>Ga0310694_10005048_pt1 | contig 12683 bp, 9 predicted proteins | sample 174DNAGHGhighgp2_FD_203884 | JGI IMG/M metagenome (GOLD analysis project Ga0310694, IMG submission 203884) | Sheep rumen microbial communities from Palmerston North, Manawatu-Wanganui, New Zealand - 1742 DNA GHGhigh gp2 (v2) (version 2) | ecosystem: Host-associated > Mammals > Digestive system >...
AGACAGATCACCATTCTTTGTAAGGTGCACGTATGTTGGATCAGAGCTGTTTCAGATGGGGAGATGCAGAATGGCTATTATCTAACGGTTGTTTGTACTGTTAGATCAGTATCTGCTGTTTTGATATATAATGATATTTATACAGGTATTTAATATAAATATGGGGAGTAATCGATAATGAGCGAAGGTTTATTTGGCAAGATCTTTGGTAAAGGTAAGAATAAGGAATCAGGTTCTGTTGGTGGGGAAGTTGTCGAAGCAGTTGCTGCTCGTGCTGTTGGTGAATTAGGGAAAGCCATGACTCTCAAATTTAAGGACGTCAGAGCTCTGAGTGAAACCGAGGATAAGAATAAGATCAGCATCGAAGATAATATGCTTTACAATCTGATCAACCAATGCACTGATGGTGAGTTGGATAAAAAGATTCAGGGAACAAAGAAGGCTGTTGGGGAGATAAGCACGTTGACGATTCCCAAAGACACTCTTCTGAAATTCCGTGAAGTAATGAAGGATCAGGATCTTACAAAAGCACTCCAGATGAGTGGCTCAGTAGCACAGATTGCCAGTTTGGGTGTGCTTATTGTAGCAGTAGGTATGCTTAAGAAAACTAATGATCAGCTCGGCGATGTTAGTAATTCGGTATCCCGAATTGCAGATTATCAAGAAACAGAATATGATGCAACAGCTGGCAGAGTTTTGACACAGATCAAAAGAATAACTAAATTCCAATCAGAATCATTGAGGGATAGGGATGTTCGTAATAATGAATTAAGAACCCTTCGTGACCAAGAAGATAAATGTATTGATCTTCTCCTTCAAGCTAATTCAATGATAAAAAAAGATATGGCAAAAGAGCAAAAGTCTTTCAAGAATTATGTTGATAATACTGCTGACATAGAGAAATGGTGTCAGTATCAGCAGCTCCTTATTCGATTGTTGAAACAGATATCTGAATTGACATATTCATTTAATCTTGGTGCTGTATCTCGAGAGAATAGTTATCAGAATTATGAGGAAAATTTGCGCCCGATTGTCAAAGTGCGTAAGGAGCTTCGCGATTGGCACCTCAAGAATATGGGGTACTATAGTGTAGATCTTAAGGAGAAAAAATACAGAAGAGCAGGAAGCGTATTTGATGCAGCAAAACGCATTCCTCTCGGTGCTTTAGCGAATAAAATCAGTGAGAATACTATCTCCGATGATATGATTGGTTTCATAGAAAACCAGACACAAGAAAACAATCAAGATCCGAAGGCTGCATCTGTTAACCAGTTTGAAGAAGATGTAAAGATTGTTGTTGAAGACGGAAAACTGTATTACGTATCAAAAATTTAGAGGAAGCATCATATAGAAATTAAAGAGCGAACGCAAAACTTGCGTCCGCTTTTTGTTTGTGATACACGGATAACAAACCAATATTAGCAATTCTTAAACATTTCTTTACCTTCCTTTGACGATGACTTTACCTTTCCCGGGTAAGATAGAGACATAAAGCAAGGAAACATCGCGGAGGGTAAGAAAATGACAAACGCAATGAATAAAGAGAATAAGAAAGTTATCAACGGTAAGCAGATGGTCGAGTACGTGGTACTTGTTGCCATTAGCTTGATCTCCCTGATCGCTCTGAGCACTGTCGTGATCAAGCTCTCCACACTGCTCTTTAGCATCTCCGGAGTCAATGCCGTCACCCTCGGCGGAAAAGTCGGCTTCCTCGTATGGCTTGTATTCTTAGGCTTCATCTCAGTAAAAGCCATCAGAGAATCCAGATCCTGATCGAAAAGCACTTGCCCCAATTAATTAGCATACCACCTAAACTCAAATACATACCCCCTAGCAAAGCCCGCGCAGGAATGTGCGGGCTTTGTATATTATCTTCTTAGGTGGATTTCACTCTCTCAACTCTTACAAAAAGTGATCATTAGGATATAATAAAAATGCAATAAGATATTAGGAGTGGAAAGTATGGCTGGTAAAACTCAGGCAAATATAGGATTTGAAAAGCACTTGTGGGATGCGGCTTGTGTTCTCTGGGGACATATCCCTGCAGCGGAATATAGAAAAGTTATAATCGGATTGATTTTCCTCAGATATATTTCCAATGCATTTGACAACCAATATAAGAAACTCGTGGCTGAGGGTGATGGTTTTGAAAACGACCGCGACGCTTACGAGGCTGAGAACATCTTCTTCGTGCCTGAAGAAGCAAGATGGGCAGTAATAGCTGCAGCTGCGCATACACCTGAAATTGGTGTTGTCATTGATAATGCTATGCGGGCTATCGAAGAAGACAACAAGAAACTGAAAAATGTTCTTCCGAAGAACTACGCGAATCCAGATCTCGATAAGAAAGTCCTTGGTGATGTAGTAGATATTTTTACTAATATGGATATGGACGACAGTGAGGGGAGCCAAGATCTTCTTGGCCGAACATATGAGTATTGTATTGCTCAGTTCGCTGAAAAAGAAGGCGCAGGTGGCGGCGAATTCTATACGCCTTCGAGTGTTGTTCGTACCTTAGTTGAGATCCTTAGACCATTCAACAACTGTCGTGTGTACGACCCATGTTGTGGCTCTGGAGGTATGTTTGTTCAGAGTGCAAAGTTCTTGAATGCGCATTCGGGTAACCGTGGCTCAATTTCTGTATATGGTCAGGAAGCGAACCCGGATACGTGGAAAATGGCAAAGATTAATATGGCTATACGTGGCATTGAGGCAGATTTCGGCCCTTATCATGCGGACACGTTTGGAAATGATCTGCATCCTCAGCTGAAGGCGGATTTTATTCTTGCCAATCCTCCTTTTAACTACCATCCTTGGGGGCAGGAAAACCTTAAGGAAGATGTTCGCTGGAAATATGGTCTTCCGCCGGCAGGAAATGCGAACTATGCCTGGATTCAGCATATGATCCATCACCTTGCTCCGAACGGTAAGATCGGCTTAGTTTTGGCAAATGGTGCTCTTTCTACTCAGAGTAGTGGAGAAGGTGAGATCAGAAAGAAAATCATCGAAGATGACCTTATTGAAGGTATTGTAGCCATGCCGACACAACTTTTCTATAGCGTAACCATACCGGTAACTCTTTGGTTCATTTCTAAGAATAAGAAACAGAAGGGAAAGACCCTCTTTATTGATGCTAGAAACATGGGTCATATGGTTGACCGCAAGCACAGAGACTTTACGGATGAAGATATAGCAAAACTTGCCAATACTTTTGTTACTTTCCAGGATGGAAAACTCGAGGATGTGAAGGGCTTCTGTGCAGTAGCAACAATTCAAGATATTGAAAAGCAAGATTACATCCTTACTCCAGGACGTTATGTTGGTATAGAGGAACAAGAAGACGATGGGGAGCCCTTTGAAGAAAAGATGTCTCGACTGACATCTGAGTTATCTGATTTGTTCGAAAAATCTCATGAATTAGAAGAAGATATCCGCAAGAAGCTTTCTGCGATTGGTTTTGAATTATAACTAATCTTTTGAGAATGGATCGCTAATATCAATCTTGATGAGAGCGAATTGATATAATAATGAAAATAAAGAAGAAAACAGCAATATTGGGTGAAATTTCCGATTCATCTTTAGGTAAAATGTTGGATCAGAAGAAGAATAAAGGGATTCCTCAATTCTACTTGGGAAATAAAAATGTAAGGTGGGGATGCTTTGATTTATCCTGTTTGCATATGATGCCGTTTGAGGCGCATGAGATGGAACGTTATTCTATTCAACGAGGAGATTTAGTGATATGTGAAGGTGGAGAGCCTGGACGATGTGCAATTTGGGAAGACACTGAAAGCATAATGTATCAAAAAGCATTACATCGAGTTCGTTTTATTTCAGGCGTGAATGCATACTATGTATATTACTGGTTATACAATGCGGGGAAAAAAGGCCTACTTGACCAGTATTGTACTGGTTCAACTATAAAACATCTGCCTGGCGATAAACTTAGGACAATTGCAATTGATTTACCTGATGAGAGGATTCAAACTCGAATAGCGAGTATTCTGCGTAGTATGGATCTTAGAATCAAAAATAATGAAGCGATAAATCAGAATTTATCTGAGCAAATTGAGACGATTCTTTTGAAATATCTTGATGAAGATGGAACAAGTCCAGTAAAGCTCGGCGATTATCTGTATATTAAGGGTCGGATCGGATGGAAAGGCCTTAAGAAGGATGAGTATCTTCCTCTGTCTGATTATCGTATCATTAACGGCGAATCATTGACTAAGGCAGGAATTGACTGGGATAAAGCGGGCTATATTTCTGAAGAGAGGTACGTTGAATCTCCAGAAATAATGCTTAAACCAGGTGATATCCTTCTTTCAAAAGATGGTACGATTGGGAAAATTGGGTACGTTGATAGCCTTGAGAAACCTACTTCTGTTGCTTCTGGTATATTTGTAATTCGTAATGAAAAACCAGATTGCATCTCTACAACTTTCATCTATTATCTTCTCAAGTCCAAATTGTTTGATGCTTTTATTGCTGCTCGCACAGAGGGCAGTGTGATACCACACCTGTATCAAAAGGACTTTATGGAGTTTGAGTTTCCACTCCCGAACTCTATTAGGATGGCAGAATTTGAAAGCGTCGCGGAGCCCATGTTCTCTTTGATTGTTAAAAATCTTAATGAGAATAAACGTTTGGCGGCCATGCGAGATAGTATTCTTCCCAAACTTATGTCCGGCGAATTAGATGTCTCTGAATTAGATCTTTAGGCCGCTAAATTCTTATTTGTGCGCCAATGTTTACGATATATTATCAAATTTCACATAGAATTGCTGTATTATGGAATAGAACAAGAATATGTGGAGGATTGGTATGTTTACGTTTGACGAAGCTGCTTATGAGAGTTCCTTGCTAGAATTGTTTCGTAATCTGGGGTATGAGTACGCTTATGGCCCTGATATTGAGCGCGACTTGAAAAGCCCGCTCTATGAGACAGTACTCCTCGATTCTCTTCACAGAATAAATCCCGATCTTCCTGAAAATGCTTTTTCTGATGCACTATACCGCCTCAAGAACTATGAAAATGGCGAGCTGGTCCAGAAAAATGCAGTTTTTATGGATTATCTCCAGAACGGTATTCAAGTTAGATTCTTTGATAAAGGCGAGGAAAAGTCCTCTATCTGCTATTTAGTGGATTATTGCAATGCCGATAATAATTCGTTTATTGTGGCGAACCAATGGACTTTTATTGAAAACAGTAATAAACGTCCGGATATTCTTCTTTTTGTAAATGGACTTCCGATTGTTCTGATAGAATTGAAATCTCCTTCTCGTGAAGAAACTAATGCGAGTGAAGGTTATACGCAGATCCGAAATTATATGCACGAGATTCCTTCAATGTTCATTTATAATGCAATCTGCGTTATGAGTGATCAGGTGACAAATAAGGCCGGAACGATTACTGCTGGTGAAGACCGTTTTATGGAATGGAAGACTAAAGACGGAAATACCGAAGATACACAGCATGCTCAGTTTGATACTTTCTTTGAAGGAATGTTCCAGCGTGAACGGCTGCTTGATATCGTTAAGAACTTTGTTCTGTTTTCCAACGAAGGCCTTAAGAAAAATAAGATTCTTGCCGGATATCACCAGTATTTTGCTGTAAAGAAAGCGATTGAATCAACAAAACACGGCGTGGCAACTGATGGAAAGGGTGGAGTTTTCTGGCATACCCAGGGAAGTGGCAAATCCCTTTCAATGGTTTTCTATGCTCATTTGCTTCAGGAAGCGCTTGATTCCCCAACAATAGTAGTAATCACAGATCGCAATGATCTGGATGATCAACTCTTTGGTCAGTTTTCGAAGTGTAGTGACTTTTTACGACAAACACCGGTTCAAGCGGAGAGCCGAGATCATCTGAAAAAACTCTTGTCCAGTACCAAGGCAAACGGTATATTCTTCACAACTATGCAGAAGTTTGAAGAATCGCACGAGGCCTTATCTGAGAGACGAAATATCATAGTTATGGCAGATGAGGCTCATCGTGGTCAGTATGGACTATCTGAAACGATTAAGATTACCAAGAATGAGAATGGAGAGGAAATAGCTCGAAGAGTTGTGGGAACGGCACGTATTATTCGAAATAGCCTTCCCAATGCAACATACATTGGCTTTACCGGTACGCCTATCTCTGATAAAGATCGCAACACTAGAGAAGTGTTTGGTGATTACATAGATATTTATGATATGACTCAGGCTGTTGAGGATGGTGCCACACGTCCGGTTTATTATGAGAGCCGAGTAATCAAGTTGAAACTTGACGAGACGACTTTGCGTCTTATCGATACAGAATATGAGATTATGGCTCACAATTCCGATCCGGAGGTTATTGAACAGAGTAAGAGAGAACTTGGTCAAATGGAGGCGATTCTCGGAAACGAGAATACCATCAACTCGCTTGTTGACGATATTCTTGATCATTATGAAACATATCGAGAGAATCTTCTCACGGGGAAAGCTATGATAGTAGCCTATTCAAGACCGATTGCGATGAAGATTTACAAGCGTATTCTTGAACTGCGACCTGCCTGGACCGAAAAAGTAGGCGTAGTCATGACTTCCGGTAACCAGGATCCGGAAGAATGGCATAGCATTATTGGGAATAAGCATCATAAGAATGAAATGGCTATTAAGTTTAAGGACAACGATAGTCCATTCAAAATTGCCATTGTTGTAGATATGTGGCTTACAGGTTTTGATGTTCCTTCGCTGGCTACTATGTATGTGTATAAGCCGATGTCCGGTTATAATCTCATGCAGGCGATCGCAAGAGTAAATCGAGTTTTTAAAGATAAAGAGGGCGGCTTAATCGTAGATTATGTTGGTATTGCCTCGGCCCTCAAGAGAGCGATGAATGACTACACTCGCCGTGACAGAAAGAATTATGGTGACCCGGATATTGCAAAAGTTGCGTATCCGAGATTCCTTGAGAAACTTGCTGTTTGTAGAGATCTGTTCCACGGCTATGACTATACACGTTTTGAAACGGGGACGGATCTGGAAAGAGCAAAGATTCTTAGTGGCGCTGTAAACTTTATTCTTGATCGTGAGAATGAATCGAAACAGGATGCTTTTATACGTGAAGGATTGTTACTTCATCAGGCGCTTTCGCTCTGTTCTTCAATGGTTAATGAAGAGATGCGTTTCGAGGCTGCATTCTTTGAGGCGGTTCGAGTAATGGTTGTCCGGTTGAAGAATCAAGGTTTGGAGAAGCGAATCTCGCTTCCGGAGATGAATGCCAGAATTAATGAACTCCTCAAGCAGAGTGTAAAGAGTGAAGGTGTAATAAACCTTTTCTCCGATGTGAAGACAAGTTTTTCATTGTTTGATCCGAAATTCCTCGAAGAAGTCGGAAAAATGAAGGAAAAAAATCTTGCTATTGAGTTGCTCAAGAGACTGATTGCTGAGCAGATTTCTGTGTATAAGCATACAAATGTTGTTAAGTCGGAAAAGTTCAGTGACATTATCCAATCAAGATTAAACGCTTATCTAAATGGAATGTTAACGAATGAAGAAGTAATACAAGAACTGCTGAAGCTGGCAAAAGAGATTTCTGACGCGAAAAAAGCAGGTGAAGCTCTCGGTTTGAATGAAGACGAGCTCGCTTTCTATGATGCCCTGACAAAGCCTGCGGCCATCAAAGACTTCTACGAGAATGACGAACTAATTGCTATTACAAAGGAGTTAACAGAAACACTTAGAAGAAATAGAACGATTGATTGGCAGAAGAAAGATAGTGCTCGAGCCAAGATGCGAATGATGATTAAAAAACTGCTTAAAGAGCATAGATATCCCCCCGAAGGTATGGATGATGCTGTTAAAACGGTTATGATCCAGTGCGAACTTTGGACGGATAATCAGGATATGCAGGTGGACTATATGATGGATATTCCCCGATGAGTTTAGATCATTCGAGGAAGAAAAGGGAGATAAGTATGAATGAATCGAATTTGTATGACTGGATTAGTTTCTACAAGGAATTAGCAGAGGTATTGCTACAATTTAAGAATGATCGAGAGAGATTGATCATAAAAGTGAAAAGAATATATGAGATCACTGGAATCAATCTTCCTACGCTGGAAAAAGATAATCAAATTGTTGACATTGATCCGTTTACCTTTTTTGGCCTTTTTAACAAAAGCTCTATGAAAGAGAGTAATCGAATCAAGATATTGTCTGCTATAGCAGATTTACTAGATATACATAGTCCACTGCCGACCTCGTTTAGTAGTATTCCGGTATTAAATAATCAGAATGCTACATTCTACTACTTTTTGCCAGAACGAGGCGAAGATGATATACAGGATCTTTGGGACTTGTTTGAATCTGCATTGGCATATGCAAAGAATCCGACGCCGGAAACTATAGCTCGCGTATCTAAGTATTTTGACCTGACAATCCAGAAAAAAGGAAATGGTAACAGTAAAATCACTATGGGACTGTATTGGATTGCACCACATTCCTTTTTAAATCTGGATCAGAGGAATACTTGGTATATTTATGAGTCGGGGAAAATACCTGATAGTCTTGTGAGATCTTTACCTGAGATCGAGGCCAAGATTCCTTCAAGTAAGTATTTTGATATTGTTGAGAAATTGCGTGAGTATCTCCAGAGTGAGGAAAGCAGCCTCAAAGATTTCAAGGAGTTAAGCTTTGAAGCGTGGCGCTTTTCTGAACAAGTCAATCATGAAAATGCAGCTAAAGCTAAGAAAGAATCTCTAAGAGATAATACTGGGGCAGCTGTTGCGGATGAAGGAGTGCGAACAGTTCATTATTGGATTTACTCTCCGGGTGACAAAGCCTCTTGCTGGAATGAGTTTTATTCTGCAGGAATCATGGGTATTGGTTGGGATGAGATCGGTGATCTTTCGGAATATGAAACTAAGAGCGAGATGAGACTTGCGATGAAAGAAGAAATCGATCCTTCCCGTTCTTTTATGAATGATGCTCATGCGACTTGGCAGTTTGCTAATGAAATGAAGCCTGGAGATGTTGTTTTTGTCAAGAAGGGCATGTATCAGTTAATTGGCCGTGGTATTGTTGAGTCTGATTATATATATGATTCTGAACGTGAACGATATAGAAATATCCGAAAAATCAAATGGACTCACAAAGGCGAATGGAATCATCCTGGACAGGCAGTCATGAAAACTCTGACGGACATAACAGCTTACACAGATTATGTAGAGAAACTGAACGCGATCTTTGAAAGTGATGTTGAAGATGATGTTGAAGAACCATTAGAGAATGCGTTGCAACCGTATGATGAAGACATGTTCCTTGACGAAGTATTTATGGATAAGTCTCAATATGACACGTTAGTAGCGCTTGTTGGTAAGAAAAAGAATGTAATTCTTCAAGGAGCTCCTGGAGTTGGAAAAACTTTTGCAGCGAAGAGATTAGCATATTCGATAATGGGTGTAAAAGATCCTTCTCGTGTTATGATGGTGCAGTTTCATCAGAGTTATTCTTATGAAGACTTCATTATGGGATTCAGACCAACTCAAGAAGGTGGATTTGAATTGAAAAAGGGAGCTTTCTACGAATTCTGTAAAACGGCGGAAGTTGACAGTGAGGAAACACCATACTTTTTTATCATTGATGAGATTAATCGAGGAAATCTGAGTAAGATTTTCGGTGAACTCTTCATGCTCATAGAATCTGACAAACGCGGTATTGAATTAAAACTGCTGTATGCTGATGAGAAGTTCTCGGTTCCTAAGAATGTTCATATCATCGGAATGATGAATACTGCTGACAGAAGCCTCGCAATGTTGGATTATGCTCTTAGACGGAGATTCGCATTTTTTGAGATGAAACCCGGATTCAAGACTTCTGGATTTATAAAGTATCGAGATAAATTGAATAGCAACAAGTTTAACAGTTTGATAAATTGTGTGGAGAATCTTAATGATGTAATTGCTAAGGATGAATCGTTAGGTGAAGGATTCTGTATAGGTCACAGTTATTTCTGTGATTTGGATAATACTTCTAATCAGACGTTGTCCGGCATAGTTGAGTTTGAGTTGATACCTCTGTTGAAAGAATATTGGTTTGATGAGCCGGTAAAAGCAAATTTGTGGATTGAAAATCTGAGAAATTCGATAAAATGATACCTATAAAAAATGTTTATTATATGCTCTCTTATGCGTTCAAGGCTTTAAACGAAGAAGGGTATAAAAGTATAGAGACTGAGCAGTTCCATAATGTGGCTGATCTTTGTGCTGCTATTCTGGCTAAGGGGATTTCACATCAGATAAAACGTGGCCTTGGCAAAGAGTACATCCTTCAAACTGAACCATTATCCTCTCCAAGAGGGAAAATAGGTATTTCTGAATCCATTAAAGATTTAAGTATGATCCGGGGGCAGTTGATTTGTTCATATGATGATTTTTCTGTTAATTCTTATATGAATAGGATCTTAAAGACTACAATGTTGATCTTATTAAAAGCAAAGATCGATTTGACAAGGAAAAAGGAGATCAGAAAACTCCTTGTTTTCTTTGATGAAGTTGAGACTCTCGATATCCATAGTATCAACTGGAGAATACAATACAACCGGAATAATCAGACTTATATGTTGCTCGTATCGACCTGTTGGCTGGTGATAAAAGGCCTTCTTCAAACAAAAAAGGATGGTGCTGTAAAACTGATGGATTATCTCGATGAACAGAGAATGCATAGGCTATATGAGAAATTTATTCTTGAATACTATCGTAAAGAGCATCATGAACTGAAGGCAACCGCATCACAGATAAAGTGGCAACTCGACGATGAGAATGATGAATTTCTTCCCATTATGCAATCAGATATTATGCTTGAATATGAAGGGCGAACTTTGATAATTGACGCTAAGTATTACTCGCAAAGTATGCAGAAACAATATAATCGGATGACGGTGTATTCTGCAAATCTTTACCAGATTTTCACTTACGTAAAGAATAAAGAGTGCGAGTTGGCTGATACAGAACACGAGCGTGTGTCTGGAATGCTACTTTATGCACAAACTGATAAAGAAGGAAATTTCAGTCAGGAATATAAGATGAGTGGAAATCATATTGGTGTAAGAACCCTGGATTTGAGTGGCGATTTTTTATCAATTCGGGATCAACTTGATGCAATAGCGAATAAGTATTTGTTTTCATAGGAAGGGCGTTGAAGGGACTTATGGGTAGTTTTGATTATTTGTATGGATCTAATTCGGATCAGAATGTCGATGACACCAAGAAAACCGGCGGTGTGCGAGACCTTAAGATCAATGGAAAAACGGTACCGGCCATATTCTTTCATAAACCGGACGAACCATACGGATGGCTTAGCAATTGGTATTTGTGCGATTTTGAATTGGATGGTATGAAGTTCTCGTCTGCGGAACAGTACATCATGTATCAGAAGTGCGTGCTTTTTGGGGATAATGCATCTGCTAAGAAGGTCATGAGTACAGATGATCCTGCACAGCAGCAAGCGATAGCAAGGAGCGCAAGTGGTTTTATTCCCAAAGTCTGGGAAGGAATACGGCAGACAGTCGTGGAAAAGGCTCTATATGCTCGATTTGCTCAAAATGAGAACAGTAAGAAGTTGCTTCTTGATACAGGTGATGCTTGGCTTGTTGAATGTGCTAACAGTGATAAGATATGGGCTTGTGGTGTAGGTCTGTATAAAGATGAAAAAAACGATGTTGGTAATTGGCAAGGCACCAATATCCTTGGATTTGCGCTGATGAAAGTGCGTGAAGACATAAGGAGAGAAACGGCATCTGTAATCGGATCACAGACGAAATCTGGTGAAACGAACTCTAATCATCACGAACCTATTGAGTTTCAGGGGAAGAGCACAATTCAACTCATTAAGAGAGGTATTACCAAGTTCAAAGTCGACGCAGTTGTTAATGCTGCCAATTCGGATTTGGCTTATGGCGGTGGTGTTTGCAGACATATCTTCGATGATGCCGGTGTTAATGAAATGAAATCAGCCTGTGCGGCAATCGGCGGTTGTAAGACCGGCCATGCGGTTATAACTCCAGGCTTCAATCTGCCGGCTAAGTTTGTTATTCATGCTGTTGGTCCGATTTGGAGAGATGGTGAACATAACGAGAAGAAACTGCTTTATAGTGCGTACAAACAGTCTTTGCTTCTTGCAAAGGAGAAAAATCTCCATTCAATTGCATTCCCGCTCATTTCGGCCGGTATATATGGCTTTCCAAGGGATCTTGCATGGAGAAAGGCACTTCAGGCATGCAATGATTTCATAAAGGATAATCCTGACTATAATATTGAGATCTCTTTTGCAGTTGTCGACGATGATATCTTGAAGCTGGGAGAATCAGTAAGAAAGGACCTTGGAATCTAATGTTATCTAATACCACCGATAATAAACTGAATATGTATGTCCCGGATTATGTGGTTTTTGACTTGGAGACGACGCGTGTTTCTCCGAGTACTGATGATGTTATCGAGATCTCTGCGGTTAAGGTGGTTTGATGCTTACAGTTCATCTGCCGAGACGCGGTTAAAGTATTTCTGGAAAACGATCGGGGAAGAAATGAGAAAAGGTGCCGGCGGGAATGTCCGGATCGTAAACGGTAAACCATAAGTACCTCGAAAGGCGGAACCTGAAGTGAGAAAATGAAGTAGGTTGTGAAAAGTGTGAAAACTTTACAAACCAAACCAAGT
>Ga0310694_10005050_pt1 | contig 12681 bp, 10 predicted proteins | sample 174DNAGHGhighgp2_FD_203884 | JGI IMG/M metagenome (GOLD analysis project Ga0310694, IMG submission 203884) | Sheep rumen microbial communities from Palmerston North, Manawatu-Wanganui, New Zealand - 1742 DNA GHGhigh gp2 (v2) (version 2) | ecosystem: Host-associated > Mammals > Digestive system...
CTTTTGAAATTGTAATTGGTGAAGACTGTTCCACTGATGGGACTTTAGCCGTATGTCAGACTTATGAGAAACAACATCCGGACATCATTCGCATCATAGCAAACAAGCATAACAAAGGAATTGTTGACAATTATTTCAATTGCATTGAGGCTTGTCGGGGAGAATATATTGCAGATTGTGCAGGCGATGATTTCTGGATTGACCCACTAAAACTGGAAAAAGAAGTTTGTATTATGGAGCAACACCCCAATGTTACGTTGGTACACACCGATTGGGTGTATTACAATGAAACGACTAAAATGACACGCTCCAAAGCTGATAAGAAATTCACCAATCCTTTTACAGAAGGGAGGCTGATGCTTGAACACATCATTACGCAGACAGGAACTCCCATCATACACCTTTGTACAGCACTTTACCGAGCAGACGTCATTCGCAGGTCATTGGCTCTTTCTCCACAGCTACGTAACAAGGATTTTGGATGTGAAGACCTCCAAATCTGCTTTGAAATGGCAAAGAATGGAACGATTGCCTATCTGCCTGACATAACCCTGAACTATAGTGAATGTGATTACCATGACACCGTATCGCGCAGCCGACAGGATGAACGCCAGTTCCGCTTCGTAAAGCAAGTCACTGATCTTGGTCATTATCTTGCCTGTGAAAACCACTTGTCATCCTCCCTGCTCAGACATTATTTCAGCTACAGACTTTTTGCACTTAGCATGCATGCTTTCAGAAGCCATCAAGCAGCGTTGCGACAGGAAGTTCTAAATTGTCAAAAACAATGGGAGGCAGAAATGGACATGAAAACCCGTATAGTTCTTGCCATTACCAATCACTCGTTAACATGGCAATGGGCATTAGCCGCCCGCCACTTTTTTGTCATACTAAAACAACTCATTAGACGATGAAGCTTACAGTTATTATACCTGTATATCAATCTGAAAAAACGTTGAGTCGATGTCTTGAAAGCATTGTTGCGCAAAATATTGACGACATAGAAATCATTTTGATTGACGACGGCTCCACTGATGGGTCTGCGCAAATATGCGATTCATTTGCACAAAAGCGAAACGACACTAAGGTTATACATCAAAAAAACGGAGGGTTATCCTGTGCCAGAAATGCCGGACTTGAGATTGCTCAAGGTGACTACATTACATTTGTTGACAGTGACGACACAATCGGCCCAGGCACCTTCAGTCAACTGATGAGCATTGCAATCTGTCACCCGGAGTACGACTTCATCGAATACCCTGTTGTGATTCGGAAGTCAGGAAAATCAAAGAAGTTATTATGTTGTCAGACTGAGTCTGTTTACACAAACATGCGCGATTACTGGCTACTTGCCCAAGGCTACTGTCACACCTATGCTTGTAATAAGTTATTCCGCCGGCATTTGTTTGAACACATTCGTTTCAAAGAGGGAGAATTATTTGAAGACTACACACTCATGTGTCAGTTGCTTAACATTTGCCACACGATTAAAGTTGCTAAGTGCGGAACCTATGTATATTATCAAGACAATAGTCAAAGCCTATCTAATTCAGCTACAGGGAAAGACCTCTCCATCCTACTCCGTGAAAGCATGAAGATGCTTAATCGCTATAGCGACAAAACGTTTTACTCGAACGTACTAAACATCCAGATCGTTGTCTATGAAAGAACTGCCCTCCCCCCTGTATTACCCGTAATGCCTTATTGGGGTACTTGGAAACTTTTTCTACTACATTTATTTGGCATGAACACTTTTTGCAAATTCATGAAAACAATCCGTAAATTGTTCCACAAGTATTAATAAAAAAATGAGGATACATTCATGATGCATCCCCATTTTACTTTTCCAAAGAAATTCTGCTTTTACTTTTATGCTTCAGCAGGAGCCTCCTCTGCGGGAGCCTCAGCGGCAGCAGCTTCAGCAGCCTTTGCAGCCTCTTCCTCTGCCTTTGCGGCAGCGGCAGCAGCCTTCTTCTCGGCTACCTTCTTGGCAATTTCCTCGTTAATCTTCTTTTCCTGATCGAGCTCCTTGGCTACGGCTTCCTTCTTGGCCTTCACCTCAGCCTCACGTACTTTGTCCAGACCCTTCTGCTTGTCAGCCTTCCAGGCATCGAACTTCTTCTGTGCAGTTGCCTCGTCAAATGCGCCCTTCTTAACGCCACCCTTCAGGTGCTTCATCAAATAGACTCCCTCACCGCTGAGGATGTTACGAACGGTGTCCGTAGGCTGTGCGCCTACCTCTACCCAATAGAGTGCACGCTCGAAATTCAAATCTACTGTGGCAGGGTTGGTGTTAGGGTTGTAAGTACCAATCTTCTCAGTAAATCTACCATCTCGTGGTGCTCTTGCATCGGCGATGACGATACGGTAGAATGCGTATCCCTTACGACCGCCGCGCTGCAATCTGATTTTTGTTGCCATTTAAATGTTTAATTTTTAATTGTTTAACTTTGAATCTCATGCTTCCATCTCGTGAAAGCGGGTGCAAAGGTACAATAAATAATTGAAATACAAAAAATAATGATTGAAAAACATTGCGTTTTTCACATTTTTTGCGTACCTTTGTCCTCATGAATCAGAGAAAACAGGAGTTGTCTATACTCATTCCGACATACAACAGCCAGTGTGTTGACTTAGTAAAGCGGTTGCTACAACTATGTCAGAACACGGAGCTGACTTTTGAGATCATCGTAGCTGACGACGGTTCTGAAGACACGTCAGCCAATGAGTCCATTAACCTCTTACCCCACTGTACATATATTGTCAAAGACAAAAATGAGGGTAGTGCTGCCACACGCAACTTCCTTGCTCGTCAGAGCCATCATGAGTGGCTGCTTTTCCTTGATAGTGACATATCAATTATGCAGGAAGATTTCATCAAGCGCTATCTCTCATGCAATTACCATTCCGACCTAATCAACGGTGGCATCAACGTTGATGGCTGTCACCCAGACAACATTAGATGGAGATACGAGAAAGATGCGGAACTTTGCCACAATGCCATTTCCCGACAAAAGCAAGGTTACAAAGAGTTTCGTACGACTAATTTCATGATACGCCGGGATGTCATGCTTCGGATTCCCTTTGATGAACGCTTTACTGCCAGTGGATATGAAGATGTCTTCTACGGAAAACAACTGGAACAGGCAAATGTTTCCATCCTTCATATAGACAACCCTGTTACGATGACTTCATTCGAAGACAATGAAACGTTCATGAAAAAGACTGAAAGGAACCTAAGGACTCTTTACAGATTCAGAAATGAGCTACAAGACTACTCCGGAATCATTACATGGAGTTCCCGTCTAATCCCATCGTGTTTTTGGCGTTTCATCTTCCGTCACATGCAAAAGAGGCTTCGTCAGCATCTATGTAGCCAAGAACCAAATCTATTTATATACAACCTCTACCGCCTTGGCTACTTCCTCAGCATCAAGGAATAAGAATGCATTTCTTGCATACATAATAAAAGAGGCGCCCCACTTGTGGAGCGCCTCTAATTTTCCTTTCAGTCGTGATTAGTAACTGGTTCCCTCGTTAGGAATTGCCTGGAAGGTCAGCTTCTCATAACCATCGAAGTCGTCAAATACAATCTGGAAATCAGCATACTCGTAGAGATTACCACCTGTATTGTGCGAGTCCTTCAGCGAATTACTCTTTGAGAGCGCATTCAGAATCTGGTTATATACAATCTTTTCTTCTGACTGGTCGGCAATATTGATAGACTGGGAAACCACCTTGTCACCTTCTACTTTAAAAGTATAGTCACCTGCAGCATAGAGAGCGAACTCTTCGTTTTCGAAAATCGTCTCCAACTCACCAACCTTCTCCACCAGTTCAGCCTTTGTCAGGTTGATATAGTTAATGGGAAGCTGGTTTGCATCCAACTTGATGTATGTGGTGTCAATTTCTTCTGTTACCAGACACTGCGCATTGACATTCATTGCGCCGAGGAGTGCGAAGACTCCCAAAACAAATACTTTCTTCATCTTCTTTTCTCTTTTTCAAGTTAATTCTTAAACAATCTTTCTCGATATATTTTCGATTTGTTCTTTTTTCAAGTGCAAAGGTAGCAATTTATTAAATACGACGTATCAGTTTTTAGTAAAAAATTTATAAAAATACCATTTTTATGGTACATCTTGACCTAAGTCAAACTAAAATACTGTCATTTTGGCTGTCATTTGCCGCCATTTCATGCTCATTTGATTATCAGCACCCTCAACCAGTCACGCAGAATGCCCTTATATTGGTTTTGCGAATCGGCAATCAGCAGCAGCGTCCGGCTCCCGTCAGCCAGTTCAGCACCCCAGCACATGCCCTCATAGTTGGCAAAGTTCTGTCGTATCAGGTTCAGTTTCGTCCTGAATTCCGTCAGCAGGTGTTTCTGCAGAGGCTCACCTTTTGCTGCTGCCAGGGGGTTTACCTCATACAGTTTGCAGTGGACCCACGAGCCAATCGTCTTTTTGGCAACATACGCCTCCCTTTCCAACACTAACAGGCGACCACTGTCAGCAGCACACAGGGCACTCACTCCCATTGCATAAAGCCGTCCCTGGTGCCTGGCCTGCGGCTCATCCATGTCATAGATGTATTGGTTGTGTGGCTGAAGGTCGTCACCGAAACTTTGCAGGCGCAGGCGGTTCTTCACCCTGTTTATGCCCGAAGCGGGGTTGCCGTCAGCTTTCAGCATGCTTTCCGTGAGGGTCCAGAACAGATGTTGGCCGGCATCGTAAGCCAAGGCTTCGAAACCGGCATTCTCGTTAGCGGTCCTGAATATGTCGGGAATGTCCAGCCTTCGTCCCGTGTGTTGCCCGTCGAGTGTATATTCCAGTATTTCGTTGTCGGCCTCACCGCTTATATATAAGGTACGCGCGTGAGGGACATAGGCTATGCCTTCCATGTCACGGTTAGGCTTTCCGCTCGAACGGAAGCCTTCGTTCTCAACACTGAGTATTTTTCCGGTCAGCGTGTCTTGCTCTATCTGGAACACAAAGAAACCGTCTTCGCCTGACTTGTCGCTCACTACGGCATAACGGCCATCACCCAGACCGGTAATGCCACTATAGTTGCCAGCGGGTACTGTTTTCGGGAATTTCTGCTGCTTCAGCTTGTGAATGACGTGCATAGTAGGGTTTTGTGAGAAGGATAGTAGCGGACACATGGCCGCCACTATCCAGCTGAGGAGTTTCTTCATTGGCGGTAAGGGCTGATGACAAACGTAAAGTCCCTATCGCCGTATTTCACGAGATATTCGTCTCTTGGCCATGCTCCCCACGAGTTGACGCAGCCCAGTCCCATCTGGTGCTGCTGTATGTGTACCTGCGTCAACGGACGTTCCACAAGGTCACCGCTGTGCCGGCCAATCTTCTTGTCTTTCGTGGGACCGTCATCCAGGTCGCTTGTCAGGTATGGCAGTGCCGAACACTCCATCGGAGCATTGGAGTAAAACTCCAGGCCTTTCGTTCCGTCAGTTACGCGGAACCAGCGCACGTCGGCATGGTTGCCGCTCTCCTGCGGTCGTACGTATGGGAAATATTCCTTGCTGACCTCACTGTTGTAAACACCCAGGAACTGACTGTCCTTACGGTCGCAGTAGCTTTCTGCCGGTCCGCGGCCATAGTACGTAAGGTGGTTGTACTGCTTAGGCATCTGCAGCTGCATGCCGTAGCGGAACATGGGCGGCACGTCGGCACCCGCGGTTGCCTTCATCAGTTCGCGAACGACAACCTTTCCGTCAGCAGTCAGCGTGTACGTCATCGTGAGCTGTGCCTTCACTTCGGGCAGGTTAAAGGAGGCAACGACCGAGTTGTTTTTCAGGGTACAACTGGCGAGTTTCATCTGCGGCGCTTTCCATACGCCGAAGCGCTGCTGCAGCCATGCGCCATAGTCGTTGTCTGTAGGTGCACGCCAGAACTCGGGGGTCATGCTCTCCCGATCTGTCAGCATTGGCTCGCCGTCAACGTCTAAATAGTCCATCCATCCTGTCTGCTTGCCCACGGTCATCGTTGTGCCGCCTGCCGTCAGTTTGAAGTACGAGGTGGTTTCTTCTATTTCCACCGTTGCTGCTTCAGGCGTTATCGCCGGGAACTGGTATGGCTGCACCACAAACTGCTGGCGGGCCACCACCTGTCCCTTTTCCATCAACGGTTGGGCGTCTTTCAGTCGGAACTCCATGTCTATCAGTATTTCTTCGTCGGCGTGGTGTGCCAGCACCCGGGCGAGTGTCTGTTTCAGTTTTTCGTCAGTAATTTCCTTTCGGCCCTGGGGTGCAATGCCGTCAACGGGAATCACGCCACCGTGTTTCCTCACTTTCCATACCAGCTCCACGTTGTCGGTCGTCTCGAAGAAGTTTTCGTTATACACTTCGAAACGGCCTTCCGTCAGCTCTTTGTCGGTCACCCAGATGTTCTGGTAGTAGTACTGCACCTCGTAGGCATGGGGGTTCAGCCTACGGTCGGGGGCAATGATGCCGTTGCAGTTGAAGTTGTAGTCGCTGGCAGGGTAACGGCCATAGTCGCCACCAAAGGTGAAAATCTCCTTTCCCGTCAGCTTGCTCTTGTCGCGCAGGCCCTGGTCAACAAAGTCCCAGATGTAGCCTCCCTGATACTTAGGGTATTTGCGCACCATTTCCCAATACTCCTTGAAGCCGCCCATGGAGTTGCCCATGGCGTGGGCATACTCGCATTGTATCAAAGGACGCGGGTTGTCGCCCTGTGCATACTTCACGCAGTCATCGTAATAGTAGTACATCGGACAGAAGATGTCGGTCTTTCCGTCCTGTTCTGCCCGTTCATACTGCACGGGGCGTGTCTCGTCGTAAGCCTTGATCCAGTCATACACTTTCTCGAAGTTCACACCGTAACCGGCCTCGTTGCCCATGCTCCACACAATGATGCTCGGGTGGTTCTTCAGCGTCACCACGTTGGCCTCGTTACGCTCCAGGTGCATCTTCCCGAAGTCTGCACGCTTGGCCAGCGTGCCTTCGCCGTAACCCATGCCGTGGCTCTCCAAGTTGGCCTCGGCCGTCAGGTAGATGCCATACTCGTCGCACAGCTCATACCAGCGCGGGTCGTCGGGGTAATGGCTTGTACGGACGGCGTTGATGTTCAGCTGTTTCATGATTCTGATGTCCTGAATCATACGTTCCACACTCATCACGTAGCCCCCGTCAGGGTCCAGTTCGTGGCGGTCGGCACCCTTGATGAGTATCGGCTGTCCGTTCAGCAACAGCTGTCCGCCCTTGATTTCCACGTGGCGGAAGCCGACACGCAGCGGCACTACCTCCACGACATGGCTGTTTCCGTCTTCCATCCGGAGCGTCAGGGTGTAGAGGTTCGGAGTCTCCGCGCTCCAGGCTTCGACGTCGAGGTTCACGAAGTTCCATGCCATCAGCCCGTTCGAGAGGTCCTGGTTGCCATGCTGAATGATGTTTCCCTCCCTGTCGGCCAGTTCCAGGAACATCGTGTAGCCCTTCTTCGCTGTCGTGACACCCGTGACGGTCAGCATGCCGCTGTTGTTCTCACAGTCATAGTCGGCCACGACGTTAATATCGCTGATGTGCTGCTTCGGTCTTGCATACAGATACACCTGACGGGCAATACCCGTCAGTCGCCAGAAGTCCTGGTCCTCCAGGTAACTGCCGTCACACCAGCGCATCACCTGCATGGCAATGAGGTTCTTGCCGGCTTTCAGGTATTTCGTGATGTCAAACTCTGCCGCTACCTTCGAGTCTTCCGAATAGCCAACATACTTGCCGTTCACCCATAGCGTCAGGTTGCTGGTGGCCGACCCTACGTGGAACAGCACTTGCTGTCCCTTCCAGCTCGCCGGCAGTTCAAACGTGCGACGGTAAGAACCCGTGTAGTTGTTCGTCTCGCCAATATAGGGCGGATTGGTTTCGAACGTTGTGCACCACGCATAGCCAATGTTCTTGTAGATGGGGTCGCCATAGCCGTTCAGCTCAAACAGACCCGGTACGGGAAAATCAACCCACTTCGAGTCATCGAAGTCTGTCCTGAAAAAGTTGGCTGGCCGCTGGTCGTGGTCTTTCACAAAGCAGAACTTCCACATGCCTTCCATCGACAGGTAGCGCTCCGACTGCGTCATGTCGCCCTTCCTGGCCATGTCTTCACTCTCGTAGGCAAAGAAATTGGCTCTTCTTGCCTCACGGTTCTGCTGGTTCACATACGGATTTTTCCATACCGGTTCGTCAGCCGCGCTTGCTGTTACGGCGCTGCAGGCCACCATCAGCAGTAATAATAGTTTAAGGTTTTTCTGTTTCATTGCTCTATCTAATTAAAGTTACAGAATAACTAAAGTTATTGCACATGTTTGCTTTCGACCATTCGAAAAGTATGCTGCAAAATTACAAAGAATTGTTGAAAAAAAGCGTTAAAGCGGCAAGAATGTTCTTATTATTAAATAATTATTGTGTAATTTTGCGCCCGATTTCGGGATAACATGCCTGACGTCACAAGGTATATTAAAATAACTATTTTTACAAAAAGAACATGAAAAAGCATTTGTTATTGATGGCCATGATTGCTGCATTCAGCATGACGATGGTAAGCTGCAGTAAAAGCGAAGATTCTGATTCCGAGGACAACAGATTGAAATTTGCTAATGCCCTGACACAAAACTCCACTTCAGCTGCCTGGGAAGGCTACGACCAGGCACAGCGCAAAGAGCTGGGAAACTGGACTGACGAAGATCAGGACTATGTTGTCCGCAGGTTCGACCGTGCATCAACCACATCCACTTCAGGCACCGGTTTGCTGCTGGTTTTCGAGAACAATTACAAAGAGTCCATCAAGGAGTCAAGCGAGTTTACGTGGAGCTTCGATAATGACCAGCTGAAAATATCGTACCGCAAATCGGGATGGAAACCTGTCTATGCCGAATACAGAACGCAGGAGCTGGTCATCAACGGTAACAGCTTCTCCGGCTACTGGTTTGAAAAGACTGACTTCAAGTACAAGTTCAGCTACACCAAGTCCAGTTACAACAAATGACCTAACTAATACGTCAATGACTTCACGTTCTTGATTGATTTTCAAGAACATATCACAACCTCATTTGGCAATCAAGAAAGCTTTGCAAGAAGTTTCTTCGCCAAGTGAGGTTTTCTTTTCAGCTGTTTCAGCTTGCATCTTCAACACGATGTCCTTGAACCTTGGCTGGCGTTTTTCCTACTATTATTTGATTTCGCATCTACTTTTGCCCGAGATGGTATAATCTTTTGTTGAAGATAATGTGTACTTTCATGCACCGTAGTATCACAAAATGCCGACGAAGTTGGTACTGCAGCAAACAAAAGTTGATACCACGGTGGGCAAAAGTTGATACCACGGTGGGCAAAAGTTGATAGCTTTCTCCCGGTTTCCACGGCACACTCTAATTCTTTTGACAGTAATGTGTACTGATTTTGGCATATACACGCTTTTCCACAAGAATATATCGTCCGCGACATATCGTTAAAGGATATTAAAGTTTTAGTCAAATCGCTTGCTATACAAATGTTTGTTAATATATTTGCATCGTGAACGATATAAATAACGATTTAAAACTGATAGGGTATGCAAAAGATTTATGATTTCAAGGCTCTCACGAGCAAAGGCAAGGAGATAGACTTCTCTGCGTTTCAAGGTAAGGTACTGCTGATTGTCAACACGGCCAGCAAGTGTGGATTCACCCCCCAATTTGCAGGGTTAGAGGCGTTGAACCAGAAGTACAAGGACAAGGGACTGGTAATTATCGGTTTCCCCTGCAATCAGTTCAAGGAGCAGGACCCCGGCAACGATGCACAGATTGAAGAGTTCTGCCAGCTGAACTACGGCGTGACATTCCAGATAATGAAGAAAACCGACGTGAACGGTGCTGACGCTGAACCCATCTTCGAGTACCTGAAGTCGCAGGCTCCCACCGAAGAGTATCTCGGACTGAAGGCCAAAGCCACTCACGCCCTGCTGAAGAAGCTTAGCAAGAGTGTTGAGAAAGAGAGTGACATCATGTGGAACTTCACCAAATTCCTCATCTCGAAAGACGGTGAAACCATTAAGCGCTATGCCCCAACCACAGAGCCGAAGGACTTTGAGAAAGACATTGAGGCTATGCTTTGAGTAGAACAGCGTCAGGGAGAGTCGTCTATATGAAAAAATTAAAACTATTACTTATTGGTGCCTGCTTCGCCATGGGAACGACGGCACAGGTTTCGCTGAAGTTCGACGCTTCAGCAGGACACCGCGAAACCATTGAGCTACACGACGGTACTGCGGTAGCTTATACTGCCTACGAACAGCTTTACTATGTAACGAACGTGGAAGACTCCACCTACCAATTCCTGAACGTCTATGTCCCCGATGGTGCAACCCAGCAGACCCCGATATTCCTGCGCACCTACGTCGGCGGCTACATGGCTTCACCTGCTGCCCAGCCACAGGCCGGCGACGCCACAGGAAGAGCCTTGAAGGAAGGATATGTAGTGGTTATTCCGGGAACGCGCGGGCGAAACGCCACGATAACGGCCAACAGGACATACGCCAAAAAGCACAAAGGCGTGAAGAAAGGACAGACCATCTACACCGGACGCGCCCCGAAAGCCATTCTTGACCTGAAGGCGGCTGTCAGATACCTGCGCCACTTCGACAAGGAGATGTTGGGCGATGCAGAACACATCGTGACCGACGGGACCAGCGCCGGCGGAGCCATGTCGGCACTGTTAGGAGCCACGGGCAACCGGCCGGAATATGCCGAACTGCTAAAGGAAATGGGGGCAGCCGACGAACGCGACGACGTGTTCGCCGCCGTCTGCTACTGTCCCATCATCGACCTCGAACATGCCGACATGGCATACGAATGGCTGTTCCAGCAGACCGACTCACGGCAGGCACTCGACGAGACACACAAGGCCTACACTGCGGAACTGGCAGACATGTTTCCGGCCTACATCAACAGCCTGAACCTGCGCAAGCCCGACGGCACACCGCTCACGGCAGAGAATTATATGGACTACATCAAGAGTGAAATCATACGTTCGGCACAAATAGCAAAAAATGCCGGCGCTGACATTCCTGACAACATTGGGTTCTCGTTCAGCAACTCTGCAGGAGGCATGTTTGCAGCACCCCTCAACGGAGGTGCCAACAGCGTCATGAAACCCATGCTGCCTGCCGGCGGACGGCCGCCAATAGGCTACAAGGTGAAGCGTCCCAAACGCGGCAACTCCACGGGAGGCCGACAAGTGGGTGAATACATTACGGCACTCGACATGCAGAAATACCTGAACTACGTGGTTTCCACACAGGCCCTGAAGGGTGTTCCTGCCTTCGACAGTTGGATAGAGAACGTGAATGAAGGCAGCGGAGAGAACGAGGAGTTCGGAGATGCGACGGGCAGCAGCGTAAATTTCACCGACTTCACGGCCCAGAAAAACCATACGGTCGTCACTGATGCAGTACGTCAGAACGTGCGTCTGATGAACCCCATGAGTTTTATTGGCGATGCCGCTACAACCGTTGCACCCCACTGGTACATCCGACATGGCGCAAGAGACCGCGACACGGCATTCCCCATACCCGTCAATCTGGCTACCAAACTGCAGAATGCAGGGAAGAACGTGAACTTCCTCTTAGCATGGAACCGACCCCACAGTGGTGACTACGCCTTGGACGAGCTGTTCAACTGGCTTCAGTCCATCTGTCCCACGACAACTGCCACAGCAACCGAGACGAGCATTTATGACTTTCAGGTGGTGAACGACGATGGCGAAAACGTCAGGCTGAGCAAGTACAAGGGCAAGGTATTGCTGATTGTCAACACGGCAACAAAATGCGGATTCACTCCACAGTACAAGGATTTGCAGGCGCTCTATACGCAGTATCGGCAACAGGGCCTGGAAATATTGGACTTCCCCTGCAACCAGTTCGGGCAACAGGCTCCGGGAAGCATCAAGGAGATTCACCAGTTCTGTACAGCCAACTTCGACATTGAGTTCCCGCAGTTTGACAAAATTGACGTGAACGGTGAACACGAAGCCCCACTCTACACTTACCTGAAAAGCCAGAAGGGCTTTGGCGGCTTCAACCTGAACGACAGGTTAGGAAAACTGTTAGACGAGATGATGCGCAAGCAAGATGCCGACTACGACAAGAAAGCCAGCATTAAATGGAACTTCACCAAATTCCTTGTAAACCGTGAGGGTCAGGTAATTAAGCGCTACGAACCGACAGAACCTATGGAGAACATCAGCAAAGACATTGCCGACTTGTTAAACATGTAAGTTCTGTGAAGGTATAAAATAAAAGAGCATCCTGCACGTGCAGGATGCTCTTTTATTATCAGTCATTCACACTCATCAGGCGAATTAATTTTCGTCGAGCAGAATCTTCATCATCTGAATGGCAGAGTACGGAATCGGGGTGCCAGGACCGAAGATGGCTGCTACGCCTGCCTTGTAGAGGAAGTCGTAGTCCTGAGCGGGTATCACACCGCCGGCGGTCACCATGATGTCCTCGCGGCCCAGCTTCTTCAACTCCTCAATGAGCTGCGGAATAAGCGTCTTGTGGCCGGCAGCCAGCGACGATGCTCCCACAATGTGGACGTCGTTCTCTACCGCCATGCGGGCAGCCTCCTCAGGAGTCTGGAACAGCGGGCCCATATCCACGTCGAAGCCACAGTCGG
>Ga0310694_10005051_pt1 | contig 12681 bp, 9 predicted proteins | sample 174DNAGHGhighgp2_FD_203884 | JGI IMG/M metagenome (GOLD analysis project Ga0310694, IMG submission 203884) | Sheep rumen microbial communities from Palmerston North, Manawatu-Wanganui, New Zealand - 1742 DNA GHGhigh gp2 (v2) (version 2) | ecosystem: Host-associated > Mammals > Digestive system >...
AGGGCGGGTTGCTGACGATGAGAGAGAGGCCTTCCCCCATCCCCTTTAAGGAGGAACCTCCCCCCATCCCCCTCCCAAAGGAGGGGAAGCTAAGCACGTCGACCTCTTGAACGTTGATCTTAGCACCAAGTCGTTGGGCGTTGTCTTTTGCCACACGCAGGGCCGTGGGTGAGATGTCCCAGGCGGTGACGTGACTGTTGGGTATGTCGAGAGCCAGCGTGATGGCAATGCAACCGCTGCCTGTGCCGATGTCGAGGACCTTGCGATTGGCGGAACCAATCGCCACATGCTTTGTGATGAGGCGGCACAGGTGCTCCGTCTCTGGACGAGGTATCAGGATGCCGGGCTCTACGTGATACTGTCGTCCGCAGAAGTCGGCTACGCCCAGCACGTACTGCACGGGTTCGTTATCTGCCAGTCTTTTGGCAATTTCTTTCAGTTCTGCTTGGTCGTCTGCTGATAATTGTGTATCTTTGCCGAGGTAAATGTCTGATAGCGTGAGCCCATAGCGCACTTCATAAACCATCTGTGCGATAGCTTTTGCCTCGCCATCCCCATAGAGCGGTGCCAACTGGTGCCACAGTTTGTTGTAATTCATACTGCAAAAATAATCATTTTATGGAAAACGACCAAATAATCGTTGACGAAAAATATATGCGACGCTGTCTGCAGCTGGCGGCAAACGGTATTCATGGCGCACGCCCCAATCCGATGGTGGGGGCAGTGATTAGCCTCCCCCCAGCCCCCTCCAAAGGGAGGGGGAGTTGGAGAATAATCGGCGAGGGTTACCATGTACGCTGTGGACAAGGCCATGCGGAGGTCAACGCCTTTGCCGCTGTGAAGCCAGAGGATGAGGCTTTGCTGAAGGATGCCACCATCTATGTCTCGTTAGAGCCCTGCTCCCACTATGGTAAGACGCCACCTTGTGCCGACCTTATTATTAAAAAAGGTGTGCGTCGTGTGGTGGTAGGAACGATAGACCCCTTTGCCGAGGTGCAGGGTAGGGGCATCAAGAAGTTGCAGGATGCAGGCATCGACGTCACCGTAGGTGTGCTGGAGAAAGAGTGTCAGTGGCTAAATCGCCGTTTCTTTACCTATCACTCCAAGCACCGTCCGTATATTATCCTGAAGTGGGCACAGACGGCCAATGGTTTTATCGACGACCACGGCAAGGCACTGCAGATCAGCAACGAACAGACACAGATGCTCTCCCACCAGTTGCGTGCTGAGGAGGATGCTATCCTCGTGGGACATACCACCGACGTCCGCGAACATCCGCAGCTGACCGTTCGCCACTGGCACGGTCCTAATCCCAAGCGTGTCGTGCTAACCCATCAGCGCCCATTGCCCCAACTCATCGACGACCTTTATCAGCAGGGCATCCAGTCGCTCATCGTCGAGGGTGGTCGCCAGACCCACGAGTCGTTCATCGAGGCAGGCCTGTGGGACGAAATCCGTGTGGAGACAGGCAACATCACCGTCAGTGATGGCACCCGTGCACCACAACTTCCTGCCAACGTCTCGCTGCTCAGTCGTAAGATGTACGATGGCAACATTTTGTGTTGTTACCTAACAACCTAACATAATGGGCTGAAATACCTTTGTACAGAGGGCTTAAACGACGTTAGGTCTGATTGTCTGACCTAACACGAGACCTAACATCAGACCTAACGTTCGTTTGTTTCAAGCCGTTTTCATGGGCACTACCCTGTAGTGTGCTACGTTGCTGTAGTTGCACGTTTCGACACCCAATTCCTTCATGGCTCGCCCCACATTGATTTTTGCTCCTTGCGTAATCTTCAGCGTGGTGTAGTCATTCTGCAGAATCTGCAATACACGCGTGCTGTTGATGGGCTTCACCGTTTCGTTGGCTTTTGGCTTGCGGAAGCAGGCGGAGATCATGTCTGCCAAGTCTTGCTTCTCCTGGTAGTTTTGGTTGAGTTGCTGGATGCGCGCCACCTCCTCGTTGTTGAACCAGTAGGGTGCCTCCTCGTTGCGCAACTCATGGAGCACTTGAGCATAGAGCTGTTCGTGGTTCACGTCACCCACATTGTCGATGAACTTCCCTTTGGGAATCGTCAGGCAGATGTAGCGTCGCGAGCCCGTCGCGTCTGTCAGCGGATGCGGGTTGTTCGTTGTTGCCACAAACGAGGCGAAGCGAGGACGGTCTTCCTGCGCAGCACCATAGATGGGACGCCCGTTGACCTTTGACTTCGAGAGGGTCTGCTTCAGGGCAGCATGCTGACTGGGACGGATGGCATCGAGCTCGTCGAGGTTCACCAGCAGGTTGTTGGTCAGCGCCATCTCTTTGTCGAACTTGTTCGAGAGGTTCAAGTGGTCCAGATAGTACTGACGCAGATGCTGGGGCAACAGGCGACGCAGGAAGGTGGTCTTGCCACAACCCTGAGCACCGATCAGTACGGGCACGCACTCGTTGCCGTGCAACTCGTCCATCTGCAACCAGTGGGCTACTGTAGAGCGCAGCCAGATGGCCAGAAATCCTGCCTGTTCGGTAGTGATGCCAGGCAGTCGCGAGAAGAGTCGTGCCACATGGTTCTCTCCGTCCCATGCAGGCAGATGATCGAGGAAGTCGCCAATAGGATTATACTGCGGCACCTCCTCGGAGTTGGCATACATCTGGATCTCAGCTTTCGGATTGCCCTCAGTAATCTCCTCGCGCAAGGCTCTGAGCACGATGCTGTTCATGGCCTCCTGGGTCAGCGTTCGATAGACGGGTTCAGCGTCGTCTCCCTCAGCCTTCTTGGTGAATTCCACTTTACCATTGAGGATGTTATGACGGAATAGGTAGTTCTCCGTCAAGAACTGCTCAACAACCAGTACATTCTCCTGTGAGGCAGTCATTGCCTCACCATTCACAATAGTGTTTTGCATAATAAAAAATACTTTTTTAATGGTTAATAGAAATAGGTGTTTCCTGTCTCTGAATACGATGCAAAGTTACAAAATTTTACGCTGAAATCCAAGGTTTTCCCCCACGGCGTTGCGTAAATATTTGTTAATTTAACAGTCTCCCTCGCATGTTAGGTGTCATGTTAGGTCTGATGTTAGGTCTGCAAATTAGACCTAACATGCCAACATATTGATAATCAATGTATTAGGTGTTCTATGTTAGGGATGTTAGGTCTCTGCAAAAAAGCCCATTAAAATCGCAAAAATCAGAAAAAATACAGCTGTTTACGATGAAATTCTCTAGAGAATTTTTGCCAAATACAGCTGATACAGGCGTGAATATAACTAATACAACGCAGGGTATAGCTGTCTTGCACACGACTAGGGCTAATATTTCCTGTTTTTATTAGTTTTTTTAGAAAAAAGATTGGGATTTGAAGAATAATATGTAATTTTGCAAAAGCATTGTGCAGCAACTACTGCATAGTGAAGAGGTTGCAAGTGTGCTAACTTCGTTTATTTTAGTGGTTTAAATATAACGGCAATAGCTGGTTATCGAATATATCTGGAATGTAGGAGTTCACACGATATTAAGTACTCGATACGATACAGCCAATTGTCCATGCGATAGCGTGGACCAGGCTTATCATCGAGTACGGGCATCTCCTACAGCCCCAGATATGGTTAAGTTTGCGTTCGCGCTTTTTCTTTGTCCGTATCTGAGGTCTGTGGTTTGTCCGTACACATCATCCGATAAGCCATGCGACGGCCCATAACTATCGTATAGATGATACGGACATTTGAAATCAACAATCGCCGTTACCTCGGCAACAAGTTTAAGTTGATTCCATTCATCCGCCGTGTCGTGGATGAGGAGTGCAAAGATGTACACTCCGTTCTTGATGCATTCTCAGGAACGGGGTCGGTATCTTTTGCCTTTCACGACAAGCGGCTGTTGGTCAACGATATGATGTATTGCAATTATTTAGCTTCGCTCTGTTGGTTTTCTCCCCAAAAGGTAAACCTGCGAATGCTGACAGAACTATTGGGATACTACAATACTACTGATACATCGAAAGAAGACAACTATATGTATCAGACATTTCGTGATACATACTTCAGTGCAGATGTCTGTCGTAGAATTGGCTTCATTAGAGATGATATAGAAAAGAAGTTCCAAACTGGCGAAGTAAATGAGAGAGAACGCGCCATTGTCATCACCTCGATGACATACGCAATGGATAGAATCTCGAACACCTACGGACACTACGATTCCTATATTCAGAATGCAACCTACAACAACGATTTCGACTTACGTATGCCTAAGTTGGATTACGAATTGGATGCAGGGAACCAATGTTTCAATCAAGATGCAAATGTGCTGGCTACCGATGTCGAGTGCGACTTGGCATATCTTGATCCGCCCTACAATTCCCGTAACTACTGTGATGCCTATCATTTGCTGGAGAATGTGGCACGTTGGGAGAAACCTGATGTCGTGGGTGTGGCCAAGAAAATGGACCGTTCTGCAATGAAGAGCGAATACTGCAAGGTGACAGCAAACGAGTCTTTGGAGGATTTGGTTACAAAACTTCGTTGCCGCTATATTCTTCTGTCCTATAACAATAATGGACAGAAACTTCAGATACGCAGCAATGCTAAAATCAGCGATGAGGAGATTATGCGCATATTGAGTCAGAGAGGCGAAGTAAAGGTATTTACCACCGACTTCAAACCATTCTCGGCGGGAAGAGGTGAAAACGTTGGTAATCAAGAAAGGCTGTTCCTATGCGTCGTTCGGAAATGAATAGTTGGTTCACGGTGTCCCCCCTGAACTATATTGGCGGCAAAGCTCGTATTCTCGACCAGTTGCTGCCAGTGTTTCCTGAACATATCAGTACCTTTGTCGATTTGTTCTGTGGGGGTTGTAATGTAGGCATTAACACAAATGCTGAAAAATACATCTACAATGATGGCAATAGTGAACTGATAGGACTACTGAAGATGTTTCTGCGACTCAACACCACTACGATATTGAATAGATTGGATGAAATCGTAGAGCATTATAGCTTTTCTAAAACGAAAGACCATAGTTTTGCCTACTACGGTGGCAATCCTATGATCGGCGTATCACGCTACAATAAAGAGCCTTTCTTGCGCTTGCGCCAAGATTACAATAACTCACCAAGGAACAATCAGCACTATATAATGCTTTATGCGCTAGTGGTATTTGGATTCAATAACCAAATGCGTTTCAACGATCGAGGTGAGTATAATCTGCCTGTCGGAAAGCGAGACTTCAACGATGTAATAAGGCGTAAGTTGGAAGTTTTTGTAAATAAGTTAAAGGGACAGCACCCGCTGATACAAAATAAGGATTTTCGTCGTTTTGACATTAAACAAATTGATAACGAAAGTCTCGTCTATCTCGATCCACCTTACCTCATCAGTACTGCCACATATAATGAAGGCGGTGGATGGACAGAGCGAGATGAAAGTGATTTACTTAGATTCATGGATGAACTGAATGCTCACGGTATCAAGTTCGTACTCTCTAACATGTTGGAACACAAAGGCAGAAAGAATCAGCTGCTTATTGACTGGATAGAGCAGCGAGACCTGCAGGTGTTGGGTGTCAACATGGACTACAGCAACTCCAATTACCAAGTGGAGGGCAAGGATTCTGAAACAGTAGAAGTACTGGTAAAAAACTATTAATTGAAAGTCATATGGCAAAGAGACAAGATGACGGGTTGTCCTACAGCTCATATTTTTGGTCACTTGGCACAACAAGTTTCCGCACTAAGAAGTTCAACAATTCTATTGAACGACTTTTAGGTTTGTTAGACGAATTCTGGAAAGACCCTAATAACAAGGATTATGGTTGGGAAGAAGTAAACGAGTCTGTAGGCCAAGAAGATATCTATGAAATAAAGGATAGATTCTACTATTTTATGAGGGATAATGGTTTTACGACTGGTGATGATCAGACTCCTTATAAGGCTGCCAGGGAAAAGACTTCCGGATTAGTAGATATTGGGCTAATTAATTCCGAGCACCGATTGACTGAGGTCGGACGTCGTATTTTGGACATGTCCAAATCAAATGAGTATCGCTCTCAAAATCCATTAAAAATCTCTCAAGATAGCTATATATATCTAAAGCAATTACTTAAGACTTCTGTAAAAATAAAAGAACTGGTTGTTCGTCCCTTTGTTGTCTTAATATACATGTTGGAACAACTTGGTTACTTGACAACAGAGGAGTTCACCTATCTCGTTCCATTGTGCATATCTGAAAATGTAACAGCCAAAATGTCTGACCACATTGATGAAATCAGAAAAGGAAACGGATCTGTTAACGACTTAATCGCAGAGGCGTTAATGGCACGCCCCAATTATCAGTTAGCCTACAAAGTTTGGATGAAAGGCGAGGTCTCCGAAGCTCTTGTTATGAAGGTTGGCGTAAATAGGAAAAGTAGAAAATACGACAAGCCATATTATCCTCTTTTCCTTATGTTGAAACAAGTATTCCTGGAAGGTAAAATAGAAAATGCACATTTGCTCTATAAACTTACCCAAAATATAAGTAATGTAGGAGGTCTATGGCGTGCACTATTATTTGATACTTCATCAGTAAAAGCCATCAAAAAGAATCCAAAAGCACATTTGAATGAAAGCGTCTTTAGTCATGTCAGAGATGAGAATGACTTAAAAGATATTTTTTTCAAGACACTCCATACGATAAAAGCCAAAGCAACACTGCATGATTACTATGACCTTAATCGTCGTTATTTGGGAATTGCTAATGTGATATTGTTTGAGGACGGACTGGTAAAACTTGATCTTGTCCCCAAGCAATTCTTTGCTTCTGCAATTGACGAGCTATATAAATCAGCATATTCTGCGTCTGACTTGTTGGAGCATAACTGCAAGATGGATGAAATTTGTCCCGCTTTGAAGTTTGACGAAAAGGAGGTTGTTGATAGGCTTAACAAGGAACTGGGTATTGAACTCGAAACAATTGATGAAGCGTATTCAGAAGTTGAAAAGCGTCGCTACGACAGATTCAAGACGATGGTGAACACACGCTTTACCAACGATGAACTATTAGGACTGCTCGATGATTTTGATAATCGTAACGATGACGAGATTAGCAGGAAGGTAACTGACAATGCCGATACACCGACTATCTTTGAATACATATTGGGTATCATCTGGTATAAGGTGAGTGGGTGTAAAGGACGTATTCTTGACTATATGAAGTTGAGTCTAGATGCAAATCTGCTCCCCATTACTCATGCAGCAGGTGGTGAGGCAGACATTGTATATGAATACGGAGAGACGAAAGACTATCCTGCACACACTCTCTTATTGGAAGCGACACTGGCTGATAGTACAAACCAAAGGCGCATGGAAATGGAGCCTGTCTCAAGACATTTGGGTAACCATCTATTGCGTACTCAAAACAAGAGTTCGTATTGCCTCTTTGCCACCAACTATCTTGATAAAAATGTTATCTCCGACTTCCGTATGAGAAAGGTTATGCCGTTCTACGATACACGAGACGATTCACGCTATGTTATTGGCATGAAGATTATCCCGTTGCAGACATCTGATTTGCGGTCTATCATTATGACTGAGAAGAAATATGCTGAGTTGTACCCCAAATACGAGAAGGCATATCAGAAAGATCCTACTATGATGCCAGTATATTGGTATGAGACTTGTGTGAAGGAGAAAACAGAGATAAGTTCATTCTTGCAAGCCCCGGAATTGGCGGAATTTGCCGATAAAATGATGAAAGCCTTTAAAGGCATCTCCATCTTAGCACTTCAACAAGCCTGTATTAAAAAGTATGGGGAGACATATTGTACCATGAAGCTAAATGACTGGTATCATGTGGTAAAGGAATATGTGGAGCGACAAACCCGTCGTAATGATGTACCCGATGATGAAAAAGTAGTCTGGATGATAGCTGCAGAACCAGCGGATCACGAGACGGTTCCTTAATCTGTTTTAAAGAAGAAAACGGAAGCCGATTGACTTCAGCCCGCGTTTTATTAATCATAATGGAAAAAAATCTCCGTCTTCACTTTCTTATTGTTCTTTCTTCTCTTTGCCGTGAACGCTTTTTATCTTCATGCCCAACTTACCAGGCAGTACGGCATTGAGCGTGACGCCAACGATAGCTGAAAGGGCCAGACCCGAGAAATGTATGGGACCGATGTTAACGTTGTCATCAGCGCCATATTTTACGCCGATAGCTATCACCAGAATGAGGGCAGCCACAAACACGTTACGTGAAGAGTTGAAGTCAACGCTGTCCTCCACCAAATTGCGCACACCCACAGCCGAAATCATACCATAGAGAATCAGACTCACACCACCAATCGTGGCAGCAGGCATCAAACCTATCAGGCAGGCAAACTTAGGGCAGAACGACAGCAAGATGGCAAAACAGGCAGCCAGACGAATCACGGCAGGGTCGAACACCTTCGTGAGGTTCAACACACCTGTATTCTCACCATACGTGGTATTGGCAGGTGCACCAAAGAGCGATGCCAACGCTGTGGCCAGTCCATCGCCCATCAAGGTGCGATGCAAGCCGGGCTCCTTGAGGAAGTCTTTGCCTACGGTAGAAGAGATAGCACACATGTCACCTATATGCTCCATGATGGTTGCGATGGCAATAGGCATGATAGCAATGATGGTAGAGATGAGGAATGTGGTGTCCATATTGTCAAACACAGCCAGTACGGTCTGCTCTCTGCTGAATGGTAGTCCAATCCATGCGGCCTCGCTCAGCGACGAGAAGTCTACCTCGCCCATGGCCACGGCTGTCAGATAGCTTACTATCACACCCAGCAGGATAGGGATAATCCGGAGGATACCCTTTCCCCACACACTGGCAAGAATCACTGTGGCAAGTGCCACGATGGCCAAGGGCCAGTTGGTGGTACAGTCCTGGATGGCACTGCCTGAGAGTACCAGACCGATGGCGATAATCATCGGACCTGTAACCAGAGGCGGAAAGAAGTGCAACATTTTCTCGATGCCAAACGACTTGATAAGGCCTGCCATCAGGAAATAGCAGAGGCCGGCAAAGAACACACCGATGCAGGCATAGTCTAAGGCCAACGTCTCACTCATGCCCTGTTCTATGCCCAGCGCCTTCACCGACATATATCCGCCCAGAAAGGCAAACGAAGAACCCAGGAAAGCTGGCACCTGCAACTTGCTGACAAGATGGAATAGCAGTGTGCCGATACCTGCAAACAGTAATGTTGACGACACGGAAAGTCCGGTTAACACAGGCACCAGCACGGTGGCGCCAAACATAGCAAACAAGTGTTGAATACCAAGGATTACGTACTTGGGTAGGCCCAGTTGTCTGGCATCGGTGATGCCTTCTTTCTCAGTAATTGAGTTCATCTGATTGATAATATTATGCAGTTTATAGGTTGTTTGCCATGAAAAAATCCTCCTGACTACTTTCTGCCGAAGTCGGCAGGAACCTCGCCCCATTTCTTGGTTTCCCACTTGATGATGGGGTTACGCCACTGGTGTGTCCTCAGCCAGTTCTCTGCGCGGGCAATAATCTGATAGAGCGGCTCCGTTTCCGGAGTGCGCTCTAATTTTGTCTTACACTGCCGCTTCTGCACCCACAGGATGGCGTTGACAGAGTCGCTATAGATGACCTTGTCGTGCAGTCCTTGCTGCTGCATCAATGCCAAGGCGTGGACAATGGCCAGAAATTCTCCGATGTTGTTCGTTCCCTTCATGGGACCGAAGTGAAACACGCGCGCCCCTGTCTGCAAGTCAATAGCCTGATACTCCATAGGTCCTGGATTGCCGCTGCAGGCGGCATCCACTGCCCACGCATCAGCCCTAACATCCAGAGGTAGGGGCAGAACGGTGTCGTGTCTATAGTCGGGAGGGTTCTGCATACTTTCTTTTGATTGTTGCGACTAAGTCGCAACATACTCTTACATTCTCTCAGGCACTTCGATGCCGAGCAGCGCCATAGCGTTCTTGATGATCTTGGCAACGTTCTTGGCCAGCATCAGACGGATGGCCTTCTTCTGCTCGTCGGGCTCGTTAAGGATAGAGAAGTCGTGGTAGAACTGGTTGAACACCTTGGTCAGCTCGTAGCAGTAGTTGGCAATGCCAGAGGGAGAGTAGTCCTTGCCGGCCTGCTCTACGGCAGCACCATACTCCGACATCTTCTGGATGAGCTCAACCTCCTTATCTTCTAATGAAGAATGAAGAATGAAGAATGAAGAATTTTCTACCGCTTTTTCGGCCTTACGGAGAATTGAGCGGATACGGGCGTAGGTGTACTGGATGAAGGGACCCGTGTTGCCGTTGAAGTCGATAGACTCTTCGGGGTTGAACAGCATGTTCTTGCGGGCGTCGACCTTCAGGATGAAGTACTTCAGCGCACCCATACCTACGATGCGAGCTATCTCGCGGCGCTCCTCTTCGGTCATGTCGTCAAACTTGCCCAGCTCCATAGAGGTCTTGTAGGCGTCGTCTACCATCAGCTGCATCAGGTCGTCGGCATCCACCACAGTACCCTCGCGGCTCTTCATCTTACCGTTAGGCAACTCTACCATACCGTAAGAGAAGTGTACCAATTCCTTGCCCCACTTGAAGCCCAGACGGTCCAGCAGGATAGAGAGCACCTGGAAGTGGTAGTTCTGCTCGTTGCCAACGACGTAGATCATCTTGTCGATGGGGTAGTCCTGGAAACGCATCTCGGCAGTACCGATGTCCTGCGTCATATAGACAGAGGTGCCGTCGCTACGCAGCAGCAACTTCTGGTCCAGACCCTCGTTGGTGAGGTCGGCCCATACCGAGTTGTCTTCGTGGCGCTCGAAGAGTCCCTTGGCGAGTCCTTCTTCTACCTTGGCCTTACCCTTCAGGTAGGTCTGGCTCTCGTAGTATATCTTGTCGAACGAGACGCCCATCTTCTTGTAGGTCTCGTCGAAACCGGCATACACCCAGTTGTTCATCTTCTCCCACAGGGCGCGCACCTCGGGGTCGTTCTGCTCCCATTTCACCAGCATCTCGTGAGCCTCCTTGATGAGCGGAGCCTCCTGCTTAGCCTGCTCTTCGTCCATGCCCTGAGCCATGAGTTCCTTCACCTCCTCGCGGTAGTGCTTGTCGAAGGCTACGTAGTAGTCGCCAATCAGGTGGTCGCCCTTCTTTCCAGACGTCTCGGGAGTCTCGCCGTTGCCCCACTTCAGCCATGCCAGCATAGACTTACAGATATGGATGCCACGGTCGTTGACGATGTTGGTCTTCACCACCTTGTTGCCGTTGGCCTGCATAATCTGAGCCAGCGACCAGCCCAGCAGGTTGTTGCGCACGTGACCGAGGTGCAGGGGCTTGTTGGTGTTGGGCGATGAGTACTCAATCATCACGAGGGGAGAACTCTCGTTCGCAGCCTTCTCGCCGTAGTGGTCGTCCTTGTCGATGTCTTCCAGCAGGTTAAGCCATGCTGCGTCAGCAATGCTCAGGTTCAGGAAACCCTTTACCACGTTGAACTTGCTGACAGCCTCGCAGTTGTCCATCAGATACTGGCCAATCTCCTGACCAGTCTGCTCAGGACTCTTGCGAGCCATCTTGACAAAGGGGAATACCACCAGTGTCAGACTACCCTCAAACTCGCTGCGTGTCTTCTGCAGCTGCACCATCTTCTCAGGCACCTCTTGTCCGTAGAGTGCCTTCACTGCGGCCATCGCGGCCTGCTCTATCTGTTGTTCTATCTTCATATTCTTAACGTTAAGCGGGTACAAAGGTACGAATAAGCGAGCGAAATACAAAAGGAAAGCTTGCTTTTCTTTTTATTTCCGAGTGCTAAGTACCTTCGACGAAGTCAAAGGTAGTGCAAATCGAGCGAAATACCAAATTTATTTGGATATTTCCGAGCGATATACAGCTAATACAGTTGCGTATTAGCTGTTCTCATTTCTGTATCAGCTGTATTTCGCAAAAATTCTCTAGAGAATTTCATCGTTATCAGCTGTATTTCTGCCAGCACATGTTTGCTGTAAAAAGATAGAGATTATTTCCGAAACGACAAAGAAAAAAGGTGGAAATCTTTCGATTGCCACCTTGATATATTATGCTTAAATAACTGTTTTTTATTGTCTGTCTATAGTGTTACCTGAATAGTTCAGAATGGGAGCCTAAACGAACTAATTCTATTATATCACTATTAGGATTAAACCAAATTAACAGGAAGTCACCTTGAATATGGCATTCCATGCAGCCCTTGTAATTGCCGTGTAGCATGTGTGGCAGATATTCATCAGGTATTGGCTTCTCCTCTTGGAGTAGTTTGAGAATTTCTTTTAGGGCGTCTATCTTCTTTGGATATTTCTTATATCGCTTATAGTCTTTTTTGTATTGGGTGGAAGGAAATAGTTTCTTCATACTTCGGCATCTAAGGCTTTGAACATTTCGTCCACATCCGTATATAACTCCTCTGCAGGATAATTCTTGCGAGACATAGCTTCTTTAAGGGCTACCTTAGTCTCGCTGTTTGGTTCATGATAAACTATATCCAGCAACACACTCTCAACATAATTGTTGAGTGTCCTGTTTTCACGAGCTGCATTTCTCTTTAACCCTTCCAATAAGTCTGCTCTTAAACGGAAAGAAGCAGGCTTTCTGATTATTGTTGTTGCCATATATTGTAAGTCGTTTGTAATACTTTCGCATGCAAAGATAGAGATTATTTCCGAAACGACAAAGAAAAAGG
>Ga0310694_10005054_pt1 | contig 12677 bp, 9 predicted proteins | sample 174DNAGHGhighgp2_FD_203884 | JGI IMG/M metagenome (GOLD analysis project Ga0310694, IMG submission 203884) | Sheep rumen microbial communities from Palmerston North, Manawatu-Wanganui, New Zealand - 1742 DNA GHGhigh gp2 (v2) (version 2) | ecosystem: Host-associated > Mammals > Digestive system >...
GTCCTCTTCCTCCTCCTCGTCCCATACGGTGCGGCGGCGTGAGAGGTTGCCACTCGATAAGTCGGTGTTCGGCGTGGAGCCATCCAGCTCCTGTTTGATGGTGCCGTCGGTTTGTTGCTGCAGGAGCGAGCCCGCCATGAGTTCTGTTGTGGCGATGGTGAAGACACCTGTCGCCGGTTTCTGATATATTGCTTTCATAATCTTACGTTTTTTTTATGGTTTATGAACACAAAGTTACTTTATCACCATCTTCTTGCCGTTGATGATGTAGAGGCCCTTCTGAGCCTTGGCCACGCGCTGGCCCTGCAGGTTGTACACCTCGCCATTGTGACCCTTCACGTCTGCCACGCCCTCGATAGCGGTAGTGGTGTTGTCGAAGCCGATGAACGAGCGGGCGCCAGCTGTTGCAGGCAGGTAGGCGGTGTGTGCACCAACGGTGAAGGCCTGTGTGGTCTTGTAGAAGCCAACGCCAGCGTCTTCTTTCATCAGAACGAAGATTCCAGTTTCCTCGACAGTGGTCTCCTCGGTCACACCGATGAATTGGTTGCCGGTAAGAGCCTCGGCAGAAGCGATGACTGGAACTTTGTATGTGTTAGCAGCACCCTTCAGCAGCACACCCTGGCCAGCAGGTACCTCCGTGACTGGAGTGAAGTTCACCTGTTTGTTGGCTATGGTAGCCTTATAGGCGGTCAGACCCTCAACGTTGGTTAAGTCAAGAGCATTCTCAGAGCAGTAGGTGGCGTAGCCGGCAGAGGTAACTGTAACGTTCTCATAACCAAAAAATTCAATCTTAGTAATCTGAGCATTGGCATTACCTGTTACCTTAAATGTATATACTGTTCCTGCTTCCTGGGAATTATCATCAATCACAAATTCATGGTCAACTAAAGAACTCGTTGCTTCTGTACTAACAGCCTCATCTCCTGCAAATATATTGAATGTAACTTTGCCAGAAGCTCCAGATCTTCCATATACTTTTATCTTGCTGACATTAAAGTTAAATGCAGGGAATGTTATAGAAGCCCCTTCCTTACCAATGATGAGGTAACCAGTAGTGTGCCAGTAATAGCCTTCACCAGTACTGCCTTCCACATTAATTGTATATTTGCCATCACTATATTCAGCAGCATTATCTGTCTTATTGCTTGAACCTTCAGGTAGTTTAAAGTTGTTTGTGCTGAAATCGAAAGTCACTGCTGCACCAGCTTCTGGAACCTCATAAGCAGCCTGATTAACAGTTATCAGCTTAGAGTAGACAAAGTTCTCTTCATCGTCAAGGGCATAAACCTTGAAGTAAGCAGTGCGGGCCTCGCCTTCGTTAGCACTGATGGTATAGTAGATATTATTATTATTATTATCTATCTCTGCATCAATCCAGTCGTATGTGGCATCTTCACCGTCTACATCGCAGAACTTAACCTCGGCCACTACCTCTGTAATATTCTTGTATTCCACTTCAATGGTACCTTCTGTTTCCTCGTCAGCAACCTCGATTGACGTTGTGCTTACTTCGATGCTCGGAGTAGTGTCGGCGGGACGAACAAGTGATACGAGCTGATTGTTTGCGGCAAACTCATAAGTATCGTTATGCTTTGTAAGATTGCCATAGATAACGACCACATCGCCTACCTTAATGTCATCCTCAGAAGTGAAGTCGTCACCGTTATAGCTCTTTCCACGGTAAGACTCCAGTTGGTCGCTGGTGGTAGTACCATCGGCAGAGATGTTGTAAGAGATATTGCCATACTGTGAGCTGTAGGCTGTTACAATCTTAGAAACGATACCTGTTGCATAAACACCTGTTACTCCTGTACCAGCGTCAATAGCTGCGCGAGCCTGTGCCACGGTGTAAGGATTGTTCGCAGTGCCAGGGGCATTGGGGTCGCTGTTGGTTACTGTCAGGGTGTAGGTAGCGGTTGATGGCTTGTAGATGTCGCTGCCTGCATAGCTGGCGGTGATGGTGGCGGTGCCGGCTGCAACGAGGGCGATAGCTCCAGTTTGCTCATCAACGGTGGCAACTCCAGTGTCTTCGGTCGACCATGTGACAGTTGCACCCTCAATAGCAGTTTCACCTGCCTTTACAGTAGCAGCAAGAGTGCCTGCGGCATTACCCCCATAAACGTTGGTGTTGGTGATGCCCGAGTTATCTATTGTTATACTGGTGGCGGTACGGGTGTCGGCAGCCCCTTCGTTTTTATAGTACTCAATCTTACTGACTGTAACAAGGCCATTGGAAGTGCCAGAAGCACAGTCAAATTCAATTCTGTAATAAAGGTTCTCTGTCGGAGTCGTTAATGTGACAGTTTGTGCATCAGTTGCTGCTGTGTAAGAGCCTGCCTCAGTCCAAGAAGAATTGTCACTACTCGTATAAAGTTTGATTGAGTTAACTTTTGCTGCTGTTATAGCATCAATCGTGACGCTGACTTTTGTAATAGCTTCATCAATAGCGGCGCTAGTGGTAATTGTAGCTACTGATGCATTATTCTTTCGGCCACACTTTACAAAGCTCCAGCCATTATTGTTGTTGTTGAAGTTAGTAAGACTTACTGTAAAGCCGTCGTTTGTTGCTGTCCAAGTATCACCGTAAGAACTGACGCCTTTAGAGTTGTAAGTGGAACCGAACAGAGCAGTCTTATAAACGACTTCTTCTGCCCACACGCTTCCTCCACCCATCAATACTGCGATGAGCAGGAGGATAGTTTTTAATTGTAATGATTTAAGCATAATGTAATAAATATAAAGTTAGACAATAAATATATATGCTGATAGCAAGCTGTAGAACACAGACGCTGCAAAGTTACAACTATTTTCTTTAACAACCAAAGGCTATTGTGTTTTTTTTCCCGTTTTTTTTCTGCGAGTCCATTTTTTGTGACTGCTCAGTTCACCACGGGAGCGCGGGCGCCCACGCCCGCAATCCGCAGCGAGCGGGCGAGGGCGCCCGCGGTCCCGTGGTGAACTGAATATTTACCCATTTTTAAGTGGTCGAAAAAAACTTTCTGCGACACAACGTGAATATACGTGGATGACACGTAAATGGATAGTGTTTTCTTTCAATTTACGATAAGTTTACCCTGAGTAAAATACTATCTAACTCCGAGTTGGAAACTATCTAACTCCGAGTTGGAAACTATCTAACTCAGAGTTGGAAACTATCTAACTCAGAGTTGGAAACTATCTAACTCCCAGTTAGAAACTATCTAACTCCCAGTTATGGCAATGTTTTTGCCCTGTTTTCCTTGTTCTTTCCTTTTTTTTAAACTAACGCTTCAGCGTAATGATCTGGCAGGAGGTGGCAAACCGTTTGTGGAAAAAAAGATAAAAGCAGACGAATAGTTTGGCGGTTTGGGGATTTCTTTGTAACTTTGCAACCACTTAGTATTTTTATTAACTTACAAACAAACTATGGGATTAATTGAACAGATCATTGCGCGTGCTAAGAGCAACAAGCAGCGCATCGTGCTCCCCGAGGCTGAGGAGGAGCGCACACTGACGGCCGCCGACCGCGTGCTGGCCGACGACATCGCAGACCTCATACTGATAGGCAACCCGGAGAAGGTGCACGCCCTGGCTGAGGAGAAAGGACTGAAGAACATTGGCAAGGCCACACTCATCGACCCGCTGAACTACGAGAAGAGCGAGGAGCTGGCCCAGCTGCTGCAGAAGCTGCGCGAGAAGAAGGGCATGACCATCGAGAAGGCCCGCGAGCTGGTGAAGAACCCGCTCTACCTGGGCTGTATGATCATCAAGACGGAGGGTGCCGACGGCCAGATCTCGGGTGCCCTGTCGACGACGGGCGAGACGCTGCGCCCCGCACTGCAGATCATAAAGTGCGCCCCGGGCATCACCTGCGTCAGCGGTGCCATGCTCATGATAACGAAGAAGCCCGAATATGGCGAGAATGGCGTCCTCGTGGTGGGCGACGTGGCCGTGACACCTATGCCCGACGCCAACCAGCTCTCGCAGATTGCCGTGTGCACGGCACAGACAGCTAAGAGCGTGGCCGGCTTCGACGACCCACGCGTGGCCATGCTCAGCTTCTCGACGAAGGGCTCGGCCAGCCACGAGGTGGTGGACAAGGTGGTGGAGGCCACACGTCTGGCCAAGGAGCTCGACCCGACACTGAAGATCGACGGCGAGCTGCAGGCCGATGCCGCCCTCGTGCCGTCGGTGGGCAAGAAGAAGGCTCCGGGCTCTCAGATCGCCGGCAACGCCAACGTGCTGGTGTTCCCCTGTCTGGAGGTGGGCAACATTGCATACAAGCTGATACAGCGTCTGGGCGACGCCATTGCCATAGGCCCCATACTCCAGGGCATCGCCCGCCCGGTCAACGACCTCTCGCGCGGCTGCTCCGTAGACGACATCTACTACCTCGTGGCCATCACCGCCTGCCAGGCCATGGACGCTAAAAAATAAACATTAATAATTTTAAAGAAACGAATTAGAATAATTGGAATAATTTTATAATTTTAAAGAAACGAATTAGAATAATTGGAATAATTTTTCCACGAATAAAAATAATAAGTAATTCAAAGACTTCCAAGTTTATGACCAGGCAGGAGTATCTGGATATTTACGAAGCTATCGGCGTTGCTATGCACGTACACAAGACCTTAGGCAGAGGTATGGAAGAACCTGTTTATCAGGAAGCGTATGCCTTGGAAATGAAGCTGCAAGGAAAATTTGTGGAACGTGAGAAGGAATTGACGACTGAATATTATTCCAATTTGCCAAAATTATTATTCTCATTCGTGAAATAATTATTCAAATTATTCTAATTCGTTTCAAAAAAACAACAAAAAGCATGAAAATTTTAGTTCTTAACTGTGGCAGCAGTTCAATTAAATATGCACTTTATAATATGGATGACCGTTCGGTGATGACCAGTGGTGGTGCCGAGCGCGTGGGTTTGGAAGGCAGCTTCGTGAAAGTGAAGCTGGCCAACGGCGAGAAACGGCAGATCATGCACGACATTCCCGAGCACACCGAGGGCGTGAAGTTCATCTTCTCACTGCTCACCGACCCTGAGATAGGCGTCATCAAAGACCTGAAAGAGATCGACGCCGTGGGCCACCGCATGGTGCACGGCGGCGAGAAGTTCAACAAGAGCGTCATACTCACCGACGAGGTGCTGAAGGAGTTTGAGAAATGCTCGGACCTCGCACCGCTGCACAACCCCGCCAACCTGAAGGGCGTGAACGCCGTGAAGGAGCTGATGCCCGGCCTGCCACAGGTGGGCGTCTTCGACACCGCCTTCCACCAGACCATGCCGCCAAAGGCTTTCATGTATGCCATACCCTACGAGCTGTACGAGAAGTACGGCATACGCCGCTACGGCTTCCACGGCACCAGCCACCGCTACGTCTCGGCCCGCGCCTGCGAGTTCCTGGGCATACCGGCAGAGGGCACTAAGATGGTGACCTGTCACGTGGGCAACGGTGGCTCGATAGCCGCTGTGGTCGACGGCAAGTGCATAGACACCTCGATGGGGCTCACCCCGCTCGAGGGACTGGTCATGGGCACACGTTCCGGCGACATTGACGGTGGTGCCGTGACGTTCATAGAGAAGAAGCTAGGACTGGATGCCGACGACATGTCGAACCTGCTGAACAAGAAGAGCGGCGTGGCCGGACTGACGGGTGGCTCGAGCGACATGCGCGACGTGGAGAAAGCCGCCAAGGAGGGAGACCCGAGGGCACAGCTGGCACAGGACATGTACTTCTACCGCATAAAGAAGTATATAGGTGCCTATGCCGCTGCCATGGGCGGACTCGACGTCATAGTGTTCACCGCCGGTGTGGGCGAGAACCAGATAGGCATGCGCTCGGAGGTGTGCAAGGACATGGAGTTCCTCGGCGTGAAGTTTGACGAGGAGAAGAACAAGGTGCGTGGCGAGGAGGCTGTCATCTCGGCCGATGACTCGCGCGTGAAGGTCGTCGTCATACCTACCGACGAGGAGCTGATGATTGCCACCGACACGATGAACCTGCTGTAATCACATAAAGAGTCTTTCAAGCGACGGCACCTCTATGCGGCCACGGTGCAGGCGTAGGAGGCCGTCGCTCTGCATGGCGTTGAGAGCCCGCGACACGTCGAGACGGCTGTCGTTCATCTCGTGAGCCAGGCGCTCCATGCGTATGGCTATCACCTTCGGCCCGGCAGGGTAGGTGCAGTGGTCGGTGATGAAGCGGGCTATGCGGCCCTGCAGCTGCTGCGGACTGTGGTGCCACGACAGGCGTGTGCGCCGCTGGGCCAGCGTGGCCATGATGTTGAGCATGTTAAGGCGGATGATGAGGAAATCGTCGAGCAGCCGCAGCACCTCGTCTTTCGACAGCGTGATGAAGTGTGCCTGCGAGGCGGTGACAGCCGTGCACGTGTAGCGCGGCGTGAGACCGAAGAGCACCTCGGGCTGCAGCAGCCAGGGGGCGGCGAGATGCTCGGTGACGGCATAGCCGCCGTCGTCGCTGCGGGTGGTGATGGTGAGCCCTCCGGTGATGAGGAAGAAGAGGGTGTCGCAGACATCGCCATCGCCCACCACCTTCTTGCCAGCGTCGAGCTTCAGAAAGCCGAACTTAGTGTTGCCGGCCAGCTGTTGCAGCTCGGTGCGGCTGAGACCCTGGAACAGCGGGAATTGCAGCAGATGGTCAAAGAGCTGTAGATTGATCATGAGCAAGGTCTTTCAGTCTGGGAGCCCTTCCGAGTGCCACACTGCCAGCCGGCCCTCCTGGTCGGTGTAGATGAGGTAGGCTTTCATCTCCGGGTGGCGCCTGAGCACTGTCCGCGCGCTGTCCAGCCCCAGCACCATGAACGATGTGGCGTAGGCGTCGGCAGTGGCACAGTGGTCGGCCAGGACGGTGGCCGAGAGAATGTTGTGCTGCACGGGGTAGCCGGTGCGCGGGTCTATGGTGTGGGCGTACTTGCGCCCTCCCTTGTAGTAGAAGTTGCGGTAGTTGCCGCTGGTGGCCATGGCGGCGTCGGAGAGCGAGAGCACCGTCTGCAGCTCGCTGTCGACAGAGAGGGTGTCGTCGGTGGGCTTCACCACACCCACACGCCAGTCGGCACCGCGCTGGCTATGACCGCGCACCACCACCTCGCCGCCTATCTCAACCATATAGTTGCTGATGCCCTTCGACTGTAGCAGCCTCGCCACGGCATCGCAGCCGTAGCCCTTGGCAATGGCGCTGAAGTCCATCTGCGAGCGTATCTGCAGCAGACTGTCCACCTGCTGGGGCGTGGGCAGCTGCTCGTGCTTGAAGCCGAAGCCCCACGCGTTGACAAGAGGGGCCACGGTGATGTCGAAGGCACCCCACGTGTCTTCATTTACCGACTGGGCCAGCTGTAGCACCTCGTCGAACATGGGGCTGCGCTCGACGGTGCTGTCGCCACGGTTGATGCGGGCTACGGTAGACTGCTCGTTGAACATGGAGAACTCCTGGTCTACCTTGGCCAGCTCGGCTTCGATGTCGGCTTGCAGGTCGGAATCATACTGGTAGGTGATGCTGTAGACGGTGCCGAAGACCAGACCGTCGTTGTGCTGCCACTGCTGGCCGGTGCACGCTGTGAACAGTAAAACGGAAATGGTGAGAAGCACCGTCACCACTTTCTCCCTCGTACACCTGCTGCTGCCCTTTTCAAGACTGTCCATGGGTCGTGACTTTTAGATGTCGATGATGACGTTGAACGTTGCGCCGAGTTTGGTGCTGCCCTGCGTGCCGAAGCCCGGCACGTACCATGTCTTGCCCATGATGCCGTCGTCGTGGGCTATGCGGCGGCGATAACGCACGCTCCATCCCAGGTGCAGGGGGCCGAAGACCTGGGAGTCGATGCCGACGGCCACCTCCGCCCAGTGCTGGTAGCAGGGGTTGTCGTGAACGCCAAACGAGGTCTCCCACTGCCAGGTGGGGTCGGGGAAGGGCTCGCGAAACACCTCCACGTCGTATTTGGTGAAGGCATAGCGCAGACCACCGTAGATGCGGTTTTTCGAATGCTTGTTCTTCATGAGGTTTACGTCGCAGCCAACACGGAAATAGGGTGCCTTAGTGCGGTACGATATGCCTGTGATAACGTCGTTGCTGTGCTCGGCCTTGCCATAGCCCACCTCCACGATGGGGAAGTACTGGTTGTGCAGGTTGATGCGCAGGGCGGCCTCGTACTGGCCGTAATCGCTCAGCTGCATCTGGATGAGGCCCATAAGGTCGGCAGAGACGGCAAAACCCTGGAACAGGGGCAGCGAGTCTTTCTCTATACGAAATGTCTTCTGCGCGGTGGCACCAAGCGGCGACAACAGCAGAAGCAGGATGGCGAAGAAGACACTGCACCAGCCAACAAACCCTCTGCGGAAAGGGGTGGGAGTGGCTGACCGATGATTATAGGCTAACTTCTTCATATTTCGTTAAGCGTTAGTTTCTTGAAGCGTATCAGCAGGTTCTGTACGCTGGGGTTGTAGGTCACCGAGCTCTCTTTCACTACTATGTCCTCTATGCGGTAGTGGGTGGAGCGGACGGCAGTGATGTTGTGGAAGAAATGGGCGGAGCAGTCCACAGACTCGAAGTGGGGTATGTCGTCTTTCTTCATCCACACGGTGTCGACAGTGATGATATGGGCGGTGTCGGCGATGAGGAAGACCAGCATGTCCTCGGGATGCTGATAGCTGACGGGCAGTGTGAACTCCTTAAGTCCTACGCCACGGTTGAGCACCAGGGTGTCGGTGCCGTCGCTGCGACGGGTGAACACCCACATGGTGTCTGCAAGCGTCTCTTGGACAAACGTGCCCGTGTTGTCTTCATAGCCTACGGCATAGCGCACGGCAACAGTGTTCTGCACCGGGCAGTCGATGCTGGAACACGACAGGAAAACGAGAAACAAGGGTAGGAAGAGCATGGCTGCACCCTTGGCAGCGAGCATACTCAACATCTTGGCGGACAGCGTCTTAAGCTGCCTGCCACCATCCCCCTCTCTCTTGGCAAATCTAATCATATATTTCATTTCACACCTATCATTTCTCACTCCACACTCCACACTCCTCACTCCTCACTCCACACTCCACACTCCACACTCCACACTCCACACTCCACACTCCTCACTCCTCACTCCACACTCCACACTCCTCACTCCTCACTCCACACTCCTCATATCGTCTCCTCTATCTGGTAGTCGTTCCTGTTGACAGACGTGCGGCTGATGAGGTCGCCGAGGAAACCGGTGAGGAAGAACTGGGTGCCAATGATCATCATTGTGAGTGCAAGGTAGAAATATGGCGTGTCGGTAACCCAGAGAAGTCCCAACACCTTGCCCACCGCGATAACCAGAGTGGACAGAAAACCGATAAAGAACATCAGCGTGCCGAGGAAACCGAACACGTGCATGGGCTTCTTGCCGAAGGTGCTGAGGAACCAGAGGGTGAGAAGGTCGAGGTAGCCGTTGACAAAACGGTTCCAGCCCATAAACTTCGACTCGCCGTACTTGCGGGCCTGGTGGTGCACCACCTTCTCGCCAATCTTGTTGAAACCGGCCTGCTTGGCCAGATACGGCATGTAACGGTGCATCTCGCCGTAGACCTCAATGTTTTTCACCACGGCCTTGCGGTAAGCTTTCAAACCGCAGTTGAAGTCGTGCAGGTTCTTGATGCCGCTCACTTTACGGGCGGTGGCGTTGAAGAGCTTCGTGGGAAGGGTCTTCGACAGAGGGTCGTAGCGCTTCTGCTTGTAACCGGACACAAGGTCGTATTTTTCTTCCTTTATCATCCGGTAAAGCTCGGGTATCTCGTCGGGAGAGTCCTGAAGGTCGGCGTCCATCGTTATCACCACGTCGCCCTGGGCCTCGGCAAAACCGCAGTAGAGCGCCGGACTCTTACCGTAGTTGCGGCGGAACTTTATGCCTTTCACATGCTCAGACTTCTGCTTCAGGTCGCAAATGATGTCCCACGAGCTGTCAGTGCTGCCGTCGCTGACAAAAATCACCTCGTAGGAGAAATGGTTCTCGTTCATCACACGCTCTATCCAGCTGAACAGCTCGGGAATAGACTCTTCCTCGTTGAAAAGAGGTATTACTACTGATATATCCACTACTTTATTTTGTTTAATCGTTATTCCGTTATTGTGTTACTGCTTCGCCGTGCCACTGTTCTTTCGCTGAAGGATAGCGGCGATGGGAAGACCCAAAATGGTGCCTATCATGATGTTGGTGGTGAGCATGTTGAGCGAAAGGTCTATGGGACGCATCTGCTGCAGCATGGCGATACTCTCGTCAATAGTGTCTGCCATGTTCATCTGGGTTAGGGCCTCCATGGTCTCGGGAGAGTTTAGCGCGTCGGTTATCGACGTGAGAAGATAGCCATGGTCCATAAATGTGAGGTACGCCCACTGCACCAAGGCAAAGAGCAGACCACCGTAGAAGAACACAAGGATGGTGTACGCCCAGCCCCTAAGGAAAGAGATGGTGCCCTCCAAACCGTCGTCGCGGAAATGACGAAGACGGATGCCAACGAAAAAAGGTGTGGCTACGGCCAGAAGTATGGAGGCAAGACCAAAGGCTGGCGAAGTGATGCCGACGATGTAGAGGGCGAAACTCGCTATCCATAGCAGAGACAGCAGAGCACCGTCAATGCGGGCGAAAGCTTTAAGTTGGATGTATTCGGGTGCGGTCAAGACTTTTTCCTGTTATTGCGTTATCACCTAATGGCGTTATTGCCATATTGTCATTATTTCGCTGCAAAATTACTCATTTTCCCGCACATAGCAACTGCAAACCTGCAAAAGTAAGTTAAAATCACCAAAAATATGGGCTTTGAACTATGAACTATGAACTATTTTTGTTACCTTTGCACCCGCTTTTGGAGAAAAGCACTGAAAATGGGCAAGTCCTGTACGGCCAGCTCCTAGGGAATCCTCCAGGACGGGAACGTAGCAAAGGTACTTGGTTGTAGCGGCGCGATACAGACCGCTTGCCCACCCGCCTCTTTAGCTCAGTTGGCCAGAGCACGTGATTTGTAATCTCGGGGTCGTTGGTTCGAATCCGACAAGAGGCTCAGAAAAAGAAGAGGGAACATCGATTTTCGAGTGTTCCCTCTTCTTCTTTTACTTTACATAGAACTTTTGCCCGTTTACTATCTGTAACCCTTTCTGCAAGGAGTTGATGCGCTGTCCTTGGAGGTTGTAGATGGGCGACTCGTTTGCGTATATGTTGCCTATGTTTTGAATACCCGATGGTGTTGCTATGGGCAGAACGTCGTCGGACAACGGGCAGGGGGAATAGCTTACCTCGCCCGAACCGAGGAACGTCACCACACCTTCTCCCTCGACCAGCAGAGGCTGATGGGCGGGCACGATGGTGACTGCTACAGGTATGAGGTCGTCTGTCAGCGCATAGACATTAACGCCTTCGGGTGCTGTAGAGAGGAAGGGCAGCTGCACGATGTGCTGACCATCGACTTCGCAGGTGTAGGATGCCTGGGTAGCGGTGAAGGTGTAGGCAGGCCGGAAGGGCCCGAAGCGTTCGTCAATCACTAACGAGGCACAGACACCGTTCTTGACCACATTCGTTCCCGACAGTTCGCTATTGTCAGCCACATAAACCACGCGGTTGCTGCCCTCTAACCAAGGCAGGGTAGCAGGCAGACCTGTTACTGCCGTCATGTCGATGCTGGTGCAGGATGGGTCTGTCGAGAAGTCGAGCACGTAGCTGTCGTCGGCCACATAGTCACCGCCCAGTATTCCGGCATAAAGGCTGTTGGCGCCGTCGGTCAGGTAGACATCGCCAAAGGTGAATTGCAGGTTCGATGACCAGTTGTTGTTCGTCAGCGAGATGAGGCCTATGCATCCGTCGGTCAGCGTGGCTGTCGAGAGGTCGAACGTCCACTGGAAGTCCTCATGGACGGGGAACTCGATATCGCCGTAGTTATGCGTGGCCACCTCTCCCTGGCTGTTGACGTAGGTCAGCGTGGTCTGTGCCGACGAGTAGTTCAAGTTCGATGTCAGGGTCTTCACCTCGAATACCAGACGTGACATTCCCTCGTCCAATTTTACATAGCCGTAGTTGGCATTGGTGCGGCTGCTGATGAGCGGGGTGTTGTGGTTGAAGGTCTTCGTCTTGCCGCTCAGCTTGTAGGTTGTGCCGAAGTTGGTCTTGGTAGTCGTTAGGTCGTCGATGCGCTTGCGGTCGAAATAGTTTACGCTGCCCGTCATGTTCGAGGGCTGGCGGTCGCGCGACTTGACAAAGAGCACCGTCACCACGCTCTGGGCTGCGATGTTTACCACGGGTCGGCAGGTTTCGGCCTCTGGTGCCAGCGACGTCATTTTGAAGCTCTGGCTCTTAGCCGTTGTACGCTGCTCTCCCTGTTGGGTATAGAACGGAAGGTCTACGGTCAAGGCGATGGAGTTGTCTGAGGCATTGGCCATCACGGCTACCAGCGTGTCGCCCGTCTCCGACAGATAGGCAGAGCCCTCAAGGCCGCCGCCGAAGGTGGCATCGATGCGCGTCATGCCTGTGACGAACTTGGCAAAATGGGCCATGATGTAGCCTCGCTTGGTGACAGTGCCGTTACTGGTGCCGTTCTGCCCGTCGCCCAGCATGCCATAATAGCGTTTGGCGGCATAGTGAACCCAAGCATTGAAGTCGCCCAGCATACAGGTGTTGATGGCTGTGAAGAAGTTGAAGAAGTCCTTCGTGAAGTCGAAATT
>Ga0310694_10005056_pt1 | contig 12674 bp, 10 predicted proteins | sample 174DNAGHGhighgp2_FD_203884 | JGI IMG/M metagenome (GOLD analysis project Ga0310694, IMG submission 203884) | Sheep rumen microbial communities from Palmerston North, Manawatu-Wanganui, New Zealand - 1742 DNA GHGhigh gp2 (v2) (version 2) | ecosystem: Host-associated > Mammals > Digestive system...
TCCCGATCTTTTTTACCCAGGAGGAGATCTCCTTGCCGCCGCCGTGTACGATGATCGGCTTAAAACCGACAAGTTTCAGCAAAGTCACATCTTTGATGACATTGCGCTGCAGTTCCGGATCCGTCATGGCACTGCCGCCGTATTTGACGACGATGACCTTGCGGTTATACTTCTGAATATACGGAAGTGCGTCGATCAGCACCTCCGCCTTTTCCAACAGGTTACCGATCTCTCCTGTTTCCATGGTTTCCTTATCCTCCGATCATTTCGATTACGGTCCTATGCCGCATGACAGGCCGCGCATATCGAAATATATTAACATAAAACTGATGATGTTGCAAATGGGAATCCCGCCTCAGCCAAGCGCAGATGCGATGTCCGCCTTCATGTCGAGGACTGCGGCGCGGGCTGCGTCCGCAAAGTTTTCCGCACCGTATTTCGCGTATTTCTCCTGCTGGTAGGCTCCGATGATGCCACGGGAGGAATTGATGATCGCACCGAGTCCGTCCCCGTTAAAGAAATGGACGAGGTCGGCTCCTTTTCCGCCCTGGGCACCGTAGCCGGGCACAAGGATGTAGCTTTTCGGCATCAGTTTGCGAAGGAGTTTTCCCTGCTCGGGATAGGTCGCACCGACCACTGCGCCGACTGCGCTGTATCCGTTTTCCCCGACGGTCTCCGCGCCCCATTCAACCACTTTTTCCGCGACATGCTCATAGAGTGCGCGCCCGTCGATCAGACGGTCCTGGAACTCTCCGCTGGACGGATTCGATGTCTTTACCAGGACAAAGATCCCTTTCTTTTCCTCCGCACAGACCTTGACAAAGGGCTTGACGCCGTCCGTCCCGAGATAAGGGTTGACCGTTGCAAAGTCCTCATCAAAGCCGCGGTACTCGCTCTCGCCGATGGTGACATGTCCGAGATGCGCCTGGGCATATGCCTCCGAGGTCGATCCGATGTCTCCGCGCTTGACATCACCGATCACGACGAGTCCCTTTTCCTTACAGTATTTCACGGTCTTTTCGAATGCGATGAGCCCCGGGATCCCGAAGGCTTCATACATCGCGATCTGCGGCTTTACCGCGGGCACCAGGTCTGCGATCGCATCCACGAGCTCTTTATTATAGGCAAGGATCGCCTGCGATACCGCTTCGACGTTTTCGCCGTTTTCCCGGTACGCTGCCTCCAGGAGCTGCGGCGGGAGCAGCTTCATCGTGGGATCTAAGCCCACCACGATCGGCGCCTGCGTCTTTTTAATCTTTTCGATCAGAGTATCAATCATTTTCGTTTCTCCTTTTTTACACAATTGCCGTCATTTTACCACGAAAGCGCCTTCCCCGCAATCGGATCTGCGGGCGGAGGTTCCCATGCTTTTACCGGCTTCTTCCTTTCAGGATCGATGCAACGGAGACTGCCGCGGAAAAGACTGCGGCCAGGCCGGCGGAGACCGGAAACGGCAGGGAAAAACCGATCTTTGCACTGAAGATATAAAGACTTGTGACAAAAGCGTAAAAAACAAGCGGCAGCAACGGGATCCAGAGATACCGTGCTTTACCCTGCCGCATCATCCAGATCAGGATCGACGACAGGGCAAATACGGACAGGGTCTGGTTCGACCAGCCGAAATACCGCCAGATAACGTTAAATCCGTTCGGATTTACCTTTGCAACGACCAGTGCCGCACAGGCTGCCGCAAAGACGGGGATTGCCAGCAGGATCCGCTTTTTCCCGGACTCCTGGCCGATATGGAAGGTTTCCGCGAGAATGATCCGGAGCGAGCGAAGTGCCGTATCTCCGGAAGTGACCGGAAGCAGGATCACGCCGGCGATCGCAATGATCCCGCCGACCGGTCCCAGCATGTTCCGGCATACCACACCGACTACGCTGCTCGCTGCGATCTTCGTCACTTCTCCGCCGACCGTCGCAAAATACGCCCATCCGCTCTCCGTCATCTGCATCGTGATCCCGGACTGCTCCGCGCCGAGCCCGATCATCGCCATCGTTCCCGCCGCCCATACCATAGCGATAAAGCCTTCCGCGATCATTGTATTGTAAAAGGTCGCGCGGCCCTCCTTTTCGCTCTCCATCGTGCGGGCCACCAGCGTGATCTGCGTCGAATGGAAGCCGGAAAGGATCCCGCAGGCCACCGTGATAAAGAAGGATGGGATGAACTGCTCGCTTGTAAAATATGCGCCGAAATCAAAACCGTTCAACGCCCACGGCTCCCAGACATTGACCAGGGGATAGCCTTTGACAAAGAGCATGACAAAGACGCCGACCGCAGACAGAAGAAGGACCGCACCAAAGGCCGGATAAACCTTTCCGATGATACGGTCGATCGGAAATAACGTTGCGATAAGATAATAGAGAAAGATCACGGCATAGATGATCCAGGTAGAGGGCTCGGCAGCCGTACCGCCGAAGCCGAAAAGCTGCGTCGCCGCAATATCTCCCGGCGTATAGATAAATACCACGCCGACCAGAAACAGGACCAGACAGACAAACACCGTATACAGCCGATGGATCAGGGCGTTCGTATTCCGGCGGATCATTTCCGGCATCTGGATCCCGCCCTCGCGCACGGAGATCATCCCCGAGAAATAGTCATGCATCGCACCGCCGAGCACACAGCCGACCGGGATCGTCAGAAACGCGACCGGTCCGAAGAGGATCCCCTGGATCGGGCCTAAGATCGGTCCGGTCCCCGCGATGTTCAGAAGGTTGATCAGCGTATTTTTCCATTTCGGCATCGGCACAAAGTCCACGCCGTCATTTTTCGTATAGGCCGGGGTCTTCCGCTCATCCGGTCCGAATACTTTCTGACAGAGGGCGCCGTATGCGGCACCTCCTGCGATCAGTAAGAAAAGTCCGAGAAGAAAAGTCTGCATGCGTTACTCCGCGTTCTTTGCCACAACCTCGCCGGCCCATGCGATCGCATCATCGATGTGCGGCCGGAAGTTGTCCGCCCCCACCATTGCGATGAAGCCGTCCTTTTTCATCGTGTGCATCGGCTGCTGGTTGACATGGGAGAAGATCAGCGTGATCCCGTGCTCATGGCAGCGATGATAAAACTGCTCCAGCGAATGCATCGCAGTCGCATCCACAGCCGGTACGCCACGCATGCGCAGGATGATCGCCTGCGTGTTCTCGGAGAAATCGATGGCCGCGATCTGCTCCGCATCCCCGAAGAACATCGGTCCGGAAATCTCGAAGACACGCACATGCTTCGGGAGCGGCTTTAAGTTCATCCCGTCCGGATCCTCCTCGGGATCGTAGGACTTCCAGCCCTTGATCTGCGTCTCCTCGCTCATGCGCTTCATGAAAAGGATGACCGCCAGACCCATACCGATCTCGATCGCGATGACGAGGTCAAAGACAACCGTCAGCACAAAGGTAGTGACCAGTACGATGATATCACTTTTCGGTGCGGTCTTGCAAAGGTGGACAAAAGTGCGCCACTGGCACATATTGTAGGCAACCATAAAGAGGATCGCCGCGATGGTCGGCATCGGGATCATGGCCGCATAGGGCATCAGCACGAGCAGGACGAGGATCAGGAGGATCGCATGGACCATGCCCGCGACCGGCGTACGCCCGCCGTTTTTGATGTTGGCAGCGGTTCTTGCGATCGCACCCGTAGCCGGGATCCCGCCGAAAAATGCGGATCCGATATTACCGAATCCCTGCGCGATGAGCTCCATATTGGAGCGGTGATGCGAGTTGATCATACTGTCTGCCACAACGCAGGAAAGCAGCGATTCGATCGCCGCCAGGATCGCGATCGTAAAGCCGTCGGATGCAACCTCCCGGACCGCATGCAGGGAAAACTCCGGCATATGGAAGGTCGGAAGCCCGGCACGGATCGTATACAGATCACCGATCGTATTGACCGGAAGTTTTGCGAATTTCACGATCAGAATGCCCGCGATGACCGCGATGAGAGAACCCGGGATCTTCTCGCTGATCTTCGGCCAGACGATGAGGATAACGAGACTGATCCCGCCTACCAGAAGGGCATAAAGATTCAGCGTCCCGCTGTTGCCGACGATCGCCTTTACCTTATCGATCGTCTCGATGGTCGGCGTCCCCTGCGGATAGCTGAGCCCCAGGAAATCCTTGATCTGTCCGATCAGGATCGTGACCGCGATCCCGGCGGTAAAACCGGTCGTGATCGTATAGGGGATAAACTTGATCAGCCCGCCGAGCCGCAGGATCCCCATCAGGATCAGCTGGATGCCGGCGATGATGGTCGCGAGCATCAGACCGCCCATGCCGTTTTTTGCAACGATCCCCGCAACGATGGTGGCAAAAGCCGCCGTCGGTCCCGCGATCTGTACGCGGCTGCCGCCGAGGAACGAAATGATGAAGCCCGCGACGATCGCGGTGTATAAGCCCTCCTCCGGTCCGACACCGGAAGCCAGGGCCAGTGCGATCGAAAGCGGCAGTGCGATGATCGCAACGATGATCCCGCTGATCACATCCGTCACAAACTGCCTGCCGCTGTAGTGCTTCATCGTGCTGAAAAGCATCGGTTTTATTTTGTCTTTGTGCATTGTCTCTCCTCCCGCGCGCTCTTTGTGCTTTTTGCAGATCTTACGCTTACATAAAAAAACGCCACAGAAGATTATAGCACTCCCGAGCGTTCTTTCAATTATCAGTATGTAACAAATTATACCGCACCGGAATCTGTTATCTTTTCCATATATACCAGTTGGTAAAGCTCCCTGCGGGCACTTTATACTGTTGCCGGCAATGTGGAGGCTCCGCCGTCCCCGCATCTTACCGGAGCCGGCACGTTACTCTCCTTCAGATACCGGTTGATGATATAGGCGGCATTCTTAATGAAGTCCGTCTCCTTTGACAGACATACCGCGTTTTCCTCCAGGCTCGAATTGGCTTCCTTGCGCCTCGCATGATCCCGAACGATAAAGATCAGATGGTACGGCCTCTCCCGTCTCGTTCTCGAGATGATCCGGAACAGCTTGGACATGGACAGAAAATCTGACTTAAGATCCAGACTGATGATCACGAGATCCGCTTCTCCGATATATGGTGTCGTCTCCTCCAGACTGCCGTCGGAGACTGCGATCGTACAATAGGGCGAGAGTGCCGTCATCAGATCCCTGATATATCCCCGGTCTTCATCAATGATCAGCACACCCTTACTCCGCTCCGGGATCGTCCTCCCGATCTGGTTGGCGACATAGGGCATCTCATCGGCTCTGATCTCATACGTTCCCCTCCGGAGCATGGTCGGCAGTATAGTCTGTGCGCGCACAAAGGGATCTCCATCTCCGCAGATGAAGATCCGTTTCTCCTCCTCGAGACCGATGTCCCGGAGATAGTGACAGACCCTGTGGAACTCATCCGACTCCTTGCCCGGTGTGATCAACAGGATATCCTCTGCGCGGATACGGTTCTCAGCCAGCTTCTCTGTCTCCAAAGATTGAAAAATGGGATACAATCCCTCCTTCAGAAAAAGATCACGGAAATATCCCGGTCCCTCCGGTCTTTTCGAGTTCTCCTGAAGTACTAGCAAAGGTCTTAACATATCGACTCCTTTTCGATCAGATATGGAAGATTTCCGTAAATCCCGTGATATCAAAGACTTCCCGGATCATGCTGGTCACACCGCGGATCTGCATCGTCCCCCGGTTATTTCCCATCTTCCGATGCAATCGTAACAGAACCTGCAGCCCTGCGCTGGAAATGTACTCAAGATGTGAAAAATCAAGAGTCAGAAGCTTTATCCCTTCCGTATCGTTCTTCAGCTTTTCCTCCAGCACCCGGGATGTCATCGTATCCAGCCGTCCCACAACGGACACCTTCAGTTCCGAGCCATTTTTCTCCTTTATGACCTCCATGCTTCCCCTCCGTAAGATGTTCCGCTCCGGCGACCGTTGCGTAGGCTTTCATTCCATTCCCATTATACAGAACTCCGGCTCTAAAAGCAAGAACCGGTGAAAGCAGCCGTGCCGTCTCGAGATAAAACGCTCCCGCACCGCGATGGAGGACTTCACCTCCTCGGTGGGGCGACCGAAGGTCTGAACTCCGGTGAACGGGCACTCCGTTATGTTCTTTCCCTAGTTGATGAAAAGCACCGCATTGCCCTCTGGCAGATCGCCGGCAGCCGATATATCACCGAACACGATGGAAGTATTGTTATTTACCATGACCGGCCCTCATCTTCCCTGTCCCTCCGGCTCTGTCTTACGCTGCCGCCGTCTTTACGCTCCGATGCCTGTATGCCGCATTGCCTTTAGGCTGCGTCATCTTTATGCCACGCCGTCTTTCAGGCCGCGTCGTCCAGCTCCTTTGCATCCTCCGGCGCCGTATACTGTGTATCGGATCTTGTTATGTTTTCCGGATAGATCTCCTCAAAATCGTTCTTCACGGAGATCGGGATATAGCCCTGCTCGATGTACTGTGCGGACTTCTCCTCCCAGTTCTGGGTCCCCCACTCCCGCACATCATCATCCGCTATGATCATATAAGCTGCAGAGGGGTAGGGATTCCTGCTGTCCAGCGTGTAGTTCATCATGCTGGTGTCGCTGCCGCTGTTCCCGAAAGCGAGCACCGGATACTGTCCGATCTCCCGCTCGATCCAGATCGTCTTGTTGGCATTGAGGTTCTTCTGGATAAACCCTCCGGTAAAGACCAGCTCATCCCCGTCGGCGTACTTATAATCCATGTTGGAGGCGACATTCTCATTTCCCGCACCTTTACCTCGAACTCGGTCCCGATCACATGGGCCGGAGAGACATACTCACTGATGGGAGAATTCGCTATGATCGCCCTGGTAGTCGTGCGCTCGGTCCCGCTGATCACATAGATGGTGAAGTCATTCTCATAGAGATATCTCACCACCTCGACCATGGGCAGGTAGAAGCCGTCGATGTAGCGCATGTTGTTAAAGCTGTCCGTGCTCTTCTGTCCGAACTCCACGGCATAATCGTATAACTCATCCACCGTCATCCCCGCATAAGCCTTCGCAAAGTTCCTGGTGAGCTCCTCTCCCGCGGTGTATCCGGGTTCTATCTCCTGCGGTGTATCCGGGTTCTATCTCCCGCGCCGCTTCCTTAAGCTCCTCCGATACCCGCTCCGGATGATCCTTCAGGCAGAACTCGATGAACATCATGGTATCGTAATAGGTATAAAAGGTTTCACAGGTAAGGGTGCCGTCCATATCAAATACGGCGATGCGGTCCTCCACCGGTATGAAGCCCTCGGATTTCTCATCGGTGGCCTCGCTGACAAACTCCACGATGGACTCCATGGCCGGAGCGCCCGGGGTCTAGCAGGCCAGCTCTTTGTCCTTATCCTTTTTTGCACAGCCGCCACAGATAAGACTGAGGGTCAAAAGTGTGATCATTGCGATAGTATTCTTCTTCATCCTTATCTCCTTATGATGCCCGGCTCCGGGGAACCGTGTACTGAAAACCCGAAACGGCGCAGTCCGGTCCGCCTGCGCCGCTGTTAGATTCGCTTTTCTTTATCTCCGGCCCGTTTATACCTTCGTCAGCGCTTCGTCCTGCACGAACTTCAGGATCTCTGACAGGTTCGAGTATCTGCGAACCTTATCCCTGTTGACGATCAGGAGGGTCGGTGCCTGACGCACATTATACTTCATCGCCAGCTCCGGATTTTCCTCCGCATCGATCTCGATATAATTGATATTTCCGAGGGAAGCTTTGACCCGTTTGCAGTTCGGGCAGGTCTTCGTCGTAAAGAGGTAAACGATCTCCTCCGGCTCCTCGCAGATGATAGGCGCATCCTCGTCAAAGAGATCCCCCATGGTGACGACTGCTGCCGTCGGACGCTTCAGATCGGACTTCTCGATATCGTACTCGACACGATTTGCATACTCCTGCAACTTTCCGTCGTTCCAGTTCTGTACCGGACGATAGTAGCCGGTGATACGGGAATACGTCTCGGTGGCTTTTCCGCAGTGCGGGCAGGTCTTGACCTCGCCGGCAAGATAACCGTGATCTTTGCAGATCGAGTAGGTCGGAGAAAGCGTGTAATACGGCAGGCTGTAATTCTCCGCGATGGAGCGCACCAGTTTTGCCGCTGCACGCCAGTCCGGAAGCCGCTCTCCGAGGAAGGCATGGAAGACCGTACCGGAAGTGTAGAGCGTCTGCAGGCCGTCCTGGATATCCAGTGCCTCGAAGATATCTGCGGTATAATCGACCGGCAGGTGGGAAGAGTTCGTGTAGTACGGTACATCTCCCTCATGTCCCGCGGTCTTGATGCCGGGCCACTTTTCACGGTCATGCTTTGCAAGACGGTAGGAAGTGCTCTCCGCCGGCGTAGCCTCCAGGTTGTAGAGGTCTCCGTACTGCTCCTGGTAATCGGAGAGGCGGTTTCTCATATGATTTAAGACTTCCTTCGTGAACGCCTGCGTCTTTTCGGTCGTCATATCGCCGCCGAGCCAGTTTGCATTTAATCCGACCTCATTCATGCCGACAAGCCCGATCGTCGAGAAATGATTGTCAAAGCTTCCGAGGTAACGCTTCGTATAAGGATAGAGCCCCTCCTCCATCAGTTTGGAAATGACACCGCGCTTTACTTTCAGGCTTCTCGCCGCGATATCCATCATGCGGTTTAAACGCTTATAGAAATCATCTTTATTCGCTGCGAGATATGCGATCCTCGGCATATTGATCGTCACGACGCCGATGGAACCCGTGCTCTCACCGGAGCCGAAATAACCGCCGGTCTTCTTTCGCAGTTCGCGAAGATCCAGACGCAGCCGGCAGCACATCGAACGCACGTCGCTGGGCTCCATATCGGAATTGATATAATTCGAGAAATACGGCGTACCGTACTTGGAAGTCATCTCAAAGAGCAGACGGTTATTCTCCGTATCCGACCAATCGAAATCCCGTGTGATGGAGTAGGTAGGGATCGGATACTGGAATCCGCGCCCGTTGGCATCGCCCTCGATCATGACCTCGATGAACGCCTTGTTCACCATGTCCATCTCTTCCCGGCAGTCCTTATACTTGAAGTCCATCTCCTTCCCGCCGACGATGGCCGGAAGCTCTGCCAGATCGTTCGGAACCGTCCAGTCCAGCGTGATATTGGAGAACGGTGCCTGGGTCCCCCAGCGGCTCGGGGTATTTACCCCGTAGACAAAGGTCTCGATGCACTTTTTCACCTCTTCGTAGCTGAGATGATCCGCCTTTACGAAGGGAGCGAGATAGGTATCAAAAGAGGAAAATGCCTGTGCCCCGGCCCACTCGTTCTGCATGATCCCGAGGAAGTTGACCATCTGGTTACATAACACCGAAAGATGCTTCGCCGGAGCGGATGTGATCTTGCCAGTGATCCCGCCGAGCCCTTCCAGGATCAGCTGCTTCAAGGACCAGCCCGCGCAGTATCCGGTCAGCATGGAAAGATCGTGGATATGGATATCGGCGTTGCGGTGTGCCTCCGCGATCTCCTCGTCGTAGATCTCGGACAGCCAGTAGTTTGCCGTCACCGCGCCGGAATTGGAGAGGATCAGGCCTCCGACGGAGTAGGTCACGGTCGAATTCTCTTTCACACGCCAGTCTTCGACCTTTACATAACTATTTACGACATCCTTGTAATCGAGGATCGTGGACTTCATCGTGCGCATCTTTTCGCGCTGCTTGCGATAGAGGATATATGCCTTTGCGACCTCGGTGTATCCCGCCGTTTCAAGCACCTTCTCCACGCTGTCCTGGATCTCCTCCACATGGATCTCCTCGCCGCGGATCTTCGCCTGGAAGTCCGCCGTTACGCGGAGGCTCAGCATATCGATGATGTCATTGTTGTACTGCATCTCCACCGCGTCGAACGCTTTGCGGATCGCGTCACCGATCTTGCTGAGTGTGAAATCTACCTTGCTCCCGTCTCTTTTGATTACTGTGAACATCTTACCCTCTCCCTGCTCCTTCTTGGTAACTTATGTTAATCACGCGGTTTACATAACACGATTTTTACCCGCGCACAGTAATCATAACAAAGGGGTTTAGAATTGTCAATCGAAAATCCACAAGATATGTCGTTATGTTACCCCGTGAAACACCATATATGGTAGGGCTTTTGACAATACGACAGAAGATTACATAAAATTTTTGGTAATTTTCACAACAAGATTTTGTGGTCTTGTATACAAAATATACTTTATCTGGTTTTCAAAAAAGCGAGTTCCTTTTCGGTATCCGCGTCACCGCCATAGGTTTCGATATATTCCGTAAGCAGCGAAGCTGCCGTCGTATAGTCGTGCAGGTACTCGTAGCAGGCGATCTGATTGTGTTTCAGCGTCTGGATGCAGGTATTGTTCTCCCGGATCTCCAGCCCCTTCGAGAACGCTTCCAGCGCTTTTTCGTAATCCCCCTGCTCCATATAGCAGAGGCCCATCTGGTTGCAGATCTGGGCATCCTGGTACTGCTCCGCATAACCGCTGTAAACCACGGCCGCGTAATCATACATGCCCTGCAGTTTATAGCATTCCCCGAGCAGACGGATCACCTCCGCATCCGCCTCCTTCTCGCCGCGCTCCCGCTCCAGATAGTTGCAGGCCTGGGCATATTCGCCTTTGTAATAGCACAGGCGTCCCTTATCGTAATCCGTAATGTCCTTTACGGAAGCCGAAAGCACCGTATCCAGGTACTGCGTGGCCGCATCATCGGCCCCGTGCTGTTTTAACGCATCGTAGATATCCAGGCAGAGTCCGTAATCGTTCTTTGCCGCCGCCACGGCGCTGTCGAAGTCGCCGACCGCGCCCTCCACATCGCCCAGATACAGCCGCATGTTACCGCGCAGATAATATGCGTGCGGCGATTTTCCCTGCATGGCGATGATCGCATCATAGCAGGCGATCGCGTCGTCGTATTCGCCGAGTTTATAGTAGCAGACGGACATGTAATAGTTGATGTCGTATTCCGTATCCCCCGGCACAAAAGAAGCCGATTCCAGCGCTTTGGTAAACGAATCCAGCGCCTTTTCGTAGGCGCCCTCGCCCATATACATCAGCCCCATGCCGCGGTAGGTCTCTTCGCGGTCCGCACCGGTGATGAGTGCTTCCTCAAAATACTGCTGTGCGTTATGATACTCCTGCCTGGCCACACAGGCGTACGCTTCCCCCAGTGCATCCTGCTTTTTTTCTCCGCATCCGGAGAGCAGCAGCATCGCTGCAGCGCCCGCCATCAGTAGTTTCCCGTACTTTGACATTCCCGTTCCCTTTTGTTATAATGTGCCCCTGTAGGCTTGATAGGGCCGTCGCCAAGCGGTAAGGCACAGGGTTTTGATCCCTGCATTTCCCCGGTTCGAATCCGGGCGGCCCTGTTTCACGGATCCGGCGGTACTCTCCGCCGTTTTTCGATTATACCACAAGATCCCCGTCTTTTTCAACGCCGGAAGGAAGCCCCGCCGTTTTACAATTCCGGTGACAGAACATCCTTTACCCAGGCAGATTCGCGAAACGCTTTATCCCGCTGCCGGTAATCCGGAAGCCAGGAAAGAAGCACATCGTAAAAGCCCTTCTGATGGTTTGCCTGCGCACAGTGTGCCAGCTCATGCCAGATGAGTGCATCCAGCTCATAATCGGAAAAAGCGACGCACAGGGGATGATAGACGATGCGGATGCTTTCATAGAGGCCGTTTTTCCGCCCGCCGATGACGCTGATCTTATTCCGCCCCCACAGGCCCCGTCCCCAGGTCCAACCGACGTTCCTTACCACCGCGCCCGTTTTTTTTGCGAACTCCCGCGTCCTCGGCTCACAGATCCGCATCGCCTGACTGCAGTACCAGGCACGGATCATCTCCAGATTCTGCAGTTTTTCCCGGTCTGCCTCACTGTATCGCTGCAGTTTCATCTCTCTTCCGCCGACGAGGACTTTGCCCTCGCAGCGCCCTTCCGCCGACGGCAGGTAAAGGACCGCACCCGGTGCTTCCGAAAAATCGGACGGTGCCTCCGGATCTTTCTGTCCCCCGTCAAACCCCCGAAGCGTCACGACACGTTCATCATGGTATCCGATCCGGATCATGCTTCCGCGGTAGGGAAGGAGTTTCCCCGGAGTCGTCCCCGTTTTCTCCAACATACGGACCGAACGGATCCACTCAGGAAAGCGTTTTTCCAGCCACTTCACTTTGGACTCCGCGAACTCTTCCGCCATACGTGTATACACCGTTTCCGCGTCCGTTATGCGCACTGCCGGAACATGCACGACGAACATGGAAAGCTCCCCCTGCGAGGCCGCATAGCGGGCCGGCGGCCGGAAACCGATCCGCATCCCTGCGTAACGGCCCACATGGCAGCTGCCCTCCAGCGTGCCGTATCTGGTATCTACCGTAATGAGATCCCCGGAATGATCGACTGTCTGCATTCGTCTCCCTCCTGGCAGAATGATGAAGCCGGCATCGTACCTATGCCCGGCCCGGGAAGAAAAAAGTCCCCGGTATCAGGGACTGTGAAGGGTGGGTAGTGGGACTCGAACCCACGATCTCCAGAACCACAATCTGGCGCGTTAACCAACTACGCTATACCCACCATATAGGTTGCGGGGGATTGCTCCGCACGCATCGTGTCACTAAGATTACCCCGTGACTGCTCCGCACGCATCGTGTCACCAGGACTACTGAGTGACTGCTCCGCACGCATCGTGTCACTAAGTTCGCCCTTCGGCTTCGCCTCGCGCTCACTAAGT
>Ga0310694_10005058_pt1 | contig 12671 bp, 7 predicted proteins | sample 174DNAGHGhighgp2_FD_203884 | JGI IMG/M metagenome (GOLD analysis project Ga0310694, IMG submission 203884) | Sheep rumen microbial communities from Palmerston North, Manawatu-Wanganui, New Zealand - 1742 DNA GHGhigh gp2 (v2) (version 2) | ecosystem: Host-associated > Mammals > Digestive system >...
GCTGCTCAGCAAGTGCACCGTGTCGCTCGCCACGGTGAACGGCGTCGCGGGCCTACGCTTCAAGGGTCCCAACGGCAACACCATCTTCTTCCCCATGGCGGGATACAAGTATGACTCCAACTACAGTGCGAAGGGCACGCAGTGCTACATCTGGACCGACACGAAGGACATCGTCACGAAGTACGCCTACAAGTCGATGGCCCTCTACTTGGAGCGCAGTTCCTCGTCTGCCAAGGCGAACACCACGGCCGCCCCGCGTCGCTCCGGCGTCATCGTGCGCGCCGTGCGTGCTGGCAGCAACTCCGCCAACTCCTATGACTTCGACACCGACGGCGTGCACGGCGTGAACATCGCTCCTCCGAGCGACGGCAGCACCTACACCATCCAAGGTGTGAAGGTGGAGGGAGAACTCAAGCCCGGCATCTACATCCGCAACGGAAAGAAGTTCGTGGTCAAGTAAATTGAAAAATGAATTTTTGGAGCAGCGAGAGCAAAGTCAAGCTTTCTTGAACTCTGCCGAGTCGCGACAAAAATCAGCGAAGCTAAAACTGTAGATTGAAAATCAATTGACCATCGCCTAAAATGATTCTGGAGGCTCTAGTTTTTCTAGGGCCTCCAGTCTTTCTAGAGCCTCCAGTCTTTCTCAGGTCTCCTTGGTAGTCCTGACTACAGAAACGCCATGGCCCCTTCAAAAAAAGTCTTGAATAGCGGCTCTTTTCTCTTTTTTTTCTTAATTTTGCATCCTATTAGAGTTGCCTGCACATATGGCGCGTCTCTACAATAAAAAATTTTGAAAGAATCAACAACTATCATTATCACACTCATGAAACAAAAAAAGTTACTTTTGCTCAGCCTCATACTCCTGATGGGGGCAACAAGCATCAGTGCCAAGGAGGCGTACGTCCTCTTCTTCCCCCGTGAAAGCAGTCTCAACTTCTTGTATGACGACGACAAGAGCGCATGGGTCAGCGCTGGCTACACCCCCTACAGCCTCAACACCGGCGACAACACCCCTTCATGGTCGGCTCTCCGTGACAAAGTGAAGGCTATAAGATTCTACCCTTCTTTCGCCGACTACAAACCCACCTCGTGCCACCAGTGGGCATATCAGATGACCAACCTCACCCAAATCTGGGACATCGAAAGGCTTAACACTTCGAATGTGACCGATATGGGAATGATGTTCTGTGGATGCAGGAACCTCGTTAGCGTCGACGTGAGCGGATTCAACACTTCCAATGTCACCTCCATGAAATCCATGTTCGAGGATTGTGTCAAACTCACTTCACTCGCCGTGGGCAACTGGAACACCTCCAAGGTCACCGAGTTCCAAGGGATTTTCTATGGGTGCTCGAATATCGCTAGTCTGGATGTGAGCAAATGGAACACCTCGAAAGCCACCTCCATGCGATATATGTTCTACAAATGTTCATCGCTCACCTTCCTCGACGTACGCAGTTGGAACACGTCGCTCGTCACTACCTACTACTATATGTTCTCTGATTGCAACAGCCTGAAAACCATCTATGGCCTCAACTCATCTTCAGGCAAAAACCCGTATTTCACGATGTCAAACAATGTGACCACGGTGGAGAAAATGTTCAGGAATTGCTCCTCGCTGGAACAACTGTGGCTCAAGGGTTTCGAATTCTCCAGCATGACAGCCACAAGCGAGATGCTGAAGAACTGCACTTCCTTGAAGGAACTTTATATTTCCGATGCCATGATCGACTATGCCAATGGAGATGTATGCATGGGAGTGGGGACCACCTCCAACCCTTGCTATTTGTCGTACAGCAAAAACAAACATCCTTATTTCGGCGTCGTCTCGTCTGAATACGTGGTATGGAAGAATGGATATTTCATCAGTCGGAACATCGTGCCCTACGTGACGTTTTACAACGACAGACTCTCGTTTTTTTGGGATGATGAAAGCACCTTGAGGCCTGGTTCGGTGTATGAGCTCAACACCGAGTCCTACTTGCCACAGTGGCTTTACCATGACACAGAAGTGAAATCGGTCTACTTCAACGCCAGCTTTGCCAATGCAAGGCCAACAACCTGCCGTGCGTGGTTCTCTGGGATGAGCAACCTGACATCCATCGAAGGCCTCCAGAACATCAACACAACGAAGGTGACCAGCATGAGACACATGTTCAACGGCTGTTCAAGCCTGAAAACCCTGGACCTCAACAGGAGATTTTTCAGCACCGACAATGTCACCACCATGGAATATATGTTCTCTGGATGTTCCAACCTGGAGACCCTCGACATCTCCAACTTCAACACGGCCAACGTCACCGACATGGACCACATGTTCTATGGTTGCTCCAAACTGTCCAACGCCAAATTCCCCACCTTCAACACCGACAAGGTGGTGTATATGACATCCATGTTCCAAAATTGCTCCAGCCTCACCAACCTCGACGTGTCCAATTTCAACACGGAGAAAGCGGTGGCGCATATGAACAACATGTTCAGCGGGTGTTCCAAACTCACCAGCCTCGACCTGGGCAGCTTCACCATCTATTCAAGAACAAGCACCCAGGGAATGCTTTCGGGGTGCTCCGCCTTGAAGACGCTCACCGTACCCGCCACCGCTGACTACCTGAATGAAGAGGCCTGCACCGGCGTGGGCACTAAGTCCAACCCTTGCAAACTCGTCTACCCCTCGGGATTCACGCCCGTGAAGCAAGCCACCGGAAGCGGATGGTACCAATGGAAGGGAGGATATTTCAAGGAAGACAAACAGTACGAGCAGGGTGATGTCAACCACGACGGCTTCATCACGGTGGTCGATGCATCACTTGCCACCGACTATGTGATGGGAAACAATCCGCCGAATTTCTTCATCGAGAACGCAGACATGAACAATGACAATTCAGTGACCGTCACCGATGTCTCGAAAATCGTCAGCATTGTGCTCGGCAACTAACGCCCCGCATAGCTCTTGCACGGCTCCGGCACCGTATGTGTGCAGGGTGTTGCCTTAAAGGCCTTAAGGGCTTTAGGGGCCTTAAGGCCTTTAGGGTCTTTAAGGTCTTTAGGGCCTTTATGGCGCTTTTCATTTTTCAATCTTCATTATTGGTCATTTTTTTTTGCTTTTCACTCTTTTCTTTGTACCTTTGCACCGAATAGCCACCTTTGCCAAGGTGGCGTCGATAGAAATGTATATCATCAGTTAATTCAGGAACCCATTCACTTATGACCAGAAAGTTGTTGGCTCTCTTGTTGGTTGCCTTGCTCGTCGTAGCCGTCATTTTCATCGGACGAGGAGGGTCGCACGACATCGACCGGGGCCACATCCTCCCTGCAGACACCGTCACCACGAAGACTGCCAAGCCCGTGGTGAGAATCTTTATGGAGAATTCCGGCAGTATGAACGGATACGTCACCACCAACTCGCAATTCAAGAACGCCCTCGGACACCTCATCACCAAGGCCGACGGCTTCTATGCCGGGACGCGTCTCGACTTCATCAACCAGGACATCCATCACACGGCGATGTGCGACGACCTCGACAACTTCGTCCTGCAACTCAACCCGCAGTCCATGCAGGTGGGAAACACCGGTTCGACCGACATCAACAAGATTTTCAAGATGATTCTCGACCACACCAGCAAGGACACCGTCTCCGTGCTCGTGAGCGACTGCATGTATGACGTCGACAATGTAGGTTCGTTGCTCTCCGCAGCAGCCAACAGCACCACCGGCACTTTCATGAAGGCCATAAGGAAGGCGAAAGATGCCAAGAAGGAGTTTGCTGCCATCATCATGCAGTGTATGTCGGAGTTCAGCGGCAACTACTACGAGGGAGGGACGGCCATACCTTGCGACACCCAGAGACCCTATTACGTCATCGTCATGGGCAACCTTGAACAGGTGATGGACTTCAACCGGCATATGGAACTGGAAGACACGCCCACGGGTCTCCCCGGGATGACACACAAATACATGCTCTCCTCGGAATCCACGTGGATGCTCGACCCCGCTACGGCACGCATCAACTCAAGCACCTTCACCAACGCCTTGCGCATACAAGCGCAGCACGACGGACTCAACGTGAGGAAACTCACGGTGGACAAGGAGCAGCCGAATCTCAACTTTGCCTTCGGACTCGGCATCGAACAACTCTTCGCCGACCGCTCCTACCTCCTTGACAAGGACAACTACGACATTCAACCCTCGCAATACAAAATCACCGACGTCAACGACAACGCCAAATTTACTGAATGTGACTACTTCAAGCACCCCATCACCATCCAGGTGGTGGCTCTGGGACAGCAGTTCGCACCACAACTCACCATACGCTTGAAGAACGTCATCCCGGCCTGGGTGAAAGAGTGCAGTTATAACGAGAGGATTGGCGCACTGCCGCCTTCCAACAAGTCGTATGCCCTCTATGAGATGGTGGAAGGCATCTACAGCGCCTTCTACAACAACAAGGAAGACGACAGCCGCGACATCTTCAAGCTGGACGTCCGTTTCGACGCATACGAGTAAAAAAAGCAAACACAACCAAAAACAATGGATATCATCAGTGAGATTCTTGAACTCTTCGGGGCGGCATACCTCGGCGATTTCTCCAAGTACATGTTCCAGTCGGGAGCTTACAGCCCCGTCTTCTATGTCATGCTGCTACTACCCATCATCGTGGCATTCGTCTATTACATCGTCCTTGACCACATCCTGCTGGCCAATGTGAAGAAATGGCTAACCATAGGGACCACCACAAGTGCTGTGGCTGCATTGGTGGGCGTCTTCATCGCCAACACGAAAATCAACAGCTTTACCTTCGCCCAGAGCATCACGGATACCGGGGTGGGGTCGGCAAACTTCCTCTCTTTCGGGTTCATCGTCTTCGCCTACAGCGCATTATTCTTCTTCCTCGCCTCGCTCATCCTCAAGTCGTTCAGCAGCAGGTCGAGAAACATTCCTTTCTAACATAGAACAGGGAGAAGGCGAGAAAACCATAACCCTGGAAATCATACATCCATCATGAGCAAACTTTATATCTTTGGCATCGGAGGAACGGGAGCAAGAGTGATGCGTTCGCTCACCATGCTGCTTGCCGCCGGAGTCGAACTGGGCGGGAACATCGACACCATCGTGCCTGTCATCATCGACCCCGACACCAGCAACGGTGACCTCACACGCACTGTCTCGCTGATGAACCTCTACCGCAAGATTCGACAGCATCTCAGTTTCGACAACAGACCCGAGAAAAGGGGATATTTCCATATCGACATCGACGATATGAACACCAACTTCAGGCTGCACCTCAACAATGTGGCCAATATGAAGTTCGCCGACTATATCGCATATAACAGGTTCACCAACCAGGGACAGGCCGACAGCAACCAGGCGCTCCTCAGCCTCCTCTTCTCTGACAAGAACCTCGCCTGTCCGCTCGACGTAGGATTCAAGGGGAATCCCAACATGGGAAGCATCGTGCTCAACGACCCCAAGAACACTGAGGCCATGATACAACTGCTCCAGCATTTCCAGTCCGACGACCAGCTGTTCATCGTCAGCAGCATCTTCGGAGGGACGGGAGCCGCCGGATTCCCGCTGTTGCAGAAAACATTCCGTGAGGCGGAAAGACTCAACCTGCCCAACTCCTCGGCCATCGCCAACGCCGCCATAGGTGCCGTCACCGTGCTGCCCTATTTCGGACTGAAGGAGAACAAGGAGAGCGAAATCAACATGGAGACCTTCATCTCAAAGACCAAGGCCGCCTTGAAATACTACATCGGCAACCTCGATGTGGACAATCTCTATTACATCTGCGATGCCATCAAGAACAGATATGACAACGTGGAGGGTGCCACCGACCAGCGCAACAAGGCGCATTTCGTGGAACTCGCCGCCGCTTTGTCCATCGTAGACTTCGCCAACTCTCACGTGGAGCACAACCGAATACAAACCAGCACGGCATACAAGGAGTTCGCCATCAGGGCCGACCAAAACCCCATCACGCTCAACGACCTATGCTCAGCCACCTTCGGCTCCGTGGGAAAGGAGATGATGAGTTTCTATCTCTTCTCGCGATTCATGATGGAGCATTTCCACCAGACACGCGAATACGCCTGGGCGAAGACCTCGCAGATGAAGGGCGCCAGCTTCAACGACGCCTTCTTCTCAGACATCAAGCAGTTTGCCGACGCATACAAGAACCAATGGCTCAAGGAACTCTCCGACAACCAGCGTAGCTTCCAACCCTTCGACCTCTTCGCCAACACCGACGACGTCTTCGACACCATCATGCGCATCGAACCCAAGAAAACCTCCATGCTCGGAAGGCTCCTTGGGAAGAACCTCAACGGATATCCTGCCATCGACACCGAAATCTCAGACGTGTCGATGAAGAAACTGAAGGGACTGGACACGTACAACTTCTTCATCACCGTGCACGAGACGGCCATCAACAACGTCATTAAGAAGAAGTACAACATTTAGATAAGGCACAAATCGAACCGTAACAAGAAATAACAGCACACCACATATATGTCTTACGTATTCAGATTCCACAAGGGGAGCGAAACCATCGAAGGGTGGCAGGAGACAGGGCAGATAGGCACCAAGGATGTCGAGGCCATCGACGACCCCAACGGAGCAAAGGCTTCGCTGCCCATCACATCAATACCAACACCTTTTGCTGGTTTCGAACTGGCAAAGACGGCTTTCGCCTACTGTGCCGAGGCTGGGGTGAAAGGCTCGTCCATCTACCACAAACTGGCGGCCAATGCACTCGACGTGCTGGAAATCTTCTTCGGATTCAGGACCAAGTACGCTCGACTGTTCCAAATCGTCGTGTGGGACAAGGCCAACGACTTGCAGAGACTCGCCGCCGACGGCGTGCCGGAGCATGCCGCCGTGGCTGCCACACTCCAACTCTTCCTCTCGCAGGATGGAAGGAGCTTCAACTTCTCCCGCATGCAGTTCATCTACATGCTCAACTACATCGGGGAGGGAGCACAAGGACAAATCAACATCGTCGGCGGCACATCGCCAACATCGGTTTGCATGGCATCGGCCAACGACCTTTCCTATGTTAGCGACGTCTATCTGAGCAACTACCACCTCGCATTCCATCCCGACGATGACGGCACCTACCGCTCGCTCGTAGGAAGGGACAGGGAGTTCCGGGAGTTTGTCTATCTTCTCGCCAAGCAGCCGGAGTTCAACGCATTGTATACCGAGTTTCATGCCTATGTCGACGCCTGCTTCAGGGCCGACAACGACACGGAGTTCAAAAACAGGCTAAATGCCATGCAGCCGGGTATGTATGGCTCACTCTACCAACCCCTTCTCGCCGGCAGTTCGCAGATGATGCTGCCGGGCGACATACCGCTGATGTGCCTCGGGGGAGACCGCATAGACACCGACAGCGACTTCCGCATCCTCTCCGAGAGAAGCGACAGCCGACTGCCCCTGGTGCTGCCGGCGGAGCCTTATTTCGAACCTGAGATGCGCTACACCACGTCCTTGTGGAACGCACACCTCATGGCGCCGCTCTTCGACAAAAGGCCGATGGAGGAGCGCACGCTGCCTTTCGACTCCACGCAATACCCATACCTCACCACCGACGACATCTTCGAACCCTATCTCATCAAGACGGTGTTCCCCATCAACGAGGCGGCCTTCTTCACCAACTTCTTCAGAGGAAACAACCGCACGGCGGACGAATGCCAGTATCTCCTGCCGCTCAAGCCGGAGGTGATGAAATACTTGTCGGTGAAAACTCTCACCGGCTATGCAGGCAACACCTCCAAACCGGTGTTCCAACTCAACGACATGCCCGACGGACGAATACAGGCCGTCATCAACATTCCCGTGCAGAAAGGACGATTTGTCACCCTGCACCGTGAATATACGGCGGCACAGGTGGACCCCGACCCCGACCGCCTCATCTGGCCCATCATGGAGTGTAGGTTCGACCTCTTCCTCTTCCCTTCCTACCATGTCGACGACCCGACACTGGAGAAGCCTCAGCGCATCTACCTCGTCGACGAGGACACGGCAGGATACAAGAAGGAGCAGTTCCAATATTCCGTTTCGGCATACAAGGGCAATGATGCCGAACCTCTCAGGCACACCCTCGTCGACAGGGCCGACAAGAGAAGGCAGTTCCTCACGTCAAAGTATTTCTGCCTCAACGAGGAGTTCGACTACATCGTGGTGTCCAACACCATCGCAAGCGGAATACTCGTGCCGCTCTACAAGAATGTGAGGCAGGGTGGAAAGGTCTTCGACTTCGCCATCGACTTCGGCACCACCAACACCCACGTGGAATACAAGACCGACACCGACCCGGAGCCACAACCGCTCACCATCACACCCGACGAGGTGCAGGTGCTCTCGCTCAACTCCACTTCGCAGAAAGCGGTGGAGATGATCGACCAGGAAGGACTGGAGTCGTTCTTTGGAGGACCGGCGCAGTCGTTCATGCAGGAGTTCGTTCCCGTCACCGTGGGACAGGGCGAAATAGCCCGTTTCCCCATGCGCACCAACCTCTGCTACCGTGCAGGGCACAGCGTGGAGGGAAGGGAAATCTTCCCGCTGGCCGACTACAACATAGGGTTCCATTACGAGAAGGAGGACACCTACGACTACAACGAGACAAGGCCCGACCTGAAATGGGACAGCAGCAGAGGCAACAACCTCCTTGTGGAGGCCTATTTCGAGGAAATTCTCATGCTCATACGCAACAAGGTGCTGCTCTCGGGGGGCTTCCTCAACCGCACGAGCATCACATGGTTCTATCCCGTCTGCATGCAACCCTACCAGATTGCCAACCTGGAGAATTCGTGGGACAAACTGTGCCAGAAACTCATCGCGCCGCAGGGCTATCGCCTGCAGAAGGTGGCGGAGTCGCTAGCACCCTATTATTATTACACCAAGAAGGAGGATGTGGATGCCGAAAGCAGGCCGGTGGTGTCCATGGACATCGGAGGCGGAACCACCGACTTCGTAGTATATCATACCGGCAACACGGCGGCGCTCATCTCCTCCGTGCGTTTCGCCGGAAACAACATCTACGGCGACTTCCTCGGAAGGGGAACGGAATACAACGGCTTCGTCAAGGCCTTCGCCCCAGACTTCGATATGAAACTCAGGGACATCAGCGGCGTGAGCGACGTCTATGCCAAGTCGAAACGCAACAGCGCGGAGTTCATCTCCTTCCTCTACTCCCTCGACAGCAACCCGCGCATGGAGGGTAGGGGAGTGTCCTTCTCCGAAGAGTTGAGGGCAAGACAGGACCTCAGGGTCGTGCTGCTCCTCTTCTACGCCGCCGAGGTGTATTATGCTGCCAAACTCCTGGAGATGCGGAATCTGAAGACACCGGCATACATCACCGTCAGTGGCACGGCATCCAAGGTGCTCGGACTCATAGGGAGCATCGACGCACTGCAGACGCTCGCCACGCACATCTTCAACGACGTGCTGGGCGACGACGGGAAGGTGGAACTCAAACTGGTGGACAACCCGAAGGAAATCACTTGCAAGGGCGGACTGAACATGAAGCCGCGTTATGTGGTGGACGACGTGGAGGAAATCACCAAGTTCAGGACGGGCTCCGAAACCCTCGACCAACTCAATGTGCCACGCTACAAGGATGTCACCGCCCAGGTGAGGACAGAGGTGCTCGACAGCTACACGAAATTCGTCGATTACTTCTTCTCGCTCAACAAGAAATACAGTTTCGCCAAATACCTCGGCGTCTCCAACGAGAGGGAGTTCGCCAAGTTCCGCACCGTCCTCACCGAGAAGGCGGAGCAGGACTTCAACAAGGCCATCGAGGCTCGCAACGACAGCATGACGGAGGAGGAGAATCCCGAACTGAAGGACTCGCTCTTCTTCATCCCGCTCACCGGCGGACTCTGCCGCCTCGCTCTCTATATCGCAGAAAACCCGGCATAAGGCGGCTCTTGGAACCTATAGTTTCTCTATGGCTTATAGTGTTCCTATAATCCCCGTTCTCAGTAGGCGACGGCTTTGCCGTCGCTATCAACCATTAAACAAGACACCCATGGAAGTAGTGATATCGCTTTTTCTTTTCGCATTGGCCATCGGCTATGTGGAGTACAGGTTCAGGGCCATCCGTCGCGACACCGACAAGGAACAGTCGGGGGCTTTCGATTTCTTCGCCACCAAGGAGGAACTGAAAAAGGCGGTGAAGGAGTTGAAGGAACAGGCTGACGCCGACCGCTTGGCCGCCGACGAACGGATGGAGTCCATCGAGCAGAAGGCGTTCTATGCCGCTGAAGAGAAGAAAAAGGAGGAGGTGAAGAAACAGCAGGCGCCTGTAGAGGACCCGGACCCTTCCGTGGTGTATTTCAAATGGCCGGCCGACGACGGCACTTTCGTTGATGCTCAGCGTCAGCGTTTCCAGACGGAGGACACCTATTATATGTTCCGTCTCGATGACTCGCGCACCAAGGCGGAGTTCACCTTCGTCACCATGAGCGAGACGCAGCTCAGCAAGGCCAACAACAGTTCGAAGAAATACATCGAAAGGGCTTGCTCTTTCGTCAACGCCAAATCCACCAAATACTCCTGCACACCAGGCAAAGCCCACCTCGACCGCGGACGATGGGTGGTGGACCTGAAGGCGAGAATAGAATATAAGTAAACTGAAAATTGAAGATTGAAAATTGAAAATTGAAAAAAATTGAAAATTGAAGATTGAAAATTGAAAATTAGGTGCGCACCGCCTTTTGCACACGATAATCTTCAATTTTCAATCTTTTAATTTTATCATTTTTCAATCTTTGAGCTCACTTTAAAAAGTCCTGTTTGTGCAAATAGCGGTGCTAATTATCCCCTCCCCTCAAGGGGAGGGGCAGGGGTGGGGTCTGTAACTTGTTGTTTACAAGACTAATCCACCCCAACTCCACCCCTGCGATGGGAGGGGAGATGTGCTCCGTCTTTTGCACACGAAAATTTTCAATTTTCAAAGTTGCGATTAAGCGAGAGCAGACCAAGCTTGCTTGGAGTCTGCCGAGTGTGAGCAACTTCGACCGAAGGCCAATTTTCAATTTTCAATCTTCAATTTTCAATTTTAATCACACAAGGTGTGAAATGATGCTTTCGCGGTCGCCGGGGAGCATGTCGATGACGGGTATCTCTATCATCGTGTAGCAGCCGGGTTGCTGGCGCAGGGAAGCGCGTGCCACGTTGACGAGGACCTGTGCGGTGAGAGCGGGGTTGTTGATGCTCATGGTGAACTCCATGCGCTGGTTTTGTGTCTGTCCGCTCACGCCTTTGCGCACCAGGTGCACGCCGTGACCCATGTCCTTCACTTCATCCACCGACTCCACTGCGAAGACGTGTGTCTCGTCGTTGGAGAAATAGGGGTCGGCCTTGATGGCGGCGGTCACCTCTTCCAACGAAGCTCCTTCTTCCAGTTCCACATACACCATGCGGCGATGCAGTCCCTCGCCTTTGGGGATGGTCATGGAGAGGGCGTCTTTCACACCGGCCTTCGAACGCACGCACACGGAGTGGCCCATCGACATGCCGGGACCGAAATTGGTGTAGGAGAGGCCTTTGGGGGCGAGGCTCTGCATCAACGTTCGCACGATGCTGTCGCTTCCCGGGTCCCAACCGGCGGCGATGATGGAAACGGTGTTCGTAGATTTGTTGATGGGGGTCAGCGAGGCACGGTAGTCGAGGATGCTGGTGTGGATGTCGAAACTGTCGACGGTGTTGATGCCCAAGGGGAGGATTTTCTTCGCATATTCCTCACAACTACGCGTGGGGGTGGCGAGGATGGCCACGTCCACATCTTTTAATTCTGTGATGTCTTTCACCACCTCGTAGGGAGCCAGCTCCGATGGTTTGTTGGCACTGCCGTTGCGACGGACGATGCCGGCAATCTCAAAGTCGGGTGCGGCCTCCAAGGCCTGGATGGTGAATTTGCCGATGTTACCATAGCCCACAACGGCTGCTCTGATTTTCTTCATATTGCAAAAATTATAAAAATGATACGATTTTCCGTTGAAAATATGTCTCTTGTCGCACTTTTCGTGTTTCAGTTTGCAAAATTACATATTTTCAAGGAAAAACATAACAAAATGATAATTTTTTTTGCGAAGTTAACGAAGTTAATGAAGTTATCGCTTCGCTCGAAGTTATAGACAATAGTCTGATGGGATGAAGAAGTTGTCGCTTCGCCACTTCCAATCATCCGTGCAAAACAAAGAATGTGTTGTAACTTGCTTCCCCTCTAAAATTAGAGGGGCCAGGGGGGCGTTGACAAACCACAACACCCTATCATCCACACTTCATCCTCGGGGGACATTTATGATCTTTTGGGCGGGTACAAGCCCCGCCCCTACGACTTTTGGGGTCTTTTTGAGAATAACAAATCGGGCGGAAATTGCATTTTTTTGCAAGTTTCCGCCCGATTTGTTGCTTGTTTCACTATTTATATATATCTATTCAACAGTAAGATATAAAAGAAATGATTCACTTGATACCTCATACTTTTGTGTGTATATAGCATTAGGAATAAGTGCAGTTACTCCGAATTCGGAGTAACTGCACTTATACCGAATAAGGAATTATTCCGAATAACGGAGGCAAGTGCTTGAAAATCATACAATATTTGTTCGCAAATCCGTCATAATATTTTAGGAGGAGACATGCCATTACGGCATAATCGT
>Ga0310694_10005059_pt1 | contig 12667 bp, 12 predicted proteins | sample 174DNAGHGhighgp2_FD_203884 | JGI IMG/M metagenome (GOLD analysis project Ga0310694, IMG submission 203884) | Sheep rumen microbial communities from Palmerston North, Manawatu-Wanganui, New Zealand - 1742 DNA GHGhigh gp2 (v2) (version 2) | ecosystem: Host-associated > Mammals > Digestive system...
CAACCGATCGATAGTCTCGTCGGAATAGATGATGCCGTCGGGATTGGAGTACTTGGGCACACACCAGATACCCTTCACGTCGGGGTCCTTCACGGCGTTCTCGACCACGTCCATATCGGGGCCGAACTCGGTCATGGGCACATAGATGAGCTCCATGCCGAAGGTGCTGCTGACGGTAAAGTGCCGGTCGTAGCCGGGAGCGGGGCAGAGGAACTTGACCTTGTCGAGCTTGGCCCAGGGGGCGGGAGAATGGAGCAGCCCGTGGGTGTAGGCCTTGCTGATCAGGTCGAACATCAGCTGCAGCGAGGCGCTGCCGCCCACGATGACCTTCTCGGGCACGGTGTCCAGGATGTCGGCAAAGAGGGCCCGGGCGCTGGGGATGCCCAAAAGCTCGCCGTAGTTGCGCACGTCCAGCTTGCCGTCATAGCAGTCTTCCGACTTGGAGAGGACCGTCAGCATGTCGCTGATGATGTCCAGCTGCGCCGAGGATGGCTTGCCGCGAGCCATGTTCAGACTCAGTCCGTTGGCCTTGATCTCAGCATACTTCTCCTGCAGCGCCTTCAGTTCGGCAAGCTGCTCGTCCTTGGTCAAAGATGCGTAGGGTTTCATGTTTTCCTCCTTACTTTTTATATGTTGTGGATAAAGTGGAAACTGTGGATAACCGGTTTTACAGGGTGACGGTGGTGCCCGCTGTGCCGTTCAGGGCATCGACAGCCTTCTCCAGGGAGGTGATGATGCACTTGCGCTCAGGCTTGCTCATGGCGAATTTCATAGCCGCTTCCACCTTGGGCAGCATGGAGCCGGGGGCGAACTGGCCTTCGGCGATGTACTTCTTGGCGTCCGCCACGTTGAGAAGAGAAAGGTCCTTCTGATCGGGCTTTTTGTAGTTGATAGACACGTTTTCCACGGCGGTGAGGATCACCAGAGCGTCCGCATCCAGGTCCTCCGCCAGCTTCTCACTGGCCAGATCCTTGTCGATAACGGCGGCGGTGCCGGTCAAGGTACCGTCTTCGTTCTTAATGACGGGGATGCCGCCGCCGCCCACGGTGACCACCACGAACCCAGCGGATTCGAGAGCCTTCACCGCGTCCAGCTCCACGATCTCAACAGGCAGGGGAGACGCTACCACCCGGCGATAGCCGCGGCCTGCATCCTCCTTCATGGTATAGCCCTTCTCCGTAGCGATCTTCTCCGCTTCCTCCCGGGAATAGAAGGGGCCGATGGGCTTGCTGGGGTTCTGGAACTTGGGATCGTTCTTATCTACCACCACCTGGGTCACCAGGGTGACAACCTGCTTGTCGATGCCCCGCTGGCGCAGAACTTTGGAAAGGCCCTGCTGGATGTGGTAGCCGATATACCCCTGGCTCATGGCGCCACATACGTCGAAGGGCATGGCCGGGGTCACATTGGAGGCCGATTCGTTTTGCAGCACGATACGGCCTACCTGGGGGCCGTTGCCATGGGCGATGACAACGTCGTATCCCGCTTCGATGATGTCGGCGATGTAGGCCGAAGTCTTTTCTACCACTTCCAGCTGAGATTCAGCCGTTGCCGGCTTTCCTGCTTCCTGGAGCGCGTTCCCGCCCAGGGCGATCACTATCCTTTTCATATGGTTCCTTTCTGATATGCAAGATTTGTTTCATTACCTGCTCACATTATAGTGCAGGAAGGGGATGCATGTCAACTTTGAAAGGTTGATACGCGCGTGATTATGTGGTAAAATACCTTCGATTGAAAGAGGAGGACGACATGAAGGACCCGAATTTCGATATAGCGTTTTCCATAGGGCAATTCAATATCTATTGGTATGCTATCCTGCTGGCGGCTGGGATCGCTGTGGCGATGCTGATTGCCGATCGGCGTGCTAAAGGCAGGGATGTGCCTAAGGATATCGCTCTCGATCTCTGTATACTGGGCGTGCCCTTCGGCATCGTGGGCGCTCGGCTCTTCGCCTGTCTCTCCGGTCAGGTAGCCTGGGCCGATTTCTTCGATCTGACTCGGTCTGGTCTGTCCTTTTTCGGGGGCGTCATCTTTGCCGCGCTGGCGATCCTGATGTATATTAAACTGCGGAAAGCCGATCTGGGAGAGATGCTGGACATGGCCGCTCCCGGCGTCTTTGCCGGCATCGGCATCTCCGTGTGGGGAGACTTTTTCAATCGCGTCCATTATGGTCCTTTGGTGGAGAAATCCTCTCACAAATGGTTCCCTCTTGCCACCTTTGGAAACGATCTACAGATACATTACGCTGCTTTCTTCTATGAATTCCTGCTCTGCGTCCTGTTGATCGTCGTCTATTTCGCGGTATTGCGGCGCATGATACAGAAGAAGGAAAATCGCTTCCTGGTGATGGCCCTTGTGTACTGTATCGGGCGGTTCTGCATCGACGGCATCCGCCAGGACTTAGTCATGGCAGGGCCGCTGGCCTTCGATCAGCTTTGCGAGATCATCTTGGCCGTGATCATGTTGGCTCTGCTCCTGCTGAAGCGCCAGCCTCATAAGGCTGATGAAGAGGAAATGGCACAGTCAGCTGATGACATGGAAGTGATTCCGGCGGAAGATGGCGATCCATCCAGTGATAACATCCTGCCTGTGGATCAGGAGAAAGAGGACGGCTTTACAGGCCTCAAATGATCATACCCATGAGAAAACGTCTTGCAAATTGGATATGGGTTCCTATGGGAGGATCGCTTTTGATTATCCTTCTTTTCACGGGCTGCGTCCGTCAGGACGCATGGCTGTCCTATACCGCCGTCCGCGATACGCCTCAGCCTACAGCCACGCCGATGCAAACCATATTGCCCACCATCGAGCCCATAACGATTGACCTGGAACCAGTATTGGGCGAAGATTTTTATACCGATCGAAAGGGCATCCCTATCCTGGACAAGGATACGCACTATTTTACCTACTATCTGTCTTTCTCCGACGTACGCATCTATGAGGAAAACGGCTACACCTATATGGACGGCATCTGCACCAATAACTTCGACGGGACGCTCACCGGAGAGGCCAGCATCTGTTTCTACGACAAGGATGAAAAGCTGGTAGGGTACGGTGTAATCCATACCGCCGAAGGAGGATTGACCTTGGGGGTTGGCCCAAATCGCATCTATGCGGAGATCCTTTCAGAAGTGGACGTGCAGCAACTTTCCTGTCGTATCGAACAGATCACGCCCTTCAATCCAGCGTAAACCGGCTTCATCAGTAAACAATGCGTGAATTCCATGAAAAGCGCCTTTACAGCGCTTTTTTGCTGTTCTAAACTATTTTTTGCATTTTGAAGATTGCAGAGGAAGAATATGGAAACGGCAGAAAAGATCTGCAAGCGGTTTCACAGCTACTTGCTTTCTGGAGAATATACCGGAAAGATCACTTCGATCACAGGTGACAAACTGGATATCGGAACGAACTTTGGTACCGTCAGCGTCGTCAACGCTGGTGTGCTCCATCCGTTTTCCTGTACCGTCAGCGGCATCCAGCCATTCACAGCCATGGAACTTCAGACGGGCATGGACGTATTGTTGGACAAGAAGGGCATCGCCGTACCTGATGCTGACTTTTCCGTAGACGTGACCCTGGCGGAGGATGTGGACCTGTCCATCGAGTGCATGGTCAACCTCTTTTTGCCCGTGGACATCTCCATCCGCGGTCGCTATATTCATCGGATCATTGAGCACTATTCGGCCAATGAGGACCTTTCTCTTTTGGTTATCGCTCCCGTAGAAGTTACAGAAATCCAGCGCTTCAGCAGTTCTCTGCAGGATCTTTCAGCAGCGTTTTTCGAACAGGACCTTGCCCATATCGAGGATGCAGCCGGGAAATGCTCCGGCTTCGGCAGCGGATTGGTCCCCGCGTCAGACGCTCTTCTTTGCGGGTATTTAGCCTGTTTCTCCTGCCTTTCCTACGCTTTGGGACGGAGCCGGGAAGCCGTGCTGAGCATGACCCGCGCCGCTGCGAATGGAGGCGCTTCCAACACCAATGAAAACGGTGCAGTTGCCCTGTTACAAGCAGGAGAGGGCATCGTACGGGAGGATGTGTTCCAACTGCTGCGGAGCCTGTTTTCCGATATTCCCTATACCTCACTGTCAGCCTGGGGGAATCGGACCGCCAAGGGAGTGAACGGTGTGAATATCCTGGTGGGCATCAGCATCGCCCTCCACGATCTATATCTCAAAAACGCTTTATGACCCTTGCCCTTGTGAAACAGGAGCGCCTATGGTACACTGTTGCCATGAAGGTGCTTCTTTCTTTTTCGAAAAGAATGCTTTTGGGGCTGTTGCTGCTTCCGCTGCTGTGTCTGCTTTGCTGCATACCTCAAGAGGATGCAAAAAACGACGAGAATGCCGTCCAGACGGAGAAAGGGGAGGAAGCTCATCCGATCATCTTCCCGGTGTATTCTTCCGCTGGCATGGTTAGTGAAGCGAGTTTCTTTCAAGCTTGCTCATCGGAACACGCCATGGCCTATGTATCCGCCCATGCCGTCAAAGCAGAAAGCGCACAGGAGCTGCTGGAAGCCTTTGAAGAAACTATCTTTCCTGCAATGTCTGAGCCGACTATCCTGGAAGACAAAAGGCTTAGCATCTTGATAAGCTTCATGGAAGGGAACGTGTATGGATATATGCCCTCCGAGCTGCAGGACGGGGAGCAGGGCCCTGTCGTGTATCTAAATGCTCTGTTTGTGGACGATCTTTCATATGCGCTGGCTCATGAGTACCAGCACCTGTGCGCCTATGACGCTTGTAAAGCGGGGGATACGGTGATATCGGAGGAAACCGACGAACTGCTTTCCGATATGTTCACGGAATTGCTGTTTCCATGTTATGGACAGGAACATGGTATCCTGTCCGAAGAACGAACGTTGGCCGCACAGGAAAGGATAGAGGCCTGGGGAGAGGATGCCCTGTCGCATGCATACGACCTTATGCGGGCAGGATACTCGGAGAAAGAGTTGCTTTCGACTTTGGAGAACAGATAAAGGATGAGATCGAACCGAATCAATCGAATAGAATGCCTCATGCTTGTCCTAGCCATACTGCTTACTGGCTGCGACAAGCTGGAGCGTTTGTTTCCCGGCGGTACGCCGAAGGAAGGGCTGCTGATCAACGAAGTCGTCACCAGCAATCAATTGAGCCTTCAGGATGAGGTCTACGGCAGTCCGGACTGGATCGAGCTGTACAACGGGTCTGATCAAAGCATCCAATTGCGCGATTTCTATATCACCGACAATGTGGAGGCGCCGCAAAAAGCGTTTCGTCTACCGGACATTTTGCTGATGCCGGGGGATTTCTATCTGTTGTATGCCAGAAAGAAGGGCGGTCCCAACTGCGTCGGCTTTTCTCTGAAGAAGGAGGGGGAGGTCCTGACCCTTATGGACGCACACATGGAGGAAGTATCCTCCCTTGTCGTGCCCGCTCTTATCCGAGACGTATCCTATGCGCGCCGAGAAGACGGATCCTATGGATACTGCGATCTTCCTACGCCGGGAACGGCCAATGGGAACGACATACGGAACGATTTGCCTCTTTCTTCTCAGCTTATGAAAGAACCGGAACCTGAAACAGAGGAGAAGCCTCGCTCCCCGGACATCGTCATTTCAGAATTGGTACCAAAAAACAGTTCATCCCTGACCGTAGACGGTTGTGTGGGATGCACGGAATGGGTAGAGCTATTCAATCCCAACGACGTCCCCGTCTCCTTGGCAGGATTCACTCTTACTGACGATATGAACGAAGGGGAGCGGCACAACTTCCCGGATGTCGAGATATCGCCAGGACAATACTTGATCGTTTGCTGCGGACGGAAGAGCTGCACCGTTGCGGGACATGTTCGCATAGATATCGGATTGTCCGCTAAGGGGGAAGAGCTGTATCTGTTCGACGGAAACGGGTACACTTTGGATCACGTCTCCTTCCCGGCCCTGCCCGCCGACGTTTCCTGGGCTCGCCGCAGCGATGGAAACTGGGGATACTGCATGTTGCCCACGCCAGGATCCGCATCTTTAGAGGACAGTATTCTGGCGGACCTTTCCCCTCAACCTATGGACGATCCCTTCCACTCGGTCCATATCCATGAAGTTCTATACCGTAACGAACACAGCATCCTGGACGAGGATGGGGACCGGTCGGATTTTGTTGAGCTGTATAACGGGGGAGAGGCGGCTGTGGACTTAGGCGGCTGGTATCTGAGCGATTCACCTGAGAAAATGACGAAGTGGGCCTTGCCGAAGATGCAGCTGGATCCGGGAGCATATCTTCTGATCTTCCTTTCTGGCAAGGACAGGGACGGAGGAGAGCTCCACGCTTCCTTTTCTCTACACGCGGGAGAGACCCTCGTGTTATATGACAGCGTCAGCCGTCGATATGATTCGCTCCTCATCCCGGAAACGGAGGAAAACGTTTCCATCGGCCGAAATCAGGACGGCGCTATCGTCTACTATAGCCATCCCACGCCGATGGAAGAAAACGGGAATCCGATGCCCACCGGAAAATAAGAGTATAGCCTTTTCGCCCGGAGATCGCTCCGGGCTTTTTGATGTCCATGAAAGAAAAACGACGTGCCGGGGCAGGATGAGGGTATGGATAGACTCGTCATCTTTTGTGTGGGAGCTGCGGCATCCGCCGTATCGGAGATTTTTTGGAACGGCGGGACCCGTTGGTCCATTTCTCTATGGGGCGGGACAGGCATGCTCCTTCTAAGGCGCATCGTACTGCGCTTTCCATTTGCCAACAAAGCTTTATTGTGCTTCTTAGGCGCATTTCCCATGATCGCGCTGTGGTTCATCATCCTGACGGTATCCAACCTGGAGGATCATGCCGTCAGCTTGCGAGAAGTGGCACGGAAGCAAGTTTTACCCAGCTTTTCGTATTGTTTGTATCGTTTCTTTCTCATCGCTCCTGCTTTCACTATCATCGAATACCTTGAATCCTGCTTCATCGCGTTATCTGAATAATTATATCTTGTTTGAAATGACAGAACATGATATACTATGCCGGAATATGAAAGGAAGGTCTATATGCGGATTTTAGGGATCGACCCCGGGTATGCGCTGCTGGGCTACGGCGTGATCGACTCCGATGGGCGAAATGCCACAGCGGTAGATTATGGCGTGGTGGAAACCAAAGCCGGCGCTCCCTTTCCCGAGAGGCTGCAGCGTCTCTATGACGGGGTGTCCCAGCTGGTGGAGATGTATCGGCCGGATTGCGCGGTGTTCGAGGAACTGTTCTTCTATCACAACATCACCACCGCTATCTCCGTTGGCGCCGGGCGAGGCGTAGCGATCCTTGCCGCCCAGCAGAAGGGGCTTCCCCTCTATGAGTACACACCCATGGAGATCAAGCTGGCGGTCACCGCCAACGGCCATGCCGACAAGAAGCAGGTACAGCATATGGTGAAGCTCCTGCTGAACTTGAAGACTGACCCCAAGCCTGACGATGCGGCGGACGCTCTGGCGGCGGCCCTGTGTCACAGCTCCACAGCACGCCCAGCGGCGGAAGAGTTCCGCATCAAATGATACAGGAGGAGAGATGTACGCCTATATTCGTGGGATCGTTTCAGATATCGCTGCGGATCGAGTAGTGCTCGAAGCGGCCGGCGTAGGCTATGAGCTGTTCGCAGGCCGCAAGACGTTGGACAAGCTCATCCTCGGCGAGGAGGCCAAGCTCTATACCCATCTGCACCTTGCGGAGGGCGTACAGGCTCTATACGGCTTCTACGACCCGGAGGAGCGTGAGATGTTCCGGCGCCTCATCGGCATCACGCGGGTGGGGCCCAAGCTGGCTGTCAGCGTGTTGTCCGTCATGGAGCCATCGGACGTCATCTCGGCAGTCGTCACAGATAATCCGGCTGCTTTCGATTCCGTCCAGGGCATGGGCCGCAAGATGGCTCAACGGGTCATTTTGGAGCTGAAGGAACAGGTCAAGGACGTGCCTGTCTCCACAGGAAAAGCCGGTTCGCCCATGCAAGCGAACGTAGCGGAGAACATCCGTTCGGAAGCCGTCCAGGCGCTGGTAGCTCTCGGATACGATGGGCTGACCGCTTCTCGAGCCGTTTCTGCGGTGGAAGAAGCTAAGAACGTGGAAGAGTTGATCACCAAGGCCCTGCGCAAGCTGGCTAGATAGCGAGGAACGATGAAAGAGGACGATCGGATCATCACCTCCTCCATGCGAGAGGAAGACCTCAAAAACGATTACAGCCTTCGCCCCAAATTCCTGAGTGAATATATCGGTCAGGACGAGGCGAAGGAGCATATCTCCATCTATATCTCCGCCGCTAAATCCCGGGGAGAATCCTTGGATCACGCCCTGCTGTACGGACCTCCGGGCCTCGGGAAGACCACCCTGGCGGGCATCATCGCCAACGAGATGGGCGTGAACCTGAGGGTCACCAGCGGCCCGGCCATCAGCCATGCGGGCGATTTGGCTGCTATCCTCACCAACCTGGCTCCTGGAGACGTGCTGTTCATCGACGAGATCCATCGCTTGAATCCAGCCGTGGAGGAAGTGCTCTATCCCGCTATGGAGGATTACGCTCTGGATATCGTCATTGGAAAGGGGCCTGGGGCAAGGAGCATCCGGCTGGACCTGCCCAAGTTCACCCTGATCGGCGCCACTACCCGGCTCGGCATGCTGAGCTCACCTCTTCGGGATCGTTTCGGCATCAAGGAACAGCTGCAGCTCTATTCCCCAGCGCAGCTCAAGGAGATCATCGTCCGAAGCGCCCAGATCCTGGGCATTGAGATCGACGAGGAAGGGGCCTTGGAGATCGCGTCCCGTTCTCGGGGCACGCCCCGGATCGCCAATCGGCTATTGCGACGAGTCAGGGATTACGCTCAGGTGAAGGGCACCGGCTGCGTGGACCTGACGACAGCTCAAAAAGGCCTCAACATGCTGGCCATCGACGAGCTGGGTCTCGATGCGGTGGACCGTCGCATGCTCATCGCCATGATCACCATCTTCAAGGGCGGGCCGGTGGGCTTGGACACCATCGCCGCCTATACAGGAGAGGACGCGGGAACTATCGAGGACGTGTATGAACCTTATCTTTTGAAACTTGGGTTCCTAGCCCGTACCAATCGGGGCAGAATCGTACTGCCGGATGCCTATGTACACCTCGACTATCCCGTGCCTGAGACGACCGCCGCACAACAACTGAAACTGGAGGTATGACACACCTATGTTCAATAAGAAAAAGAAAAAGATCGAAGAACAAAGCAGGATCATCGCGGACCTGAACGAGAAGCTGCAGGCCCAGCAGCTGGAGCTTGACACGGTCAAATCCCAATTGGAGGCCTATCATCAGCGGGAATTCGCTATCTCCCGTGCCCTGACGGATGCCGCCGAGACAGCGACACGCATCGTGACGGACGCTCAGCGGGAGTCGGACGATATCCACGATTCCGCACAACGGGATTTCATGGCTTCCCAGAAGAAGGGGGAGGCCGTGGTCCAATCCGCCTATGAGAACGCGCGGGATATCATCAAGGACGCGGAGAAGACCAGCGAGCAAAAAATCAAAGATACCGACGCTGCTGTTTGCGCCTATGTGAAGCTGCTCAACCAGTTCAACGATTCCATCAAAGAGCAAGCCAAGCAGGCGGAAGAGAACGTGAAAAAGCTCTCCGATTACTATGCGCAGCTGAACAGCGCCCTTCCGGAACTGTTTGCGGAAGTGCCTATGATCAGTCAAACCATTGACGATCAAGCAGACGACCCCTTGCCCGATCCGGAAGGGGACCCGGCCCAGCTCATGCGCAATATCTATACTATCCAAAGTAGGTACCTGCCTCATGAGGACATGCCTGACAGGACCAGCGTCCCCGAACAGGAGGAAGCGCCGCAGCCCGATAGGACAGACGATGCTGATCCTGTTCCGGTAGAGAAATCAGTTCCTCAATTCGAAGCTGAGGAAGAAGCTGTCGTCAAAGTATCCGATATCGTGTCCGAGGACGTAGGCACCATCGACACCGACGAATTCATCGAGAAGACCACCGCTATTGGCAACCATCCCTTTGGAGAAGAATAACGCGGGTATTTGCTCGCTTATCATATTACGAGAATAAACAGGAGGAAACATAGTATGGCAAAAAAGACTGTGGAAGACATTCAGGTCGCTGGAAAGCGCGTTCTGTGCCGAGTGGATTTCAACGTACCTCTGACCGAGGACATGAAGGTGGCTGACGATAAACGCATCGTGGCCGCCATGCCCACCATCCGATACCTGCTGGACCATAAGGCGAAGGTGATCCTTTGCTCCCATCTGGGCCGTCCCAAGGGCAAGGTTGACATGAAGTACACCTTGGCGCCTGTAGCTGCCCGGCTCCAGGAGCTGCTTCCTGAGGTTCGGGTGCAGTTCGCCTCCGACACCGTAGGGGAGAGCGCCCAAAAGTGCGTGGCTGACATGAAGGACGGCGAGATCGTCTTGCTGGAAAACACCCGCTTCCAGAAGGAGGAGGAGGCCAACGATCCCGAGTTCTCCAAAAAGCTGGCTGACCTGGCGGACATCTTCGTTTCCGACGCCTTCGGCACCGTACATCGTGCCCATGCTTCCACCGCAGGCGTGGCGGAGTATCTTCCCGCCGTGGCCGGGTTCCTGATCGGCAAGGAGCTGGGCATCATGGGCGAGGCCCTGAACAATCCTCAGCGGCCCTTCGTGGCCATCCTGGGCGGCGCCAAGGTCTCCGACAAGATCGGCGTTATCAAGAACCTTCTGGAGAAGTGCGATACCCTCCTTATCGGCGGCGGCATGGCCTACACCTTTTACAAGGCTATGGGCTATGAGATCGGCAACTCCCTGCTGGACGAGAACAGCATCGACCTCGCCAAGGACCTGATGGCGGACGCCAAGGCCCGCGGCGTGAACCTGATGCTGCCTGTGGACACCGTAGTGGCCCCCGAGTTCTCCGCGGATGCTGAGTATAAGACCGTTCCCTCCGACGCCATTCCCGCCGGCTGGATGGGCATGGATATCGGCGAGGAGACCCGCGCCAAGTATGCCGAGGTCATCAAAGCGGCCAAGACCGTCATCTGGAACGGACCCATGGGCGTGTTCGAGTTCCCCAACTTCGCCAAGGGCACCTCTGCCGTAGCTGAAGCTTGCGCAGAGTGCGAAGGCACCACCATCATCGGCGGCGGCGACTCTGCGTCCGCTGTGAAGAAGCTGGGCTACGCCAAGAAGATGACCCATATCTCTACCGGCGGCGGTGCCTCCCTGGAGTTCCTGGAAGGCAAGGTGCTGCCCGGCGTGGCCGTTCTCAACGATAAATAAGGGAGGAAAGATATATGCGTACACCTATCATTGCCGGCAACTGGAAGATGAACAAGACCCCCGAGGAAGCCAAGGCGCTGGTCACCGAGCTTATCCCCCTCGTAAAGGACGCCAAGTGCGACGTGGTCGTCTGCCCGCCCTTCGTGGATCTTTGCCCCGTACACAAGCTCATCGAGGGCACCAACATCCATCTCGGTTGCCAGAATATCCATTGGGCCGAGAGCGGCGCCTATACGGGCGAGATTTCGCCCAGCATGCTGAAGGCCTTTGGTGTGGAATATGCCATCATCGGCCACAGCGAGCGCCGTGCCTACTTCGGCGAGACCGACGAGGGCGTGAACAAGCGGGCAAAAGCTGCTCTCGCCAACGGTATCGTCCCCATCATCTGCGTTGGTGAGACACTGGAGCAGAGGGAAGCGGGCGTGACCGAGACCTTCGTCAGCGGCCAGACCGTGGCTGCCTTTGAAGGCATCCCCGCAGAGGACGCCGTGAAGGTGGTCATCGCCTATGAGCCCATCTGGGCTATCGGCACCGGCAAGACCGCCACCGCTGCTGACGCCAATGCCACTATTGCCGTGATCCGTCAGGCCATTGCAGGCATCTACGGCGAAGAAGTCGCCCAGCAGGTTCGCATCCAGTACGGCGGCTCCATGAAACCCTCCAACGCCACCGAGCTCATGAGCATGCCCGAGATCGACGGCGGACTCATCGGCGGCGCTTCTTTGAAAGCTGTTGACTTCGCGGGCGTGGTGAACTACTGATGAAGCCCATCACCGCATTGATCATCCTCGATGGTTTCGGCTATCGGGAGGAAAAGGAATATAACGCCATTTTGACCGACGGTGCTGTCCACTTCATGCACCTATGGAACACCTGCCCCCACACGCTCTTGGGCGCCAGCGGCATGGACGTAGGCCTGCCTCGGGGCCAGATGGGCAACAGTGAAGTTGGCCATCTGAATATCGGCGCCGGTCGCATCGTGTATCAGGAGCTCACCCGCATCACTAAGGCCATCGAGGATGGGGATTTCTTTGAGAACCCCGCGTTCCTGAAAGCGGTGGAGAACTGCAAAGCCCACGATTCCGCTTTGCATCTCTTCGGCCTCTGCTCCGACGGCGGCGTCCACAGCCACCTGGATCATCTGTATGCTCTGGTGGAGCTGGCTAAGCGGCATGGGTTAACCAAGGTGTTTATCCATTGTTTCATGGACGGCCGCGATACCCCGCCCAAGAGCGGCAAAGGATATCTGGAGACCTTGGAAGCCAAGCTTGACGAGATCGGTGTTGGCAAGATCGCCACGGTTACCGGCCGGTACTACGCCATGGATCGAGACAACCGTTTCGAGCGGGTCCAGCAGGCCTATGCGGCATTGACCTATGGCGAAGGATTTACCGCGCCCACAGGC
>Ga0310694_10005060_pt1 | contig 12666 bp, 9 predicted proteins | sample 174DNAGHGhighgp2_FD_203884 | JGI IMG/M metagenome (GOLD analysis project Ga0310694, IMG submission 203884) | Sheep rumen microbial communities from Palmerston North, Manawatu-Wanganui, New Zealand - 1742 DNA GHGhigh gp2 (v2) (version 2) | ecosystem: Host-associated > Mammals > Digestive system >...
CTGTAGAGTACAAGCTCGGTGCGCGCGGACTGCGTTCCATCGTTGAGAGCATCATGATGGACGCCATGTTCGAAATACCCTCAAAACGCGTCAAGCACTTTGACGTTACATTAGACTACGCCAAGCAGCAGCTTGACAAGTCACATTTACAAAAATTAGAATCCTAAGAATCCTATATGACAAAAGAAGTGAACCTCACAGAAGCTCTGAAGAAATACTTTGGTTTTGACAAGTTTAAGGGCGACCAGGAAGCAATCATCCGTAACGTGTTGGCAGGCAAGAACACCTTTGTGCTGATGCCGACCGGTGGTGGAAAGTCACTCTGCTACCAGCTACCCTCGTTGTTGATGGAGGGTACAGCCATCGTTATCTCTCCTTTGATAGCGTTGATGAAGAACCAGGTGGATGTGATATCCCATTTGAGTGAGGTTGCCGGAACGGCCCATTACCTGAACTCGTCGCTGAACAAGGCAGCCATCGACCAGGTGAAAGCCGATGTTGCGTCTGGTGTCACCAAGCTGTTATATGTGGCGCCGGAATCGTTGACGAAGGAAGACAATGTTGACTTCCTGAAGTCGGTGAAGATTTCGTTCTATGCCATTGACGAGGCACACTGTATCTCTGAGTGGGGTCACGACTTCCGTCCAGAGTACCGTCGCATCCGACCTATTATTAATGAGATAGGTGTAGCCCCTGTCATAGCCCTGACAGCCACAGCCACTGATAAGGTTCGTACGGACATCAAGAAGAATCTTGGCATTACGGATGCCCAGGAGTTCAAGAGCTCCTTTAACCGTCCCAACCTGTACTACGAGGTACGCTCGAAGACGAAGGATGTGGATAAGGACATTATAAAGTTCATTAAGCAACACCCTGGCAAGAGTGGCATCATCTACTGTCTGTCACGAAAGAAAGTAGAGGAGCTGGCTGCTATCTTGCGTGCCAACGACATCAAGGCACAGGCTTATCATGCCGGTCTGGACTCTGTCACCCGTTCGCAGACTCAGGATGACTTCCTGATGGAACGTATCGACGTGATAGTGGCAACCATCGCCTTTGGCATGGGAATCGACAAGCCCGATGTGCGTTTTGTTATTCACTACGACATCCCGAAGTCGCTGGAAGGCTATTATCAGGAAACAGGACGTGCCGGTCGTGACGGTGGTGAAGGCCTGTGTATCACCTTCTATTCCTATAAGGACTTGCAGAAGCTGGATAAGTTCATGGAAGGCAAGCCCGTTGCCGAGCAGGACATTGGTCGTCAGTTGTTACAGGAGACGGCAGCTTATGCCGAGACGTCCGTCTGTCGTCGTAAGATGTTGCTGCACTATTTTGGTGAGCAGTACGACAAGGACAACTGTGGCAATTGCGATAACTGCCTGCACCCCAGGACAAAGATAGAGGGCATGAACCAATTGGTCATTGTGCTTAAAGCCATCATTGCGTTGAAGGAGAATTTCCGTTCCGACTATATCATCGATTTCGTCATGGGTCGTGAGACCGAAGAGATTATAGCTCATAAGCATCATGAGCACGAATTGTTCGGTATGGGAGAAGACGAGGATGAGAAAATCTGGAATCCTGTTATTCGTCAGGCCCTGATAGCCGGCTATATCAAGAAAGAGGTGGAGAACTACGGTCTGCTGAAGGTTACCTCAGCAGGAAAGAAGTTCCTGAAGAATCCTTCCTCGTTCATGATTGTGGAAGATGTGGAGTTTAACGACGATTATGACTCCCCGATGGATCATGAAGGAGGCACCAGTGCACTTGACCCCACGCTTTGTGCTGTGTTGCGTGACTTGCGCAAGAAATGGAGCAAGAAGCTGGAACGTCCACCGTATGTTATTTTCCAGGATGTGTCATTGGAACAGATGGCTACCGACTTCCCTGTCACCCTTGAGGAACTGAAGAACATTCAGGGAGTGGGCGAGGGTAAGGTCAAACAGCCTTATGCCAAAGAGTTCGTTGATCTTATCAAGCATTATTGTGATGAAAACGACATTGTACGTCAGGCAGACCTCCGAGTGCGTACGGTTGCGAAGAAGTCGTTGCTGAAGGTAAAGATCATTCAGTCCATCGATCGTCAGATAGCCCTTGACGACATCGCTACAGCACAGGGTATAGACTTTGAGACCTTGCTGGACGAGGTAGAGGCTATCGTCTATAGTGGTACGAAGATAAATATAGACTATTTCTTAGAGGAAGTGATGGATGAAGACCATATAGATGACATCTATGACTACTTTTCAGAGAGTGACACAGACAATCTGGAAGCTGCCATTGACGAACTGGGTGAGGACTACAGTGAAGACGAGATACGCTTGATACGCATCAAGTTTATCTCAGAGATGGCGAATTAAAACGTGTTAATAACATAAGAATTTGGTAAAAAGTACAAGATATGTGCGAAAAAAGGTGTAATTTTGCACGCAATAAAATTTAAAGGAGCTATTTATGTCATCATTTATTGCAGACAAGATTGTGATGGACGGTCTGACATTCGACGACGTCCTGTTGATTCCCGCTTATTCGGAAGTGTTACCCAAGACAGTAGAGTTGAAAACGCTGTTCACTCGTCATATTGAGTTGAACATTCCCTTTGTGACTGCTGCCATGGACACGGTGACCGAGAGTCAGATGGCTATTGCCATTGCCCGTGAGGGAGGAATTGGTGTTATTCATAAGAACATGACTATTGAGAACCAGGCCCGTGAGGTGGCTATTGTCAAGAGGGCAGAGAATGGTATGATTTACGACCCCATCACCATTCCACGTGGCTCTACAGTTGCTCAGGCCCTTGAGATCATGGCAGAGTATCATATTGGTGGTATTCCCGTTGTTGATGATGACAAACGACTTGTAGGTATCGTGACCAATCGTGACCTGCGTTTCGAACGTAGGCTCGACCGTCCTGTTGACGAGATTATGTCGAAAGATAACCTGGTGACCACTCATCAGCAGACAGACTTGGTGGCAGCAGCCCAGATACTGCAGGAGAACAAGATTGAGAAGTTGCCTGTCGTTGACAAGGATAACCATTTGGTAGGTCTTATTACCTATAAGGATATAACGAAGGCCAAGGACAAGCCCATGGCCTGTAAGGATGAGAAAGGTCGTCTGCGTGTTGCTGCCGGTGTTGGTGTCACCAGTGATACATTAGAGCGTATGCAGGCTTTGGTGTCAGCCGGAGCAGATGCTATCGTCATTGATACTGCTCATGGTCATTCCAAGGGCGTCATTGACAAGTTGCGTGAAGCAAAGGCTTCGTTCCCCCAGGTAGATATCGTTGTAGGCAACGTAGCTACCGGAGAAGCTGCAAAGATGTTAGCCGACAATGGTGCTGATGCTGTGAAGGTAGGCATTGGCCCAGGCTCTATCTGTACTACTCGTGTGGTGGCTGGTGTCGGTGTTCCTCAGCTGAGTGCAGTCTATGATGTCTATACAGCATTGAAGGGAACAGGCGTACCCCTGATAGCTGATGGTGGTCTGCGCTACTCTGGTGATATTGTCAAGGCATTGGCAGCAGGCGGTTCCTGCGTAATGATCGGCTCGCTGGTAGCAGGAACAGAAGAGAGTCCTGGTGAGACCATTATCTTCAATGGCCGTAAGTTCAAGAGCTATCGTGGCATGGGTTCTCTGGAAGCTATGGAGAACGGTTCCAAGGACCGTTACTTCCAGTCGGATACAAAGGATGTGAAGAAGCTCGTTCCCGAGGGAATCGCTGGCCGTGTGCCTTATAAGGGAACAGTTCAGGAGGTGATTTATCAGCTCAGTGGCGGACTTCGCTCTGGTATGGGCTATTGTGGTGCTGCCACTATAGAGCGTCTGCACGATGCCAAGTTCACACGTATTACCAATGCCGGTGTCTTGGAGAGTCATCCGCATGACATCTCTATCACGAGTGAGGCACCAAACTACTCACGACCCAATGATTAATAGGATAGGGCTAATGGGGCAAATGAGGCTAATGAGGCTAATGGGGCTAATGGGGCAAATGAGGCTAATGAGGCTAATGGGGCTAATAGGGCTGATAGGGCTGATGAGCCTGTCACTGTCGGCGCAGTCCAGCGACCCAGTGCTGATGACCGTGAATGGCCATGCCGTGAAGAAGTCGGAGTTTGTCTATAGCTATCGTCACCATCAGGCAGTCAGCGATGATCCTCTATCAGTAGAAGACTATTTAGAGCAGTTCACAGACTATAAGCTGAAGGTGGCAGCAGCCTTAGATGCCGGCTATACCCTACCATCAACGCCCACAGATAACCAGACAGGCAACGCCTATGTAGCAGTAGTCAATACGGCCGAGGCGGAGGCCTATTATCGTCAGTTATGTTCTTCTGCCGGTCAGCAGGACATGCTGAGGCTGTCAGAGATACTGTTGCCCGTTGATACGCGTGCGTCAGCAGCAGTGGTCAGCCAGGTAAAGCAGAGGGCAGACTCTGTCTATCGGGCATTGCAGGGAGGTGCAGACTTCTCTGCCATGGCTCGTCGCTTGTCAGCTGATGCCAATGCTGACAATGGTGGTGACATGGGATGGGTTGGTCCGTGCCAGTTGTTAGAAGACGTGGAGCGTGCTGCCTATCAGTTAAGACGTGGTGACATCAGTCAACCAGTGCTGTCGCCTGCCGGATGGCATATCCTGAAGGTTGTCGATCGCCAGCCTGCCGGCAGCGAGGTGGTACGTCAGTGGTTCCTTGCACCTCGAGAGGCCCAGCGTCATATATCAGCTGTAGATGTCGATGCCGACCAGGCTCGTGTTAATGGTGAAGATATGTTGGCATATCAGATTACGCGGTCTGCCGTATGGGATAAGGCAGCCCCGTCAGACGATGTGCTGAAGCGTTTTTTCAAGAAGCACAAGAAACGCTATGGTAAGAAGTTGAAGAAGCGTGACTATGCCGCTTATCGCGATATGGTGCTGGCAGACTATATGCAGCATCGTGAAGAGGAGTGGGTAGAGAGCCTTCACAAACGCTATAAAGTAAAAGTGAATAAATCTATTTTGAAGACGATAGAATGAAAAAGTCGAAACTCATTGGACTGGGTCTGTTGGCCCTGCTTCCATTTGCCGGTTTGATAGCCCAGGTTCCTGGAACTGACGATGACGACCCAACGCGTCGTAATGTCATTGACGAGGTGATATGGGTAGTTGGTGACGAGCCTATCCTCAAGTCGGAAGTAGAAGGCATGCGTCTGCAGGCAGAGATAGAAGGACTGCGCTGGAAGGGCGACCCCGACTGTGCCATTCCTGAGCGTATAGCAGTAGAGAAACTGTTTCTGCATCAGGCAGCTATTGACAGTATAGAGGTCACGGAGTCCGAGGTGGCATCCAATGTTGAGCAGCGCTTAGAGTATTTCATTACTCAGGCCGGTTCCAGAGAGAAGCTGGAGGAGTACCGTGGTCAGAAGATCAGCCAGATTCGTTCGCAGATGCGTGAGGAGCTGCGCAAGCAGATGATGATTCAGCGTATGCGTGAGAAGCTGGTTGAGGATATCACTGTATCGCCTGCTGAGGTCCGTCGTTATTTCAGTACGTTGCCTCAGGACAGTATTCCTTTCGTTCCCACCGTTGTGGAGGTACAGATACTGACGCAGACCCCCAGGGTTGACCAAGAGGAGATAAACCGTATCAAAGACGAGTTACGTGAATATACCGATCGTGTAAATAATGGAGAGACGACTTTCCAGACACTGGCACGTATGTATTCAGAAGACCCGGGTTCTGCACGCTATGGTGGTGAATTAGGCTTCGTAGGTCGTGGCACGCTGGACCCAGCTTTCGCAGCCGTAGCTTTCAACCTGACCGACCCTCGTAAGATTTCCAAGATTGTGGAGTCGGAATATGGTTACCATATTATTCAGTTGATAGACAAGCGTGGCGACAAGGTGAACGTACGTCATATTCTCCGTAAGCCCCAGATTTCGCAGGAGGCTATCGACAAGGCTATGGCACGCTTGGACTCTATTGGTAACGATATCCGCGAAGGCAAGTTTACCTTTGATGAGGGCGCTACCGTGATTTCTGATGACAAGGATACGCGAAACAACCATGGTCTGATGGCAAACGTGACGGAAGATATGCGTCGAACATCCAAGTTCCGCATGCAAGACCTGCCTCCTGAGATTGCCCGTATTGTTGATACTTTACAGGTAGGTGGCATGTCACGTCCGTTCCAGATGATCAGTAACCGTGGAAAGACTGTTTGTGCTATTGTCAAGCTGAAGAGTCGTGTAGATGGTCATAAGGCCACTATCACGGAAGACTTCCAGGTGATGAAAGACATCGTTCTGAACAAACGTCGTGAAGAGTGTATCAGCGACTGGATAGAAAAGAAGATCAAGACGATCTATGTACGTGTGAACGATCGCTACCGCGATTGTCAGTTTGAACATCAAGGTTGGATAAAATGACATTGAAGACGATTGCACACCGTTTGTTTGATGGGCATAGGGCTATTATATTAATGGTGCTATGCCTCTGTGCACTTTGTGCAGTCGAGTCGATGACTCCTGTAGGCAAGAAGAAACGTCCGCGCAGGCCCAAGGTCACAGACAAACGAATCTACCTGGTTCATGCTGATGAATTGCGTTACGACCAGTATCAGAACCGTGATGCTCAGGTGTTGAAGGGTCATGTTCATTTTGACCACATGGGTGCACGCCTGTATTGTGACAGTGCCAACTTCTTTGAAGCCAGCAACTCGTTTGAGGCCTTCGGACATGTGAAGATGTATCAGGGTGACACGTTGTCGTTGCTGAGCGACTATGCATATTACGATGGTAATGAGCAATTGGCTCGTGCACGCTATAATGTGGTGTTGAAGCATAGGAAGACGACCCTTTATACCGACAGCTTGGACTATGACCGAATGTATAACCTGGGTTATTTCTTTGAAGGAGGTAAGCTGATAGATAATGGTAGTGTCCTGACGTCAGACTGGGGTGAATATCATACAGACACGAAGATTGCCCTTTTCGCCTATGATGTGGAGCTGCAAGATAAGGATTTCTTCCTGACCACCGACTCGCTGTATTATAATACGCAGACCTCTGTGGCACACCTTGTAGGTCCGTCGGACATCCTGTCAGGCACCAGTCATATCTATTCCGAAGACGGTTATTACAACACCAAGACCGACCATTCCGAGCTTTTCGGACGTTCCGTCATTCGTGATGAGGGTCGTACGCTTGTGGGAGACAGTGTCTATTATAACAGTGGCGACGGCATGAGTTATGCTTATTCGAATGTTGAGTTCAAGGACTCAACCAATAAGAATATCCTGTTGGGCGACTATTGTGAGTACAACCAGGCTACGGGTTATGCCATGGCTACCAAGAAAGCGGTTGCCATTGACTATTCGCAGCGAGACTCACTCTTCATGCATGCCGATACGTTTAAGATATTTACTTTTAATATCAATACAGACTCGGTCTATCGTGTGATGCATGCATATAATAAGGTACGCGCGTACAGAATAGACTTGCAGGCTGTCTGCGACTCGCTGGTGTATAACCAGAACGACTCCTGTATGGTGATGTATCATGACCCCATCGTCTGGAATGGCAACCAACAGCTGTTAGGTGAGGAGATACGTGCCTATATCAACGACTCCACTATTGACAAGGCCCACGTCATAGGTCAGGCGCTGTCCATAGAACAGATGTTCGACACCGTGCATTACAACCAGTTGACATCAAAGGAAATGCTGGCATACTTCACGAACGGAGAGATACGTGAGGCCCATGCCAAGGATAATGCCATTGCCATCTATCACATGATAGATGAGGCAGACAGCACGTTTATAGCGCAGGACTACACCGAGTCCCCACTGATGAAGATGTTTTTTGCCAATAAGAAGATGCAGCGCATCTGGGCAGAGAAACCAACGGGAACGGTATATCCCATGACGCAGATTCCTTCTAACAGGAAATTCCTGACCAACTTCGCATGGTTCGACTATATACGTCCGCTTGACAAGAACGATATCTTCAACTGGCGAGGGAAAAAGGTTGAGCAGGTGCTCATACCAGAGAAACGGCGTGAGGCTCCTATGCAGAAATTGAAGAAACCTAACGTGCTACCGCCTAATGAGTGATGTTATTCAGCTGCTTCCTGACTCCGTAGCCAACCAGATAGCTGCAGGTGAGGTAATCCAACGTCCTGCATCGGTCATCAAAGAACTGGTAGAGAATGCGATAGATGCCGGTGCTACTACCATTAATGTGTTAGTGGTAGATGCCGGTCGTACGTCTATTCAGGTGATAGATAACGGAAGAGGAATGTCAGAGACTGATGCCCGTCTGGCTTTCGAGCGTCATGCTACCTCCAAGATTCGCAAGGCCGATGATCTGTTTGCCCTTCATACGATGGGTTTCCGTGGCGAGGCTTTGGCATCGATAGCCGCAGTGGCACAGGTGGAACTGCGTACACGGATGGAAGAAAATGAGGTTGGAACATTGCTGACCATCAGTGGCTCCCGTGTGGTAGGCCAAGAGCCTGTATCCTGTCCGGTAGGTAGTAATTTCAAGGTAGAAAACCTGTTTTTCAATGTGCCGGCACGTCGTAAGTTTCTCAAGACTAATGCCACGGAGCTGAACAATATCATGACGGCCTTCGAACGTATCGTCCTGGTCTATCCGCAGGTTAGTTTTACGTTCCATAGCAACGGATCGGAACTGTTGAACCTCAGGAGTGGTAATCTGCGTCAGCGTATTACCGATGTCTTCGGAAAGCGATTCAGTCAGGATTTGTTGCCTGTAGATGTTGAGACATCCATGTGCCATATTACAGGATTTGTCGGAAAACCGGAGGCTGCGCGTAAGAAAGGCAGCCATGACTATTTCTTCGTCAATGGCCGTTATATGAAGCATGCCTATTTCCACAAGGCGGTACTCAATGCTTATGACCGTATCGTTCCGGTAGGTATGCAAGTGCCATACTTCATCTACTTTGAGGTTAGTCCTGCAGACATTGATGTGAATATTCATCCTACGAAGACGGAAATCAAGTTCGAGAATGAACAGGCTATCTGGCAGATTCTCACGGCTGCAGTGAAAGATGCAATAGGGAAGTTCTGTGAGGTGCCATCCATTGATTTCGATACACAAGGTCGTCCGGAGATTCCTGTGTTTGATCCCACAAAGAATGTGATGCCTCCCAGTCCTCACTACAATCCTTCCTATAACCCTTTCCGTGAGCATGCAGAGCGCAAGTCCTCGGTGCCAGACGACTGGCAGCAGTTGTATGAAGGGCTGCAGCCGAAGAGTGAAGAACAGCAAATCTTTGATGCACCACTGTCGTGGGAAAACGAGGGTGATGCATCCATCCCATTGATAGAAGATAAGTCGCCTGTTCATTATCAGTACAAGGCAACATACATCATGACGGCAGTCAAGTCTGGTCTGATGATCATCGATCAGTATCGGGCTGATGTGCGTATTTTATACGAACGTTATGCAGAACAGCTTCGTGAGCGGTCGGGGAAGTCACAGCGTGTGCTGTTTCCTGAGGTGGTGCATTTTGCCCCTTCCGATGCTGTAGTGCTGGATAAGATACTGCCTGAGCTGTCGGCAGTGGGTTTTGAACTCTCTGACCTTGGGCAAAATGCCTTTGCCATTAATGGCATTCCTGCCGGTATTGACGGAATGGACTTTGTCTCTCTGTTGCAGAGCATCGTTCGTGACGCTACGGAAAATATCAGTTCTGCAGCTGATGAGATCAGTCATACGCTGGCATTAAGCATGGCACGCTCAGCAGCTATCCCTCATGGACAGGTATTGACAAATGACGAGATGGAGTCTGTCGTTAACCAGTTGTTTGCCTGTTCAAATGTTAATTTCACCCCTGATGGCAAGGCTATTCTTTGCATCTTGCCACAAAAGGATATTGAGCAACTGTTAGGTTGAAAACCATTAAATGTTACAGATATGAAAAAACTATTGATTATCCTGGCTTTGGCAAGCTGCTCGGTGGCTGTCATGTCGCAGAGTGAGATACCGACGGAACGTCATAGCGTATCCACCAATCCCTTCTTCTCTAACTGGTTCTTCCAGGCAAACGTGGCAGGAAGTGCGTTCTACAGTAATACGGAAAGCGGACGTGGATTTGCCAAGAGTCCCTTTAAGGATTTCCGTAATAATCTGGGCTTCTCGGTAGCCTTGGGAAAATGGTTTACTCCAGGGCTGGGCCTGCGTACGAAGTTTAATGGTGCGTGGGGTCGTGCTGTTATCTCAGAGGACAAGGATGTCAATGCTACAAAGTACTGGACATTGAATGAACAGGTGCTCTTTAACCTGAGTAACATGCTTTATGGATATAGTGAAACACGCGTGTGGAACTTTATTCCCTATGCCGGAGGTGGGGTAGGGCGTAACATGTCGCGTAACACCTATGCCATGGGGCTGACAGCAGGCCTTCTGAATCAATGGCGTTTAAGCCGTAAGGTGGCACTGAACCTGGATGTTTCCTTTGGCGTGTATGAGCCAGACCTGGACGGTGTGACCAAGCCAGGCTTGGATGCCTCCCGTAACTTCACTGCAAAGGATCGCGTGCTGAATGTTGAGCTTGGTCTTACTTATAAGTTTGGTAAGGGAACATGGAAGAAGACACCAGACCTTGAAGCCGTCTATGCGCTCTATCAGTCGGAGATTGATGCACTCAATGCACAGTTGGCTGATGCCTATGCAGAGAATGACGACCTGCGTAGTCAGCTGGACAATGGAGATCAGATGCTTGACGGACCAGGCATGGTTTATACGCCACCGGTGGTGACTGTGATGTCCTTCTTCTTCGAACGTGGCAGTTCTCAGCTGTTACGTCAACAGGACTTCGTGAATCTGAAGACAATTGCGGAAGCTGTGATACAGCGTAATGCAGAAGTAACGATAGAAGGTTATGCTGACAGTAATACCGGCAATGTGGAACATAACCAGCAGTTGAGTCAGCAACGTGCCGAAACCGTTGCTGCGGCATTGCAAACGTTGGGTGTTCCGTCAAACAATATGCATATAGTTGCAAAAGGCGGTGTTGACTTGCTGACGCCTCCAGAGAACAACCGACGTGTCATCGTTACATTCTAATAGAAAAAAGTTGCTCTAAAATTTGGCTGTTTGCCAGAAAAGCATTACCTTTGCACCCGCTTGCAAAAGTAAGGGCGCTTAGCTCAGCTGGTTTAGAGCATCTGCCTTACAAGCAGAGGGTCGGCGGTTCGAATCCGTCAGCGCCCACAAAAGCCACAGGACAAATATCTGTGGCTTTTTTTGTTACTCCGTCCGAAAAAAGTATCTTTTTTTTGGTCATTTCCTTGATTTTCCTTATCTTTGTGCCATCAATACAAACCAACACTAATACAAGAAATGATTTGGAATGAGACAATGGAATGCATGAATCGCGAGCAGATGCGCGAGATTCAGAGTAAACGACTGGTGAAGATGGTGGAGTATGTTTATCACAATACACCATTTTACCGACAGAAATTTCAGGAATTAGGGCTTGAGCCTGGCGATGTGAAAAGTATTGACGACATCGTGAAACTGCCCTTTACCAATAAGCTGGACTTACGAGACAACTATCCGTTTGGACTGGCTGCCGTACCAATGAGTCAGATAGTACGTATTCATGCCTCCAGTGGTACGACGGGCAAGCCTGTTGTCGTACTGTATACACGTAAGGACTTGTCCATGTGGGCAGAGGCAATCTCACGTGCCTTTACCGCCTATGGTGCTACGAAGAATGATATTTTCCAGGTGAGCTACGGCTATGGTCTCTTTACAGGAGGCTTGGGTGCCCATGATGGTGCCACGAACATTGGTGCCAGTGTCATCCCTATGTCCAGCGGCAATACACAGAAACAAATTACACTGATGCACGACTTTGGGGCTTCTGTCCTTTGTTGTACACCATCTTATGCCATGTTCTTAGGTGAAGCTATGCGTGAATGCGAGTGGCCACGCGAGGAGTTTAAGCTTCGTGTCGGTGCCTTTGGTGCTGAGCCGTGGACGGAGGAGATGCGTCAGAAGCTGGAGAGCACTATGGGTATAAAGGCTTACGACATCTACGGACTGTCTGAGATTGCCGGACCTGGCGTTGGTTTCGAGTGCGAGTGTCAGAATGGCACACATCTGAATGAAGACTATTTCTATCCCGAGATATTGAATCCCGATACTGGTGAACCCATGCCGGAAGGTGAGTTGGGTGAACTGACGTTTACTCACCTGACTAAAGAGGGAATGCCATTGTTGCGTTATCGTACGCACGACCTGACAGCACTGCATTACGAGAAATGTGCCTGTGGTCGTACGTTGGTTCGTATGGACCGTATTCTTGGCCGTTGTGATGATATGCTGATCATTCGTGGCGTCAATGTGTTCCCGTCGCAAATTGAAGCAGTCATCCTTTCGCTGCCAGAGTTTGAGCCGCACTTCCTGTTGACCGTTGACCGAGTAAACAATACCGACACCAGTGAACTGAAGGTAGAGGTGAAGGATGAGTATTTCACTGATGACATGGCAACGATGGTTGGTCTGCAAAAGAAACTCGAGGCAGAGCTGCGCAGTGTTATCGGACTGGGCTTCAAGGTTCGTCTCGTAGAGCCAAAGGGCATTGAGCGTAGTACGGGCAAGGCCAAGCGTGTCATTGATAACCGAAAGTTTAAATAATCAGGAAAT
>Ga0310694_10005061_pt1 | contig 12666 bp, 17 predicted proteins | sample 174DNAGHGhighgp2_FD_203884 | JGI IMG/M metagenome (GOLD analysis project Ga0310694, IMG submission 203884) | Sheep rumen microbial communities from Palmerston North, Manawatu-Wanganui, New Zealand - 1742 DNA GHGhigh gp2 (v2) (version 2) | ecosystem: Host-associated > Mammals > Digestive system...
TATGATTCATGCGACTAAAGAACTTAATCCAAATTATAATCTCGGAGGTATCGATATAGTAGCAGACGCTATCACTCGATATAATGAGTTTATAGACCGTAAAGAGCATCAGGATGAATGGTTCTTTACCACCGGCTTTCCAGAGCTTGATGATTTGATTCATGGGATCCAAAGACAAGAAGAATTTTTCGTTATATTTGCCAGAACTAATCAAGGTAAATCATGGATACTTGAAAAGATAGCAACTCATATCTGGGAGATAGGTTTTAATGTCGGGTATATATCACCTGAGATGGGACCGAGTAGTGTAGGTTATAGATTTGATACTCTTCATGCCCATGTTGATAATAAAGGTCTTATGTGGGGTAATGATGATGTGGATAATGACCTGTATAAGAAATATATTGATGAACTCTCTCAGAGGAAGAATAAATTTATAGTTGCTACTCCTTCTGATTTTGATAGAAGGATTACTATTACCAAATTGAGAAACTGGATAAAGAAATATAATTTACAGGCAATAGCAATTGATGGTATCACTTATCTCTCAGATGAAAGAGGAAAGAAAACAGATAATAAAAATACCTCATTAACAAACCTCAGTGAGGATTTAATGGGACTTTCAATCGAGATGGGAATACCAGTATTAACTGTAGTTCAGGCAAATAGAAATGGTGTGGTGGATAATGATTCAGATGACCTTCCGGAACTCGATAGTATGAGAGATTCAGATGGTATAAGCTTTAATGCCAGTAAAGTAATTGCTCTGAGACAGAATAAAGATGGTGACCTGCTCATGCAGATAAAGAAGCAGAGGAATGGTCTGGTAGGTAAGAAACTCAGTTATAAATGGAATGCTAATATCGGAGAGTTTACTCATATCACTACTACCGATGTATCCAGAACTGAAAGGAGTAAATCTGAAACTCCTCGTAAAAGGGAGAAGAAAGAAGAAAGTAAGGAGGATTTATTTTGATTATTAATGGAACTCAATTTAATTGTGATTTATCCGATATCATAACCGAATTACAATCACAGTTAAAATTGAATGATATACCTTTGATACAAAAGACGATTGATACTCCAAAGGATATAATGATTCAATGTCCTTATCATGGAAATGGTCAAGAAAGAAGACCCAGTGCTGGTATTAGAAAGAGTGATGGCACTTTTCATTGCTTTGCTTGTCAAGAAACTCATTCACTGCCTGAAGTAATCTCACATTGTTTTGGTCATTATGAGGATGCTTTTGGAGCATTTGGATATAAATGGTTAGTTAAAAATTTTGCAACCGTAGAAGTGGAGGAAAGGAAAGATGTTGAACTGGACTTTCGACGTGGGACGAGCAGGAGATTTGATACTAGGATTGGTAATACTATTAATACTGGTTATATCAACGAAGAAGAGTTAGATAAGTACCGATATTACCATCCATATTGGAAGAAAAGAGGAATAACAGATGAGAAGATTATTGAACTCTTTGACCTTGGTTATGATAAAGATACTGATTGTATTACCTTTCCTGTGCGTGATATTGATGGCAATACCCTTTTTATTGCTCGAAGAAATGTTAAATCCAAATTCTTCAACTATCCCAGAGGAGTAGAGAAACCACTTTATGGATTATATGAATTATATCAGCAGGAGGATTTTCCAAAAGAAGTTATCGTATGTGAATCCATGATTGATGCATTAACTGCCTGGCAATTTGGAAGACCTGCGATTGCTTTGAATGGTCTGGGTAATGAATTACAATTTAAACAACTCAGAGAATTACCATGTAGGAAATTAATCCTAGCAACCGATAGTGATGAGGCCGGAATGAAAGCCCGAAAAAGGATCCATAAAAACATCACTAATAAACTCATCACTGAATACATATTTCCTACTGGGGTTAAAGACCTGAATGATATGGTAAATCGTGGGTTTGAAGAACTCATAGAAATCTTTTAAAACTATTGATTTTACCTTAAATGTAACATATTATATTTATGATGATTGACCATCATATAACCCACTAAAATCACTTGAAAGGAGGATTATGAACAGACCTACCAGGTTTTATTCAAAGAAACAAGAGAAAGCAGTTGCTAAAGCAATAGGCGGAAAGAGAACAGCAAATAGTGGAGCAACTACTTTTCAGAAAGGAGATGTATTTACCGATAATTTTTTAATTGAATGTAAAACCTGTGAGAAAGAAAAAGCATCTTTCAGTATCAAGAAGGAATGGTTAATCAAGAATAGAGAGGAGGCATTCGCAATGGGAAAGAGTTATTCAGCCTTATCCTTTGATTTTGGAGATGCAAAGAGATATTACATCATAGATGAAAAACTTTTTAAACAATTAGTTAACTATTTAACGGAGGAAAATAGCAATGAGTGAGAATAGTAAGAAGTTAGAAGTTAAGAAGGCCCAGGATGAGAAGTTTGATTGGATTAATAGGGTTGCAGGTAAGAAGAATTACCACCGAGCTATGTCTGACATTTCAATCAACTGCATCACTTATAATAAGACACCTTTTGCCGGACTGAGTTTCACATTCAGAAATGATGTTTGGGGACTCTTTGGAGATTGCATTGAAATTGCAATATATAAGAATCGAATACTTTTCAGAACTGCTCCTGCTGGCCAGGGAATGAAGCTTTCCAAAGGAAGTGAGAAGAGTCCTAATAAGTATTTCAAGATGAAGGTTGATGGATCCACTCAGGAAATTAAGGATAAGTTTATTGGAGATTATGAACTGAAGTATGATTCATTTTATGAGCTTTATTATATCGAGAAGGAGGACATGGAAGTATGACTGATGAAAGAATAACGGTTAGTTTTACCGAGGAGGAATTCGTTAAGAATGTTTTGGCAGAGTTAATACATAGTGATTTTGTTAAAGAGTATATTGAGGTTGACCCGCTATATATTATGACGATTCCAATAATCGGTAGAGAAATCTGGGTACTTATTGAGAAGTATTCAAGAATGCAGAAGGTCGCAGATATGATTATGAACGGTAAGGAGAATTAATATGGAGCATATCGTACAATTTGCAATTGGTATTGATGATGAAGCGATTAAGAAGATTTGTGAAGAATCTGCCGCAAAACAGATTAAGGATGATATCTTGGATTTTTCACATGGTCAGGATAGATATGGGAATAAAAGAAATCCTTCACCGGTACATCTGACTGAAATGTTTCAGAATGAGATTAAAGAATATATCAAGGAGCATGGTGATGAGATTATATCACTTGCTGTTGCAGAAGTAGCAAGAAACATGATGAAGACTAAACAGGTAAAAGAAGCACTTAGCAATTTAACTGAGAAGGAGGATTAAATTATGACTCAGACATCAAGAATTTTATCTTATATGAAGGAATGCCCGGACCATTCAATTACCAGCATGGAAGCATTTAAGAAGTTTGGAGCAACGAGACTTGCTGATGTGATATTTCGTTTGAAGAATAAAGGTTATAATATCGTAACTATCGATGAGGAAGGAGTTAACCGATATGGTGAGCCTACCAGATATGCCAGATATCGACTTGATATGAGAAGTATTCAGCAGGTGGAGGGAAAGTGATGGCGCAGGCATTAGCAATCAAGTACCGACCCAAGACTTTTGATGATGTGACCGAGCAAGATGGTATTAAGGTTATTTTGACACAGCAACTTGAGTCAAATCAGATTCAGCATTGCTATCTCTTTGTAGGAGGAGCTGGCACGGGTAAAACAACCAGTGCTCGTATCTTCGCTAATGAGATAAATCACGGAGAAGGAAATCCTATTGAACTCGATGCCGCATCAAATAACTCAGTTGATGATATGAGAGATTTGATAGCACAAGCACAGACAAAGAGTCTTAATAGTGAATATAAAGTATTCATTATAGACGAGTGCCATATGATAACCACTCAGGGTTGGAATGCGATACTCAAGTTAATTGAGGAACCACCTGCAAAGAGTATTTTCATATTCTGCACCACAGACCCACAGAAGATACCTAAGACAATTCTTTCAAGAGTGCAGAGATATGATTTTCAGCGTATAAGTCAAAAAGGTATTGTGGATAGACTTAAGTGGATAATCGTAGAAGAGAATCAAGGCAAGGAGATAGATGACCTTTTACATTTCTCGTATGATGCACTTGAATATATAGCCAAGATAGCCGATGGTGGTATGAGAGATGCAATCACGTTGATGGATAAGTGTTTTGCTTATTCACAAGAACTTACTTTGGAAAATGTCATTAAGGCACTTGGTACTGTGAATTATGATATCATGTTTGAGTTAACCGATGCATTGATGTATTCAGATACTAAGAAAACGATGATATCCATCGTAGAGGAGATTCATAATGCCGGTAAAGATTTAAAACAGTTCATCAAACAGTACGCCCACTTCTTACTTGATATACAGAAGTATGCAATAGGCTGTGATTGGAGACATATCAATATTCCAAAGCTTGATAATTATGAGAAGTGGCTTAAGGATTGTGGTAGTAATGAGTTTGACCGTTGTTATGAGATACTCAGTTGTTGCTTGAAACTTAATTCGGATATCAAATATTCAAACAGTCCTAAGCTTGATATTGAGACAGCGTTCATTTTACAGTATGGAGAAAACAAATGATAGGGCAGAAAAATTTACTCAGTATCATAGATAAACAATTATCTGAAAACTCATTTCCTCGATTTTCTATCATCATAGGAAGCCGAGGAAGTGAGAGTGATAAGATAGGTATTCATATTGCTAAGTATCTGGGAGCAAATTGCATTAACATAACCGATATAAAGGTTGATACTATCAGAACGATAATTCAAGAATCTTATAAAGTTAGTACCATATCAGTTTATAATATAATTAATGCCGATGGGATGTCTGCTCAGGCACAAAATTCATTACTCAAGGTAACTGAAGAACCTCCTAACAAAGCATACTTCATTATGACTTTGGAGGATGAAAATAATACACTTCCTACTATCAGAAGTCGAGGCACGATTTATCATTGTGATAATTATACTCAGGATGAATTAATGAAATACGCTGAAGAAAAATATGGAGTTTTTCAATACTGTGGAATATGCGATACTCCCGGTGAAATAGATTTGTTATATTCCATGAAGGCAGATGAGTTTTATGATTATGTTAGAAAAGTAGCGGATAATATATCAACTGTGAGTGGATCCAATGCCTTCAAGATAGCAGATAAGATAAGATTCAAAGATACTGATGAAGGATACGATTTAATATTATTCTGGAAAATATTTCAATGTATATCGATGGATAATGAGCAGTATGATAGAATAAGAACTACCTCAGCATTTTTGAATCTGTTAAGAATTAAATCCATTAACCGAGCAATGTTATTTGATAAATGGATTCTGGAAATAAGGAGATTGCCAGATGGAGATAACTGAAATCAAATCTCATATCAAGAATAAATCCTTTAACAATTTTTATATCTTCTCAGGTTCAGAATGGAAGATTCAGAGATTGTATATAGACCAGATTTCTAAAATATCCGGAAAGGAATTGAAATATATAGATTCTATTTCAGATATTTATGGAAAACGAAATAATACTTCTTTTATCAAGAAATCATATCTTTACGTAGTGAGAGATGATAAGGAAATAATCCAGAATGAAAAGATACAGACCCAACTGAATAGTATTATCGGAAGTAATATTCTCATACTCATATTAACTTCAGTTGATAAGAGATTGAAGTTTTATAAATCATATCAGGATAGTATTTGTGAATTTGGATCCTTAAAGCCTGAGATACTCAAGAAATATATACAGAAAGAAATTAGCTTGTCAGATAAGAACTGTGAGAAGCTAATGGAGATATGTGAATACGATTATGGTAGATGCTTACTTGAGATTGATAAGATAAAAAATTATATTTGGGAGATAGAGAGTAAGTATGAGGATAAATCCAGATACGACCAAGCATTTGAAAGATTGTTAAAAGTAGGAACAATCTATCAACCACCAAAAGACGCAATCTTTGATTTTATAGATGCGATACTTGATGCAGATGTTAACTTATCATTCAATCTTTATCACCAGTGTCTGGCAGTTGGAGAAGCAGTGATGGTAATGATATCGGTTCTTTATAACAATACAAAAGCATTACTCCAGGTTCAGAGTTACCGAGGAAATAATTTGGAGAAAGCAACCGGATTAACTACCTGGCAGATAATGAACGCTAAGAAGCATCTCAATAAAAGAAGTATCAGAGAACTTCTGGATATAATTGAGTATTGTCAAGAATCTCAGCAGGCAATAGTTACCGGCAAGATAGATGAAGAGTTTATCATGGAGAATTTGTTAACTAAAATCTTTTAAGGAGGGATTATGGAGAAAGAATATGAGTTTTGCCTGAGATGTGGCAGAAAATTGAAAAATCCAGATAATAGAAGAATCGGGTATGGAAAAACATGTGAGAAAAAGATGAAAAACGCCCTAAAATCAAGGCTTTTCGAGCCTAAAAATAAGTCTTGACATCGCATTAAAAGTGATATATTATATTTATGATGACGCCACGCAATTGAATATGACTTCAGGACGCGATTTTCTCCGGTCTGAGGTTTGAAAGATGGAAAGCGTCGAACTCGAAAAACTCACATAACTCAGGAGGTTAACATTATGGCAGAGAAAATCAATTCAGTAGCAAAGACAATCAATTCAGCATCAAAAGATATCAGACCTCTCATTATCGAGAGCTTCAAGAAACAGTACGGATTCGCACCTGCGAAGAAAGATATGATGGCAATGGAAGCATCTGGTTTCGGAACATTGAGGAATTGGGAATTCACCTGGGTAGGCTTTTGCATCAACGGAATCGGTTATCAGTACAAGATAGGCGGAGAAGTTGAAAGAGCAGAGCAGTACGATTTCATGAGATGAGGAGGTATTGATTATGACTAATGAGATGATTTTAAGATTTCTGGAGCAGCGCAGATTTGATGAACTCTGGGAGGCAGGCGTTCTTGGAGCATGGGAGGTTAATTACGCATTTCAGCACGGATGGATGACCGAATCAGAATTGCTCTGCTGGGCAGACCAGATACTGAATATCTAAGTCGAAACCCCTTCGGGGGTCATATCAAGATGGCAACTTGATATCTGACGATGACAAGCCACTCACAAAACTCAAGGAGGTTAACTTTATGGCAATCGTAAAATTTAACGCAATCAACCAGGCAGAGACAGCAATGATTAAGAAGTATCTCGGATTCGGACTCGAACTTGATATTAACGCAATGTCCGGAACTCAGGGAGAGAAGGGAAAGGTAGCCCTGGCAGATAATGATAACGTCTATCTTATCTATGTCGACAGAGGTTCAAGCGATGATGATTTATTCAGAAGTCATGCGGTGACCAGATTAATCGTTGAGAAGCAGACCAGAGACCGCAGGGATATGAAAGATGATTGGCACACCTACTGGCTTCATAAGGGAGAGATAATTGAGCAGATTGAATATCATCAACTCCCCGGATCCAACGAAGATGCCTACACCACTGATATCGAAGAATGGCAGGCGATTCATGACAAGAACTGGAGCAGATATGAGAACCGTCATCCCAGATGCGATTCATGGAAGAAAGTTAACTATGACCTGGCAACTATTATCGAGATAGTTAAGAACCGTACCGGTAGAAAGAGAGTCGCTCAGGAGAATATCATAGAGGTTGAAAAGCGATATTATGAGAATCGCTGGAGAATCAGCGTGATGTTTAACGGAAAGAAGAGTTCCATAGTAATCGGAATTGACTAATATCACTCATAAAACTAAGGAGGTTAACGTTATGGGATATGAGAGTAGATTATATGTAGTAAGCAAGAGCGGATTGAGAGATGGTGGCAGTAATCTTTTCTGGGCAGAAAAGATTGCAGAGTTTAATCTCTGTAAAGTCGATAATGATGTTCTTCTCGGAATCGAGAGTTTGGGTAAACCTACTGATTGCTTTATCACTTATGATGAGGATGGCAATCCAGATAATACCGATAAATATGGTAAGGTCATGACTGAGATATCACTTGATGATATGGTTAACATTCTTGAGGATGCGATTGATGATTCTGATTACAGAAGATATCCACCTTGCCTGGCAATGTTAAAAGCATTTCAGAGTCAGAATATGTACTGGGATGATTTAGTGGTTCTTCATTATGGATATTAAGCCGAAACCTTCCTCCGGGAAGGTCATACCTGGGATGGCAACCCGGTATCTGATGATGGTAAGCCGATTAAACAACTCATAAGGAGGAAAACACTATGAAGTATCAGCACAAAGAGAATGGCAAGGTAATCGAGATTCTGGGTTTTAATGAGAAGACTAAGGTCTATCTTATCAGATTCGATGAATCCGGAAAGGAGACTAATATCGTTTCTTCAACTTTAAAGAGATGGTACACTCCAATTCAGGAATCTGGTGCTCAGGAATCTGAGAAGCCTGCCGAGAAGAAATCAAGAAAGGAGAAGAGCAAGGTGAAGGCAGAAACGGTCTCAGAACCCCCTCAGGTCGAGGAGAAGCCCGCTGAATCTGAGGAGCAGGCAGGAGATGGCACTCCTCTTTCTCAGGTCGGGAAAGAGATAGCAGAGCAGGCTAAGGAGAAGGCAAAGAAAGTAAAATCCGAGAAGAAAAAGGTTAACTCAGAGAAGAAGGTAAAGATAGAGGTTCCTGATGTTAACGATTCTATTCAGACCATTTTGAAGGCAATCGAGAATGCCGGAATGATAGCAAAGATTTATGAGAATGATATCAGAACCATAACCGTCAAGAATGGATCCGGGAATTGCCTGGGAGAGATTCACGTAGGTAAGCAGAAATTCGTCATGGCATTTAGAACGAAATTTGTTCCTGAGGGATTCCAGGCAGATAGAATCAGAAATTGCATGAACTCTCACGCATTTGATATTCCCTATACCGAGATAGATAAATTTAGCAATATGATGAACGCAGTTAAGGAGGTAAAATAATATGGCAAGATTTGGCGCAGGAGATGCAGATAAGTATGGCGGGCAGGGTGGAGGAGGATTCTTCTCCATTCAGAATGATAAGGAAGTTAAGCAGGTCAGATTTATGTATGAGACCATTGATGATATTGAAGGCATGTCAGTACATAAGGTAAAGGTCCCCGATAAAAATGGCAATGAGAAGGATAGATATGTTAACTGTCTGAGGGAATATAATCAGCCTGTGGATGATTGTCCTTTCTGCAGAGAGCGTATGAAAACTCAGGCAAGACTCTTTATTCCGGTATATAACATTGATGAGGATTCCGTACAGATTTGGGATAGAGGAAAGACAATGTTCCAGCCTCTTCTCAGCCAATGCACTCGATATTCAAATGAAAAGACTCATATAGTTAACAATATTTTTGAAATCGAGCGCCAGGGAAAGCCTAAGGATAAGGAGACCCAGTATGGAATCTTCCAGGTAGATAAAGATGATACCGAGCTGGAAGACCTTCCTGAGGCTCCTAAGATTCTCGGAGGATTTGTTCTTGATAAATCAGCCGATGATATGGAGTATTATCTGGAGAATCATGAATTCCCTCCCCTTGATGATGAGGAACCCGATGAGGCTCCCATTCGTAGAAGGGATTCAAGGTCAGGATCCAGAGAAGCATCTGAGAGAAGACCTGAGAGGAGAACTCCGGCAAGGTCGAGTCGCAGAAACAGCGAAGATGAATTTTAAATTTCAAAGCTTTTACTGCTGAGGGCAAATCAGCGGCGCAAAATGGGACGGGCGATATCGTCCCATAATTATTATAGGAGATAGAATATGCCACTCTTTGAAATTCCAAAAAGAGCCTCAAAGGCTCAAGATAAAAAGATAGCACTTGTAATAAGACAAGGTAAAAAGACAGCACTTGTAATAAAATCAGTCCCATATAAAGGTGGAAATGATATTCTTTCTCGTATTAATCAAATCAAAGCAACCGTTGAAACAAATCTTGGACAGTATAAAGAAGAATATCAAGTTATCAGAGATAAGGAAGTGCTTCACGACTTTATCACTGAGTGTATTGGCAATAGTTATATAGCAATAGATACAGAGACGGATGGACTTGACCCTCTGCAAAATGTATTAGCTGGTATATGTCCTTATACTCCAAATCAGAAAAGTTCTTATATTCCAATTAATCATGTTTCGTATATAACAGGACAAAGAGCAAGCAATCAGTTAGAAGCTGATTTCGTAATAAGTGAGTTTAAACGACTTCTTGAAAAGAAACCCGATATAGATATGTTTAATGCAAAGTTTGATATTAGGTTTCTAAGAGCATTTGGACTTTCTGATATCTATTGTACCTGGGATGGTTATCTTGCAAGTAGGATATTGAATGAGAACGAACCTCATAAGAACTTGAAGCAGTTGCATCAAAAATACTGTCTCGATGGAAAAGGCGATGCGTTTAGGTTTGATGATTTGTTTAAAGGAATTCCATTCACATACATTCCACCTGATGTTGGATATCTGTATGCGGCACATGACCCGATTATTACCTATGAATTAAATGAATATCAGAGAAAGTATCTTACTGATAAAACAGACCGTGAAGACATCAAGAATATGTATTGGGTATTTAAGAATATTGAGATGCCTTGTATATCAGTAGTTGCAGATATGGAAGATAATGGAATTCTTCTGGATAAGGATTACGCATCTGAATTATCTGTACAATACAACAAACTTCTGAAGGAGAAAGAAGAAAAGTTTTACCGGCTCTGTGATGATTTTGGAGAGAAGTTGGATAAATATCGAGAGGAGAAAGGAGTTAACAATAAACTTGAATATCCTATCAATATATCATCCTCATCTCAGATAGCAATCATGCTATATGATGTTTTGAAACTTCAATGTCCGGATAAAAAGAATCCAAGAGCGACTGGTGAAGAAGTACTCAGTAAGATTGAGCATCCTATAGCAAAGGCAATTCTGGAATATCGAGAAGTAAAGAAATTGTTAACTACTTATATCGATAAACTTCCGGAATGTGCTAATCCTAAAGATGGGAGAATACATTGTTCATTCAATCAATATGGTGCTGACACCGGCAGATTCAGTTCCTCAGACCCGAACTTACAGAACATCCCTTCTCATAATAAAGACATACGAAAGATGTTCATAGCAAGTCCTGGATATGTATTGATGAGCAGTGACTATTCACAACAGGAACCCAAGGTCATGACTCAGATGTGCCAGGATCCAAAGATGATTAAAGCATATCAGGAAGGAAAAGATTTATATGCAGAAATCGCTTCGCTGTCCTTTAACACAAGCTATGATAACTGCCTTGAATTTAGACCCGATGGAACGACGAATCCTGAAGGCAAAAATAGGCGCAGTCAAGCCAAAAGTATATTGCTCGGAGTGCTGTATGGTAGAGGTGTGCCAAGCATTGCAGAACAACTTAAAGTCACAACCAAGAAAGCACAAGTAATAAAAGATTCAGTATTCAAAGGATTCCCGGCAATACCTCAATTTGAGGAAGATAGCTTGAATATGGCAAGAGAACTTGGATACGTAACTACTCTATGGGGTAGAAAGAGAAGATTGCCAGACCTTCAACTTCCAGAATATGAGTTTGAATGGAAAGATGGTGCTCCGCCCGATGATGATTTACTTGATTTTGATTTCATGAATGAACCGGAATACAATACCGATGAAGTTCCCGAGGATAAAGTTAACTATTATTGGGATAAATTGGATAGAGTTTATTTCAAGGATAAGCAGAAAATCAAGGATGAAGCATTAAAAGAAGGTATCAGAATAATCGATAATGGAGGAAAGATTAAAGACGCTGAGAGACAATGCGTAAACGCTCGTATTCAAGGCTCTGCGGCCGATATGAGTAAGCTAGCGATGATTCTTGTAGGTAATGATGAAAGGCTCAAGGAACTGGGTTTCAGACTTCTTATACCCGTACATGATGAATTGATAGCAGAATGTCCTATTGAAAATGCTAAGGAGTGCTCTGAGAGATTCGCAATGTTAATGAGTAAAGCCGCAGGAGATAAACTTCAGATACCGATAAAGTGCGACGTAGAAATAACTCGAGCATGGTATGGAGAAAAGGTGGATATTCAATGAGAATATTTTTAGCAGGATTAGGACTTAATTTAAAAATAAACTTACTGAATGAGTTTGGATATGATAGACTATTCTCATACGAGTTAAATCAGAACTTGATAGATTTAACTATCAAGCATAGAAAGAAACTTCAGGAGATTATGGAATTATATATCGCAGGTGGTGATGGCGGATGCCCAGGAACCGATTCAGTAGAAAGAGTTAAAGAAGGTAATAATTGTTTATTATCATATCAATACTCCAGTCAGAAATCTCAGGCAGATAAAATCATAGAATTGAAGGAGGAATTAATGGAACTTTATTGCGTAGGTCCGGAGAAAGCAAATATCATGGCAGTAGCCACCGGAGAATGTGAGCATAATATGCTTTTTAGCTACTTTGATAAAAGAGCAGTAGATAAGTATAAAGAGATGGTTTCAGCACATGGTAAACTTTTCATCGATTCCGGAGCATTCACAGCTTGGACTCAAGGAAAGACCATCAATGTAGATGAATATATTAACTGGATAAATGATAGAGCAGATTATATAGACCTTTATGGCCAGGTAGATGTTATTCCC
>Ga0310694_10005064_pt1 | contig 12661 bp, 8 predicted proteins | sample 174DNAGHGhighgp2_FD_203884 | JGI IMG/M metagenome (GOLD analysis project Ga0310694, IMG submission 203884) | Sheep rumen microbial communities from Palmerston North, Manawatu-Wanganui, New Zealand - 1742 DNA GHGhigh gp2 (v2) (version 2) | ecosystem: Host-associated > Mammals > Digestive system >...
AAATTATTAATGTCAATTGTATACGTATGAACCCAGCCATTTTTTTCGTTTTGTTTACATACAGCCCATTCTTTTGCAAGCTCAATATCATCTGTTAAGTAATAACCATTACCATAATCATGTCTATCGTTTCCAAGTCCAAACGTAGGAGTCACTATTTTATCTGCAGTTCCGTGATATAATTTAGAGTTCCCGGTCAGTTTTACCCCTACGGGATCTAGCTAAAGAATATTTTCAAGCGACGCCTTGCTTTTCTTAAAGATATTTTAGAATTTTTCTAAAATATCTTTTTGTTTAATATCGATGCAGGGGTATACTAGTATATCCCTATAAACATTAAATTTGGAATTTTTGTGCAGATGTCTGAGCCGAATTTAATGCGCCCCTCCTCCAAAATATTCGTCTTGCCATGGAAAATTAATCAAAATCCGATCGCTTACCCCTGCATAGTGGCCTCCAAAAAAATTTGAGTCTACTTCTGCGATTTCACAGGATTCATTTAAAAAATATGTTGACAAAATTCCCCGCAAAGTCTAAAGATTAGTTCTGCAAGGTTTTACCCCCGCTTCCCCGGCAAAGGAGGTCCCCATGCACATGGCATACAAGGGCGAGGAGAAGCAGTACGCATACGCCAAGGAGTCGAAACGCGAAGGCTCCAAGGTTCTCACCCCTACCATATACTTGGGCAAGGTCGCAGACCGCGAGCTTGGGGTCTTCTACAAGCCCGAACGCGGCTTCTTCACGTTCGACTGCGAAACGCGCCAGTACGGGCCCCCCCCGGCCGGCTTCGTCTATCCCCAGGATCCCGGCGAAAACAGGGCGCTGGCCTTCGGCGGCTCCTTCTTCCTCAACGCCTTCCTGCACAAGACCGGCATGATGGAGCTTATCGACAGCCTCCCCTTCGGCAACAAGGACAGCCTCCGCGCCCTGGTGCAGTTCTACGTCCTTTCTCCCCTGGCCAACTGCTATGCCGGGCAGTGGTACGATGCCGGAATCGCGAAGCTTCTCTACCCGCAGGCCAATCTTGCCAGCCAGCGGATAAGCGAGCTGCTCGCGACAGTCGGCACCGGCGACAGCGTGCAGAACTACCTTGAAAAGCAGGCGGCCTGGGTGCTTGGGCGCCTTAATCCCGACAGGAACATCCTCGTCGACAGCACGGCCCTCGAGAACAGCGTCAGCATCCCCCTATCGCGCCCGGGCGTGCACAACGGAAAAGTGGAGATCGCCGTCCGTTTCATAGCAGTGGTGCAGCGAGGCGGCCTGCCACTCTACTACAAGCCTGTCACCGGCAGCACGGTCGATGTCTCGACGCTTCACTTCGCAATGGAAACGATGCAGGGCATGGGTATCGACGTTGAATCATGTCGCATGGATGCCGGATACACCTGCGGTTCAAATCTTGACATATTTTATGATGAAAATCATAAATGTAAAATTGATTATATTACCAGAGTAAAGTCAAACGATGTGCAATTGAAGGATATGATTAATGAAGAACTATCGACTCTAAGTGACGAAGTAAATCAGGTTAGATATAATGGCAGGGTCGTATTTATAAAGAAAAAGAAAATATTTGTTGGCAAAAACAAAGACAACTCTGCATGGCTGTATCTTGGGAAAGATGTTGAGAGGTACGGCGACGAACTGAAGAGGCTTCCCAAAAAGGCCTCAAAGAACAATCTCGCGGACAGCGAGGTCTACGAACTTTTCCTGAAGGGAGGGCTGTTTGCCCTCGTTTCCGGCGGAGAGCATCCCTGCAGGGAAATCCTGCCGAAGTACTACGAGCGCCAGGCCGCAGAGCAGCTTTTCGACTTCCTCAAGAACTATGCCAAGATCATCCCGCTGAGGTGCTGGACGCAGGAAACAGTCAGCGGACACCTGCTGCTCTCGTACATTGCGGCCACTGTCGTGATACTGCTCCACCACAGGCTGAAGAGTGGCGGGCTGGGTGCCTGGGCGAGCCTGAACGCCTTGAATTTCCTGGCATGCATGCGCTACAAGGCCCGGGTTGTCGTCAATCCGCGGAACAAGGACGAGGCAGACGTCTTCAGGGTGGCGGGCATTGAATGCCCCCACGCTCTGCCCCTTGCCGGAGGCCGGCTCTGCTACGCGCCGCCCGCCGCCGTCGACCGTCCGCTCGAGGAGGATCCCGTGCCGGCGAAGCCGTCCGGCGAGGATCGGGAAGAGGGGAAGAAGGGAAAGAAGGGACGTCCCAAGGGCTCGAAAAACAAGAAGACTCTGGAAAGGGAGGCTCCTGCCACGGCCAAGGGCGGGGCAGAGCAGGACGGCGAGGTCCAGAGCGGCTCCGGCGAGAAGCGCGGGCCCGGCCGTCCAAAAGGTTCGAAAAACAAGAAAACGCTCGAACGCGAAGCGCAGGCCAGGGCAGAGGGTGAGGACGCGGCGGAGGCGCAGCCGAAGCGCGGACCCGGCCGTCCGAAAGGATCGAAGAACAAAAAGACGCTCGAACGGGAAGCCGAGCTCAAGGCCGCACACGATGCAAAGTATCCGCCAAAGCGCGGACGCGGGCGGCCCAAGGGCTCCAAGAACAAGAAGAAGGAGGGGGTTGAGGAGAGCAGTCCGTCAGGGTAATATTTTCAGAAAATTCAGCCCTGACTGATCAAGCACTCAACACCCGACAGAGGGTGTAGGGGTAAAACCGACCGGGAACTCTAGATAATGTGATTTTATACATAATATCCACGTTCCTCACTTATAGGTATAGTGACAAAAACAGTTCTCAAATTCTTATATCGCCACGCATTGCAAGATTGATTGGCAACAAAAAAGCCCGCTTTGCTCAAGGCGCTACGGGCTTTTTCAAACCTATATGAAACAAATTTTGGCGGAAGGAAAGGGATTTGAACCCCTGGAGGGCTTGCACCCTCAACGGTTTTCAAGACCGCCGCATTAAACCACTCTGCCATCCTTCCGCATGAAAATTCGGCGCACCGCAGTCTCCTTCATCTTATTTCGACTGCAGGCCTTCCTTGAGCTGCTTGCCAGGCACAAATTTAACAACCATGGAAGCAGGCACGATAAATTCTTCCTTTGTACGGGGGTTGTGAACCTTCCTGGCCGCGCGCTCGGCAACCTTGAAGGTTCCAAAGCCCGTCAGCACCACGGACTCTCCGCCAGCAAGGGTTTCCTGGAGCGAATCAACGCACGCGGCGAGGAGCTTCTCCGCTTGCAGCTTGCTCTCAAGCCCAGCCTTAGCCTTAATCTTTTCCACGAGTTCTGCTTTCGTCATAATAGTCGATCTGCACCCCCCTCCTTGCAAAGGGGAGTCACAGCCTCCATGTTAGGACTTATACCCGCCGCGCCCAGGCAGGGTATGTTGCTTGGCAACTTGGGCTGTCGTCCCTGAAGACGCCGTCTGAAGCCATACTGCAGGCGACTTCTCCAAGGTGTTTATGGCTATAGGGCAGGCTTCAAGGCCTTGTCAACAGACTTGGCGGCCGGCTTGGCGGACGCAGGGGCGGGCGCATCCAGCTGGACGACGCGGACCTCGCCCCGAGCTTCCTGAACCCTGCGTTTGAAGCTCTGCCGCCTCTCCTCGCCGTCGATGACGCCGGCTATGAATTCAGCCACATGCACGACGTGGTTTTTGCGCTTGAGGTTGATGAGGCAGCGGGCGATGCCGATCTTGCAGGAAGGGCAGGACACGAGGAAGACGCCGTCGTAGGAATCGCCCATGGCTGCCTTGAGCCGCTTGATTTTGCGCTCGCGCAGGCGGTTGTAGATCTCGGGCGAGGTGATGGCTCCCATGCCGGACTCGCCGCAGCAGCCGGGGGACAGGACAAGCTCGGCGCCGCTGAAGGCCTTGACCGCCTTCATGAGCATCTGGTGGCCCTTGACGCGGTGCACGCCGGCCCAGGGGCAGTGGCAGGAGCCGTGGTAGAGAAGGCTGGTGCCGGCAGGCAGGGTCCTGCGCTCGTCCTCAGGAACGCGTTCCTCGAGACGGGGCAGGGCGAGCTGGACGGCATCGATGATCTCGAGATCCGGGAACTCCTCGCTGAGGCCGAAGCGCTCGAGGCTGTCGAGGCAGGTGGGGCAGCTGGTCACGATGCGCCTGCAGGCAAAGCCCTTCTGGACGAGGCTGCGGAGCATGGAAGCCAGGTACTGGCGGTCCCTTGCCTTGTTGTCCTCGTACTCGGTTTCCATGCCGGCTGCGAGGAGGGGATAGCCGCAGCAGAGATGGCTGGGCGGCACGGCCACGGCATAGCCTGCCTTGAGCAGGAGCATGACCGTCGAGAGGCCGATGCGGTCGTAGAAGAGGGCGCCACCGCAGCCCGGGAAGTAGAGGACGGCTTCCATGCCCTCCTTGAAGCCGGCGGGGGCGAAGACGTTGCCGCGATGGACCTTGAGGGACTCGTAGAGGTTGGTGTAGCCCATGGCGGGGCCGGGTCCGGAGAAGGCCGGCGATTCCAGGCGCCTGCGCCAGGACTCGGGCACGAAATGCAGGAAGCGGTTCTGCATCTTCTGCCCAACGGAGGCCAGCTTGGCCAGCTTGGGAACGCGCTGGGACACGTCCTTGACAACCCAGTCAAGCACCTTTTCCTTGATCGGGTGGCCGCCGGCGTCCTCGTGGCCCAGCATGGCGCGCAGGGTGAGGGCGACTTCGCCCGAAGGAATCTTCATGGGGCACTGGGACATGCAGCGTCCGCAGGCAGTGCAGTGCTCGACCTGGCGGCGCAGCTCGCGGAGTATCTCCTCGTCGATGCGCCCGTTGTTGATCTGGGCATAGTAGATGGCTTCGACGAGCATGCCGTAGGCCATATTCTTGTTGCGCGGATGGAACTGCAGGGAACGCTCGGGGCTGGCCATGGGGCAGACGGACTTGCACTTGCCGCAGCGCGTGCAGGTCTGCACGGAGGTCAGGATGCTGATGAGCTTGTCCTTGTCGGGAAGACCCGACTCGGAGATGTCCTGGATGAGGCGGTTGAAGGAGAAGGTGTAGGGGCGCACCGGCAGGTCGTGGGTGACGAGCTTGGCCGGATTCATGACCTCGCGCGGATCCACGTGCTCCTTGAATTCCTTGAACTCGTCAATGCGCTTCTGACTGAGGAAGTGGATCTTGGTGATGCCGATGCCGTGCTCGCCGGAAACAACGCCGCCCATTTCCTGACACTTGGTCATGATGCGCTCGACGACTTCCTCGCAGTGGCGAAGCATGTCGGCGTCGTTGGAATTGACTGGAATGTTGACGTGGCAGTTGCCGTCGCCGGCGTGCATGTGGCTGGCCACAACGAGGCGGGAGGCCTCCATGCGGGCCTCTATCTTGTCGATCTTGCGGGAGAGCTTGGGGTACTTGGCGCGCAGCCGGACGAAGAAGTCACGGCAGCGCTGGAGCAGCTCGGTGTCGGACACGTCGGTGCACAGCACCCCGCCGAGGGCCGCCTTGGAGACGTAGGTGAACTCCTTGTTGAAGTCCTTGTCCTCCATGGGGAAGCCATAGAGGGAGCCTATCTCCTGCATGGCCCTGCGGTAGGAATGGGCCGTGCACTCGAGGTTCACCTGCTCGAGGAACTGGGCAAAGTCGGGAATGCGCGTGATGGGGATGACGACGTCCTCGTTGATCTTGAAGCCCGAGGTGCGTCTGGCGATGAGGGAGAGGCGGTGGCGATCCTCCCAGAAGCGCTCGGCCTCGGCCTCGTCCCTGGCCACGGCGATGTCGACGAATTCCTGCCTGTCGACCACGTCCACGATGTCGTTGACGCACTTGTCGAGCAGGTAGGGATCGTCGCCGTCCACCTGGACGATGATGACCGAGATGGGCTGGCCCTCGTACTGGGTGCTCTTGGTCTGGTAGTCGATGGCCTGGACGTACTTGGCGTTGAACTCCTCGAGTGCGGAAATGCGGGCGTAGTCGCCCTCCTCGCGTATCCTGTTGCGCAGGGCCACGAGTTCGCGAACCACGACGGCCGCAGGGCGCATGCTGCGGCCGAAGAACTCCAGTGCCATGACGCGGCTGAACTTGGGCTTGGGATGGATGGTGAAGCAGACCTCGGTGATGATGCCGTCGGTGCCCTCTTTCTGCACGCCGGGCAAGCCCCCGAGAGCCTTGTTGGTGACGTCCTTGCCAAGCCCGGGCAGGCGGATCTCGTTGCCCTTGAGGTGGATTATGCTTCTGACGCCTCCGCTGATGTCCTTGACGGCGAAGACGGCGGTCTCGTCGGGGAGGATCTTGTGGCGCGGATGCTTCTCGCGCTCAATGGAAATGATCTCGCCCGTGGGCGTCACCATGCGCCACCAGAGCAGGTTGTCGATGGTGGTGCCGTACTCGAAGGCCATGGGGCCGCCGGCATTCTCGGAAACGTTGCCGCCGATGGAGGAGGCCTGCTTGGAGGCGGGATCGACCGAGAAGAGGGCGCCTGCCTTGGCGACGGCCTGGATGACGTTGTTGGTGATGCAGCCAGCCTGGCAGACAACGGTCATGTTCTCGAGGTCGATGCTCTTGATGAAGGACATGCGGGTCATGCTGACGATGACCGTCCGCTTGCGGGCGGGCACGGCGCCGCCGGTCATGCCGGAGCCGCCGCCGCGGGGGATGAGCGCGAACTTGAGGTCGTTGGCGAGCCTGACGAGAGCGGCCACCTGCTCTGCGGTGTCGGGCTCGACCACGGCCAAGGGCAGCTCCATGCGCAGGTCCGTGGCGTCGGTCTCGGCGGCCACGAGCGAAGCAGGATCGGAAAGAATGCCCTCGAGGGGTAGGATCTTGCGCAGCTCTTCGATAAGGTGGCTGCGGAACTCGAGCTCGGCTTCGTGGGCCGACCAGAACATCGTGATGCCTTCGCTTATCACGGTGGCATAGTAGTGGGCCAGGGAAATGGATTCGCGCTCGTAGCGCTCCTGCACGCTTGAGCGCACCGTGTCCGCATTGACAAAGGGATTGTAGGCCGCAAGGAAAAGCTCCTCGGCAATGGAGATGGCAAGCTGCCTCACGGATTCGGGCCAGCCCTCGAAGTCGTCGATGTTGATGCGCAGGATGCGGTTGACGACGAAGTCAGGCGATATGGAAATGTGGGGGCCCTTCTGCGGCATGGAACAACCCTCCCCTCGAAAGCGAGGCTGACTAGAGATTTTTTAAAAAAAGAACCATACGTCCAAGCGCCACGCATGGCAAGATCCATTTCTGCCCGCATTTTCACGCGAATACACCAAAGGAAGCACCCAGCCCATGACTGCCACCATCCTTTCCCTGGCCGCACGGCTCTTCGACGCCATAGAAGGCCTTTGCGGCAGCAACGCCTCGCAGAAGCGCATCGCCAAATTCTTCCTGTGGACCTACCTGCTGGCGCTGGCGGCCATTGAATGCCGGATGCGGGGGCTGCTTCCGGAAAGCCTGGCGCGACTCACGCCCGCAAACCACTTCGCGGCCATACAGCTTGCCTTCACGCTCATCCTGGCCATGGAGATCCTGGAGCTTATCCTGACCATACCGAACTCCTTCACGCAGGCCATGGGCAAGCAGCTCGAGATTCTGGCGCTCATCCACCTGCGCAACGCCTTCAAGGAGCTGGCCCGCCTGCCGGATCCCATCAGCGGTCCAGGCGACTTCGCCTACATCTGCGGAACAACGGCCGCGGGACTGTGCATCTTCGTTGCCCTCGGCATCTACTGCCGCATGGCAGACCGGCAGAAGTACGAGTCGATCTGCGAGCGGCTGCCCCGCTACATTGCCTGCAAGAAGCTGCTGGCGCTCCTGCTGCTCGTCTTCTTCGCCATGGCGGCCGGCAGGGAGCTTTGGGAGGACGTGGGGGGACGGCGCGACATGCACTTCTTCGAGACCATCTACACGGCGCTCATCTTTTCCGACATCACGGTCGTCCTCCTGGCCCAGCAGTTCATGCCCTCCTTCCACGCCGTCTTCCGCAACTCCGGCTTTGTCATGGGGACGCTCCTCATGCGCCTCTCCTTCTCGACGGAGCACCCCTGGGACATTGCCGTAAGCCTCTTCGCCACTGCCTACGTCCTTGCCTTGACCTTCGCCGTCAGACGCTTCCCGCCAAGCCTCGTACACAATGTCTCTGCAGACGAGGACGACAAGCGGGGGCCGTAGACGCAGCGCTGTCTGCAGTGCAGGCAAAAAATTTGTACCTAAGCTTCGACGAAGAAGATATTGCTTGGCAATAATTTCCCAAATCTTTCGCTTTCACGCTGTTTTCCGGCAGTTAGAGCGCTAGTGCACGGGTTTTCCAGCGCTCGGCCCGTTGACAGGCGCTTCAGCCCTCTGCTATCCACCAACGCATTCACCTATTCGGCTTCACGCGGGGGGGCTCACCATGGAAGGACAAGACAGAAATCTGGCTGAGATATGCCTGAAGGTTGACGGCAGCGAAGACTTTGTTTTCAAGGGACGGATTTTTTCTGAATGCTCCTGGTACGACGAGGAGTTTGGGATTCAAACCCGCCAGAAACTCTACGTTACGGACACGAGCGACCAGATCTACTATATTGTCCGCTCTGGTGCCGAAAAGTCCCGCAAGGCCTACCGCCTCTCCTGCGACAACGGCATCTACACCATCTGGAACGGCTCGTTCCAGATCAGCCTGACCCCCGAGATGCTCAAGATCGCGCTGCGCAGCCTCTGCGGCTTCAAGGAAGAAGTCGAGCCTGCCGTTGAGGAGATGCTCGGCGCAGTCAACGCCTAGGCGCCCAGCACACGCAAATTTCCAAGGCGCTTTCGGCCCATGCCGGAGGCGCCTTTCTCATTTGCCTTGTCATTTGCCTTTGTCACTTGCCGGCATCCGAAGCGCCTGGGCCGTCTTGAGCGGCGGAGCGTTCTTCGCCGTTCTGGCCCTGCTGCCCGTTCCGGCCGGCAAAGGCGCGGTAGCAGCGCGCCACCGGCGAATCGGGATCCATCTCCGCAAGCCATCTGCCTGAAGGCCGTTCCACGGGTTCCGGCGCAGGCCGGGCCGGCTCGCCGTCTGCCTCCAGGGGCCTGTCGAGCCCCTTCCTGCCCTGGAGCGCCATGATCTGGCACTCTTTGAACCAGGGCTTTTCAAAGAAGGCGTTGGCCCGCGCCACCATCTCCTCGCGCAGGAAGCCGAGTTCTGTCATGGCCATGCCGTCCTCGGCGCCGACGAGCAGACGCCTGTCCCTGTGCCCGAGGGGCACGGCCATGAGGGCGATGTCGCTTCCCATGACGAGCTTCCAGTTGCGCCACAGTTCGCAGAACTCCCGGCGCATGGCATCGCCGCCGGCCAGCGCGTCCAGCAGGCGCGCCAGGCCGCTGCCCGCACGCTCGACGGTCAGGCAGCGCTTCTTCAAGCGCGCCCTGAGCTCTGCGTTTGCCTCTTCCTGCGTCTGCGCCATGCCGTTGCCTCCGATGAGGGAGCCTATCCTCAAGGCGCCCCTTCCGTCCACTTCTGCGTCTCCTTCAGCAGGAAGGGCAGGGGGGCGCTTCCGTTAACTTGCCGTTTTTCCCTCAAGTATTGACTTTATAAAAATATCCGAATATACTGTATCAATCTATTCTGATGAATAGCTTCCCTAGGAGGCATCCCTTGACCGTCACCCTCTTCAAAGCCCTCGCCGACGGAACGCGAATCCGCCTGCTCCGGCTCCTCATCAAGCACGAACTGTCCGTCAACGAGCTGGTGAAGGTGCTCAAGATGGGCCAGTCCCGCATCTCGCGGCATCTGCGCGTGCTCTCCGATGCGGGGCTGCTGACCAGCCGCCGCGACGGCCTGTGGGTCTTCTACCATGCCGATGCCGACGGAGCGCAGAAGGGCTTCCTCAAGGCTGTTGCCCCCTATCTCGAGGACATCCCCGAAGGTCCGGAGGACACGGTGCACTGCAACCGCCTGCTGGAGGAGAAGAACGCCAAGACCAGGCAGTTCTTCAACAGCGTGGCTGAAGACTGGGACAACCTCAGCAAAGAGGTGCTCGAAGGCTTCGACCTGCCGCAGACCGTCTGCGACGTCATGCCTGAACACTGCCGGCTTGCCGTGGATCTCGGCTGCGGCACGGGCACTGTGCTGGTGCGCATGCTCGCCCGGGCAGAAGGCGTCGTGGGCGTCGACGGCTCCCAGCCCATGCTCGACATCTGCCGCAGGCGCTTTGCGGACATTCCCGGTGCAGAGCAGAAGATCTCCCTGCGCCTCGGCGCCCTCGACCATCTGCCCCTGCGCGACCAGGAGGCGGACTTCGCCTCCATCAACCTAGTGCTCCACCATCTGGAGGAGCTTGCTCCGGCCCTTGCCGAGGCAAGGCGCATCCTCAACAGCCAGGGCAGGCTCTTCGTCTCGGACTTTCTGCGCCACGACGACGAGACCATGCGCACCCGCTTCGGCGACCGCTGGCTCGGCTTCGAAGAAAGCAAGCTGGCCATTTTCCTGCGCGAAGCGGGCTTCAACCGCACGCACATCCGCAAGCAGAAGGTCGGCCGCGGCCTCACGCTGCTGCTGGTCACCTCCTACGTGGATCCAGGCTCCCGCAGCTAGCACCACTTTTCCCCCAACAATCTCTTCCCTCTAACACGCACTCGCAAGGAATCGCATAATGGTAAAAGATCTTGATCTGTCGCTGGACTATCTGGTGAAGGACATTGAACAGGCCGAGTTCGGACGCAAGGAAATGCAGCTCTCCGAACGCGAAATGCCGGGCCTTATGGAATGCATCAAGAAATACGGTCCGCAAAAGCCCCTCAAGGGCGTGCGCATCACGGGCTCCCTGCACATGACCATCCAGACGGCCATGCTCATCAAGACCCTCTACGAACTCGGCGCCGACATACGCTGGGCCTCGTGCAACATCTTCTCCACCCAGGACCACGCGGCCGCGGCCATTGCCGCCGACGGCCTCGCCAAGGTCTTCGCCTGGAAGGGCGAATCTCTGGAAGACTACTGGTGGTGCACCGAAATGGCGCAGACCTGGCCCGACGGCAAGGGACCGGACCTCATCGTCGACGACGGCGGCGACGCGACCCTGCTCATCCACAAGGGCTACGCCTGCGAGGAGGATCCCTCCCTCTTCGACAAGCCTGCCTCCTGCGAGGAGGAGGCCGTCATCATGGCCCGCCTCAAGGCCCGCTACGAGAAGGATCCCCGTCACTGGCACGAAGTCGCAGCCCATGTGAAGGGCGTCTCCGAAGAGACCACTACCGGCGTGCACCGCCTCTACCAGCTCGCCGCCCAGGGCAAGCTCCTCTTCCCGGCCATCAACGTCAACGACTCGGTCACCAAGTCCAAGTTCGACAACCTCTACGGCTGCCGCGAGTCCCTGGCCGACGGCATCAAGCGCGCCACGGACATCATGATTGCCGGCAAGGTCGTCATGGTGTGCGGCTACGGCGACGTGGGCAAGGGCTGCGCCCAGTCCATGCGCGGCTTCGGCGCCCGCGTGCTGGTCTCCGAAATCGATCCCATCTGCGCTCTGCAGGCCGCCATGGAGGGCTTCGAAGTCTGCACCGTGGAAGACGCCCTGCCCATCGCCGACATCTACGTCACCTGCACCGGCAACGTGCACGTCATCACCGGCAAGCACATGGAGCAGATGAAGGACGAAGCCATCGTCTGCAACATCGGCCACTTCGACAGCGAAATCGAAATGTCCTACCTCACCTCCACCAAGGGCTGCGTGAAGACCAACATCAAGCCCCAGGTGGACAAGTGGAAGCTGCTCTCCGGCCGCTCCATCATCGTGCTCGCCGAAGGCCGCCTCGTGAACCTGGGCTGCGCCACCGGCCACGCCAGCTTCGTCATGTCCAACAGCTTCACCAACCAGACGCTGGCCCAGCTGCGCCTCTGGCAGGACAAGACCCTCGAGAAGAAGGTCTACACCCTACCCAAGGATCTCGACGAGGAAGTGGCCCGCCTGCACCTCGGCCGCATCGGCGCGAAGCTCACCAGGCTCAGCCAGGAACAGGCCGACTACCTCGGCATCAAGGTTGAAGGCCCCTACAAGCCCGACAACTACCGCTACTAGCAGACTGCGGGCACAAGCGCGCATCTTTCAGGGCGTGCGCCGGAGGACTTCCGGCGTGCGCCCTTTTGCCGCCCTTTTGCCAGGGAAGCGTCCGATCAAAACCGAGGACCGCAGTCTTCACCGTCTTGAGAGAAAGGCATTTCGCTGTCTACTGAACGAAAGATGTCGTCTTCTGATGGTCCTTCTTCCTGTCGAGAACCCGTCCAAGACTGCTCAGCCAGCACAGCATTGCTGTCTATGTTTCTCGTGGCATCGATCGCTCTGACCTCGTCATAAAGCTTTTCAGCAACGCCAAGGGCATTTCTAACCTCAGTATAGCTGCTACGCAGCAAATCTTCGTACCTCGAACGAGCTTCCCATTCGGTAACAGTCCCAGCCAAAATTTGAAGTTCAACATGATTTTCAACAAAATTAGGATCAAATTCATTTAATTAATCGAGTAATCTTGAAATATTATGAATTTTAAATGCCATCGTCGTATCATCCACACCGTAAACATCATGAAGAAGATATTTTAGACTTTTCTCAATCGCTTATTGAACAAGATACGAAGCAACATCAATACAGTCTGATTTTTCTTCTGTTTCAACTGATAATATCCTATAAACAGAATCTAGATCACCTTTTACTCTATGAATTTTCATACACAACAACTCCCTTTTTTAAAATTTCATTCTTCAGTTTACCTCCAATTCGTTGAAAGTTAAATATATCAACAACATCATCCATAACC
>Ga0310694_10005065_pt1 | contig 12660 bp, 16 predicted proteins | sample 174DNAGHGhighgp2_FD_203884 | JGI IMG/M metagenome (GOLD analysis project Ga0310694, IMG submission 203884) | Sheep rumen microbial communities from Palmerston North, Manawatu-Wanganui, New Zealand - 1742 DNA GHGhigh gp2 (v2) (version 2) | ecosystem: Host-associated > Mammals > Digestive system...
TTGAAATTGAGCACAGCAGCCACCACGCCCAAAGCGCAGACGACGCCAAGCACATCGGCGGATTGTTCGTTGCTGCCATTATCGACAAAAACGCCTTTCAGAATCAGCTGTATGCCCACCGCCAACAGCGCGATAATCAGTGCAGTCCAATACGGATACATAAAAAACTGCACAAAAAAACATCCAATGTAATCGCTCAATCCGCCCGGCCTCAGACACGTATCGGCAAAAAATTCGCCATTGAACATAAATATCTGCAAGCCTTCCTGATAAGCATACATCGGGGCGTAAAACATTAATACAACGACAAATACAAACAAAAACAATATTATCGTCGATATATGTTGGGTGATGTTTTTCATCTCTTTCAAAGTCATTAAAAAATTGTGTGCCGCAAATTTAATTTTTTTTGTTGACTTACCCAAATCATATTTTTTGCGACAAAAAAAATCGCCATACAAAACGTTTGAAAAATAATGCGTATATTTGCAGTCAACTAATTACAAAAATCACATTATGAAAAGATTATTCTATGTACTAATGCTAATGCTCATTTGTTCGTGCGGCGTCAATGTAACCGGCACTATATCAATGGATTGCGTACCAATGCTATGGCCCGATTACAATGGAGTAACCATCCCCAAAAACATCGCGCCGCTCAATTTTTCGACGGTGAGGTACGATTCGTTGCAGGGCATCGAGGCGCAAATAAAGACACCAAACGGCAAGGTCTATGAATATTCGGGAGCAAAGTACATCGACATTCCCATCGACGATTGGCGGACGATGATGCAAGAATCAGCGGGCAACAAGATTGAAATCAGCGTCTCGGAGATTACCGGCAACAAGAAATACTGTTATCGTCCGTTTGAAATTTATGTGGCTGATTCTGAGGTGGATTCATATTTGTGTTACCGATTGATTGCGCCCGGATACGAATTGTACAGCCGTATGGGATTGTATTGCAGGGATTTAACTACATTCAATCAGACCACCGTAATCGACAACCGCCTCATCCACGGCAACTGCGTCAACTGCCACTCGTTTTGCATGGGCAACACCGACATTGCGCAATTTCACATCAGGGGCGACCTCGGCTGCACGGTCTTGAAATCTGGCGACGAGTTGACAATTAGCAACGCCAAAACCGACAAATTGAAACTCAATTGCGTCTATCCGTATTGGCATCCGTCGGGCAATTATATCGCTTATTCTCAAAACAATACGGTGCAATCGTTTCATTGCGGCAGCCCAAACAGGGTGGAAGTTTACGACTCGGAATCGCGTGTTGTGGTCTATGATGTAAAAAACAACAAACTCCTCACCTGCCCCGAACTCAACAGCGCGAGGACATTCACGACCGAGCCGTCATTCTCGCCCGACGGCAAGTGGCTCTATTACGCAACGGCAGACACAGTTGATATGGCAATAAAAACCCGCGAAGTACATTACGACATTTGCAGGATAGGATTTGACGAGGCTACGGGCGGTTTTGTCGGCAATGTTGACACACTGGTAAAGGCGTCGAAGGATTCGCTATCAACGGCGTTCCCGCGTCCCTCATACGACGGCAAATGGCTGTTGTTCACCAAGTTTAAGTACGGGCAATTTGCAATTTGGCACAAGGAGGCAGACCTGTGGATGATGAACCTCGCCACCACCGAGACCTTCCCGCTCGAAAGAGCCAACTGCGATTATGACGCCGACAGTTATCATTCGTGGTCGCAAAATTCGGAGTGGATAGCCTTTGAATCGCGCCGCGACGACGGACTTTACACACGCGCCTACATCGCCCACATCAACGAAAACGGCCGCGCCGACAAGGCTTTTATGATACCGCAACGCTCGCCCGAAGACAACCGCCGCCTTATGTACAGTTACAACGTGCCAGAGTTCGCCACCAAGGAGTTCAAGGTTGACAAAGGCACATTAGAAGGCAAATTGAAGTCAGGGAAGAAGATGCAGTTTGGATATTGATTATATCAAAAAAAATCCCGGAAGTTTGTTTTGGAAACAACTCCCGGGATTTGTATATCAGATCAAAACAAATTCTTAGCCTTGTGCGTCGTCACTGCCGCGACGGTTGCCACGGAAGCCGCCGTTGTTGCCACCGCGACGGTCGTTGAAGCCGCCGTTGTTGCCACGGTCGTTGAAGCCGCCGTTGTTGCCACGGTCGTTGAAGCCACCGCGCTCGCCACGGAATCCGCCACGGTCGTTGCTGCGCGGACCACGGTCGTTGCTGCGCTCGGGACGTGCGGGACGCTCTACGTAGCCTTCGGGCTTGGGAAGAAGCGCACGACGGGAGAGTTTGAGTTTGTTGTTCTTCTTGTCGATGTCGATGAGTTTCACATCGATTTCATCGCCTTCGTTGAGGACGTCGCTTACATTCTCTACGCGCTTCCAATCAATCTCCGAAACGTGCAAGAGACCTTCCTTGCCGGGGAGAATCTCGATGAACGCTCCAAACTCAACGATTGACTTGACAGTGCCGTGGTAAACCTCGCCAACTTCCGGCTCTGCAACGATGGCCTTGATGCGAGCCATTGCAGCGTCCATATCTGCCTTGTTGACTGCGGAAATTGCAACGATGCCCACGCCATCTTCCTCGTCGATGGTGATGATGGAATTGGTATCTGCCTGAATCTCCTGGATAATCTTGCCGCCGGGTCCGATAACTGCGCCGATGTAGTCTTTTGCAATGGTAAACTTGACCATACGCGGTACAAACGGCTTGTAGTCCTCGCGGGGTGCGGGAATGGTCTGGAGCATGATGTTGAGGATGTGGGCGCGACCTTCCTTAGCCTGTTGGAGAGCCTTGGCGAGGATTTCGTAACTCAAACCGTCAACCTTGATGTCCATCTGGCAAGCGGTGATGCCTGCGGTAGTGCCGGCAACCTTGAAGTCCATATCGCCCAAGTGATCCTCGTCGCCGAGAATATCTGAAAGCACTGCGTACTTGTCGCTCTCGGTATCGGTGATAAGACCCATAGCAATGCCCGAAACAGGACGCTTAATCTTGACGCCTGCATCCATCAACGCCATACAGCCGCCGCAGACCGAAGCCATAGACGACGAACCGTTGGATTCCAAGATGTCGGATACAACGCGGATAGTATATGGATTTTCCTCGATAGAGGGAAGCACCTTTTTGAGTGCGCGGTGAGCCAAATTGCCGTGGCCAACCTCGCGACGCGAAACACCCCTTACAGCCTTAGCCTCGCCGGTTGCGAAGGGCGGGAAGTTGTAGTGGAGCAAGAAGTTGTTGCGACCCTGAACCAAAACGCCGTCGATAATTTGCTCGTCGAGCTTGGTGCCGAGGGTGCAGGTGGCGAGTGACTGAGTTTCGCCACGGGTGAAGATTGCCGAACCGTGAACAGACGGCAAAACGTCAGTCTCGCACCAAATAGGACGGATTTCGTCGGTCTTGCGGCTGTCGAGACGCTTGCCCTCGTCGAGAATCAAGCGGCGTACAGCGGTGCGGAGTTCGTCGTGGTAATAACGGCCGATGAGCAATTGTTTCTCTTCCAATTCCTCCTCGGTGAGGCCGAGCGATTCGGTGAAGTCTTCCTCGATTTTGTCGAAAGCCTCCTGACGTTCCTGTTTGCCAAGACCCTGTTTCGCAGTGTCGTAAATCTTCTGGTAAAGTTCGTCGTGGATGCGCTTTTGGAGTTCGGGGTCGGAGATTTCCGGCTCGTAGGTACGCTTTACAACGCCCTTCTCCTTAGCCATTTCCTCCTGGAGTTTGCAGAGAGGTTTGATGGCGTCGTGTGCAGCCTTGATGGCTTCGAGCATTTCGGCTTCCGAAACCTCGTTCATCTCGCCTTCCACCATAAGGATGTTTTCGTATGTAGCGCCCACAACCATCTCGATGTCAGCCTTTTCGCACTGTTCGTATGTGGGGTTGATAACAATCTTGCCGTCCACCCTTGCCACGCGAACCTCAGCGATGGGTTCAAGAATCGGCACGTCGCTCACGCTCAATGCGCACGAAGCGGCGAATCCGGCGTATGCGTCGGGCATAGTCTCCTTGTCGGCGGAGAGGAGATATACGTTAACGAAGGTCTCAGAGTGGTAGTCCTTGGGGAACAACGGCCTCAAAGCACGGTCAACGAGCCTTGCGGTGAGGATTTCGGCATCGGACGCCTTGCCCTCGCGTTTGAGGAAGCCGCCGGGAAACCTGCCGTTGGAATAATATTTTTCCTGATACTCTACTGTGAGAGGCATAAAGTCAGCCTCGGGGTTGGATTCTTTTGCGGAGCAAACGGTAGCGAGCAACACGGTGTTGCCCTGCCTTACAATTACAGAACCGTCTGCCTGTTTGGCGAGCTTGCCGGTCTCAACGCTCACGATGCGGCCGTCGCCAAGGTCAATTTCTTTTGTGATAATGTTCATTCTGTTCTACTATTTCTGAAATGATGCAAGCCGCCCGAGGCACAATGGCGTGGCGGCGTTAATATTAGGTGAAGGGTATTCGTCGGGATATGAAGCATTTACCGAAAAAACAAAAAGGAAAAGACTACAACACTGGCAGTCCCTTCCTTGTTGCTTAGTTCTTGGGTGGGTTACTTCCTCAAGCCCAATTTCTTGATGAGTGCCCTATATCTTTCGATGTCCTTCTTCTTGAGGTAATCAAGAAGGGAGCGTCTCTTGCCTACCAATCCGGTCAATGCCCTCTTAGTGCCGAAATCGTGAATGTTATTCTTCAGATGCTCGGTCAAGTGCTGAATACGGTAGGAAAATAAGGCAACCTGGCTTTCAACAGAGCCGGTGTCTGTATTAGACTTTCCGTAGTTGGTGAAAATCTCTTTTTTCTTTTCAGCGTCCAAATACATGGTTTGTAAATGTTTATTTATTGTTTTTAATTATTTAGTGATCGGGCGCAAAGGTACGAAGTTTTTTTGGAGTGAAAAAATTTTTTTTCAACTTTTTTCCAAGAAGATTTATCTGTTGTCAGATTCTTTCTTCTCCACCCTTTTGAGATTTGTCACTTGGTCTGCCGTGCCGTCCGCCGGGTGGAATACCCATCGCATCTCCTTGGCGGTGAGGCGGGTAATGTAGAGGTTGTGGTACACCTGCTCCAAGCCGTCCTCCGTTTTCCTGAATGATTGTAGATGTCCGTTGGCATCGAGGGTGTACCTGTTATGGTAAGTTGTGTCTCTTGCCGCAAGCCAATCCATAGAATAGACTTCAAGCGTTCCTTCGCTGCTGGTCTTTGGGCTGAACGTGTAGTGTGTGTATCCCTCCGTAATCACACCTTCGGGATAGTCAACAGTCCACGTGCCACTGAGATAGTCGTAATTGATTGAGTCGTTGTCGTCGTCTTTGTCGCAAGAGACGAGGAAGAGCGCGGCAAGCATTGCAACTGCAATGCTCCAAATCTTGAATCGTTTCATGTTATTGAGTGTTTAGTTATTGAATTAATTAACTTCATCATTATAACACAGAAACCGATGAAAACCCTAAAAGATTTTCGCTAAATTGTCTTGAAGCCGAAATCTGTCGTCGGGCGTGAGGACTCGCAAACAATCTAATCACCGTTGTAAAAACCATTCGCACTACGCTCGCGCCACATTTCGTACATTTCTTGATAATGATCTTTAATAAACGACTGTATGAGCGAAAGTTCTTTGTCTTTAAGGACACCACGCTTGGCGACAACAGTATCTCCGTTTTCCTTTACAAAAAACTTTGCAGCACCCTCCTCTGTCAGTTTTCTGTCGCTTGCGTGTGCATGAAAACACTCCAAAACACACTTGGCAGTAAAATAGAGGAAATATCCGGCTATTTTGAAATTGTAATACTTAGGCATAAGACATATATTTTAGGCTTTGGTCAAGACGTTTTTTTGCAATCGACAGGCATATCTCGTCCATATTAGTTTCCAAGAGTTGCCTGTCAGGTAGGAATATGGCGACACCTTCACAGTCGTTAAGGTCGTAAACGGAATAGCCTTTCTCGTTTTCGACAACTGCGAAACCAGCAATTACCACTTCCGCTTTATCAGCGATTTCTTTTGGATCAAACATTTTTTACTTTCAGATTTTTAATTGGTTGTAAAAATTTATTGCGATTTATGTGGAGTTCGTCGAGTGTGGAAAGCAAATCGATGTACTCCTCCACCGGTTTCGGCTGTCCCGAATATTGCGTCATAACAGCCATATAGCCGATACTCGGCTCAAAATCGTTGACAGATAGAAACTTTTCGAGTCCAAGCGGGCCGAGGAACATCACCCTCTTGTCGCGAAACTCGAATATAATGTACCTTCCATTGTTGGAAAGATACGCCGTAGAATCTGTCAAATCTCCATCCATATTGAAACTATTTGTTGCGGCAAATATAGTTTGTTTTTTGAAAATGTGCAACTTTTTTTGGGGAAGAGCGTCTTTTACAAAGATATTGATTTGGACAGATAAAACAATCCCCGTCGGAATATGGACTTTTTTTGGGAATTCCGACGGGGATTGGGTCTCAGAAGAATTTGAACTACTTATCTCAACTGAATGTGATTGCTCTCCATCAGTTATAGAAATCAATTCTTACTAAGAAACTTTCTCTACTTGCACATAGTTCCATGCCTTTGTTATGTCAATGCCGTATTTTGCTTTGAAACGTTCCGCAATCATGGCTTTTGCAGCAATGTTACCCATTGGGTAAACATCGCATTGCAAGCGGATTTCCATGTCATCGCTCAATGCCATACCATTAACATGTGCATTCCTTGTCACTTTTACTTTGTAATCGTGCATAATCATACATTCAATTGTTTCTTCTACACCCTTTTCCCGGCGGCTCGACTTTTCCGTTTGTCATATTGCAATAAGTGACATAACCTATTTAAGAAACATAATCTTGTGATAGATTACATCTGATTGGCAATTCCAAATTGTCTTACTGCATCAACAAGCGAATTTACAATTCCAGGAAGCAGGTCATCTAATTCAGGACTCGAATCGAGTGGAACATCGGCAACTGCATAGATGGTGTTAAATTCCTCATGGTAGGTGAATTTAACAACAAGCATCTCTACATTGAGTTGATTGATTATTTTCAAATACCTTTTTACATCGAAAGGCGAAATTTCATCAATCACAACCAAATTAATTCGCATACATGATTCAAAAGCAATAGTTCTATTAATTGAACCATACAAGCGTTGTCCTAAATAATCAAACAGTACTACTCCGCGAGGATCTGTTTGATATGGGATATTGCATTCTTCAAAAAAAGAAGCAAGCAATGTGTAATCAAACGACATAGCATTACAGTTTTTGGTTAAACAATCATTCTTTACCAAATCAATATAATGAATAACATATTCTGATTGGTTTTGTAACACTACAAAATTACACGCAAATCTCTGCCCCGCCAAAGAATCGGCATCGAAAGTTCTTTATGATTTTATCGAAAGTTCTTTATGAAATCGTAAAAGATTTTTTAGGGAGGGCGGCGGTTAAATCCTGAGAGAGGTCTTTGAAAAAATCGTGATTGAGGGCGATGCAGATGGCTTTGAGAGTGCCTGTGTCAATTGTCGCGCTCTTGAAAATATTATAACAAGTTGGCTCCGTGCGGTTTATTTGGGCGGCGAGCCAAACTTTCGTCCTCCCTTGCCTTTCTAATTCCGCCTTTATCATCTTGCCAATGTGGATGCTCATTGCCAGAAAAAATTTTCGTCTGATTAGATTCCATTTCAGACTTGACACAAAAAAGGCGTGGAATCTTTATTCTGCCCGGTTCCACTCTCTGAGGCTTCGCAATACCCGTCTTGCCGAACCGAGCAACGATACCTCACGCCGTAAAGGTATAATAAGGGCACACAAAAAAGTGAGTACCAATAATATACACACACGGACGCTTATCGTTGCTACGTTTTGACAAGACATTTTGAAAGTTGCGAATTTTCAGAGAGTCAAAAACATAGCGTCATAAACGCCTTATATAATCTACGTCCTAACACCATATACATCTGCGTCGGGATTGTCAACAAAATTATAAACTAATTCAGAAATGCGCAAAATTTTCTCAAAAAAATTTTCAATTCATTTGCCATAATACAAAAAAAGCATATCTTTGCATCAAAACAAATAAACGAAACAATATGGCATATAAAGCATTAGACATAGCGCAGAAACTTATCAGGAAGGCGGATTGGGACACGGCAAACGGCGGCGACAATATGACCAACCTGAGGCTGCAAAAACTATTATATTACGAACAGGGGTATCATCTTGCGAAATTTGGAACGCCACTTTTTGACGAGCCAATTGAGGCGTGGATGTACGGGCCTGTAGTGCCTGTGGTGTATGACCATTACAAACAATACGGCTCACAGATTTTGCCCGTGGGAAAGGACGAAATCGACCTCACCGACGACGAAGAAGATTTGTTTGCTGAAGTTTTTGACGCTTACAGGGATTTTTCTACCATAGGTTTGATGAACCTTACCCACAAAGAACGTCCGTGGATTAATGCAGTTCCACATAACAAAGGCACAGTGATAAGCCTGTCGTCAATGGAAAGGTTCTTTAAAACGCAACTGGACTAATGGTAAAAAAGAAGTATCCAATATTACCCAACAAGGAAGACAACGAAGCGTTGTCTTTTGGCTTTGCGGAATTGATAAACATCAGTTTCACAAACGCAGAAAACGATTCCAAATTTTTCATAAATTATTTGCAGCACTTGCAGAAGTTTTGCCAACTGTCTTGGAAGGGCATCAGGACATCTCAGAGACACAGTTTCGGTGCGGAACCCATTGATGTAAAGTCATTGAGCGCAAAGGCACAACAACATATTCCAAGTGGTTTAGACAAATTGCTCGTACTTAGAGCCACGGGCAACAATCATTCATTTCTTGGATATAGAAAGGGTAATGTTTTTCAGGTGCTTTTCATCGAATACGAATTTGGCGACATATATTCCCACGGATAAATTCCATCACTTCCACTTGAATCCTCTGCCCCAAAATGTGAATATCGCCGCAACGACATAATACGGATACACTATACCGAGGACTACTACATCCATAATCCGTTGATGCTCATTATAATACTCCGACGAAACTCTTACCGACTCAAAATCGACGGCAAATTTCAATAGCAATACCATCAACGCCATCCACCACGCTCCGCCGCAAGCCCACAATATCGGCGCGGCGATTGCTGCCAAGTTGCCGAGCAAAATTGCAAACGCAAAAAACAATATGTAATAATCGGTGTAGCCGCCGGTCTTGCTCACCCAACGCGCACGTTGATTGAGGAGTTGATGGATATTGGTAACGCCGTCGGTGCGGATTACCGCGTCGGGATTTTTTGCATAGACAAAACGCTTGTGCTGACGGCCGGCTGATTCCATCATAAACATATCGTCGCCAGAGGCATATTTGCCGTTGATGTCGCCAATGGATTTTTTGATGAAAGAGGCTCGATAACCGATGTTGCCGCCATTGCACATTACAGGACGACCAGCAATGCAAGTGCCTGCCGTAATGGTAATTAGCGCAAAAGATTCCGCCTGCCAAAGACGTTGAAACATTTTCGTCTTGTCGGGGGCTTCGATGATTACAGGAGCCATTATCATATCGGCGTCAACATTTTGGGCGGCACTTACGAGGGTCTCTGCCCATCGCGGCTGCGGAAAACAATCGGCATCCGTCGATAAAATATAATCAGCATTGCTGTGAGAAATTCCAAAATCGAGTGCCTGTTTCTTGCCCTTGCCCGTGTTTTTCAAGAGGGTGATGTCAACGTCCTGACGTGCGGCGGCAAGGTCGTAGGTATCGTCGGTGGAATTGTCGTCTATTAATATAAGGTGTGCGCCGGGGAGGGTCTGAGATTTGATGCTGTCGAGGAATTTGGAGATGTTGGCGGATTCGTTTTTGGCAGAGACGATGATGTCGGTGGCTCTCACGGAGGACACGGACGGCACGGAGGGAGAGTGCGTTGAGGAGGTGGATGCAGGGGTGGTGTTGTCGCCATAATTATGAAAAACGATGCAACACTTCGCCACCAAATATACGTAAACGGCTGTTATAATGAGAATTATGATTGTAGCGATGAACATAATCAACGGAATTTGAATTTGCAACTAATGGCGAAATGGTCGGAGAGGTTTTCGTGGTGAGTATCGAAGGCGCGGCTCTCCAATGCGGGCGAATGGACGATGTAGTCGATGCGGAATCTCATCAAACTCAATCGCACCGTGCCACCCCACCCCGTGCCGCTCTCACAAAAAGCGTCGAGGAGGTCGCCACCGATGATTTCGCGGTAGCAATACGACACCGGCGGCTCGTTGAAATCGCCGCACAGAATCACCGGGAAGGGTGAATTTTCCATCAACCGTCTTATCAACTCCGCCTGTTGGACGCGCATAGAATACGCCTTGGTGAGTTTGTTGTAGATGTTTCTAACGCCCGACACTTGCTCAGAATTGTTTTTCTTGTCGATTTGGTCGATGAAGTCGTAATCGTCGTAGCCGAGTTTGATGGAGCGCAGATGAATGTTGAAAATCCGCGCCTTGTTGCCCTTAAATTCCACGTCGGTATAGATGCCGATGATATTGTCGGTGTGGTCGTAGATGGGCGTGGTGCAGGAGAGCGGATATTTTGAAAAAATACGGTAGCCCTTGTTGGTATTGTGCTGAATGTCGGCTGGATTGTAATCGCGGGCGATGTATCCAGCCTGCAACAATTCGCTGATTATCTGTTCGTTGGTGATGGAATCCTTGATGTTGTTATAAAACTCCTGAAAACAAATCACGTCGGGGTTTTCGTATTTCAAAAATTCAAAAATCTTGGTCTTGGTGTCGTTCTTGCTCTTAATCCAATTGTAACGGTCGAGCAAGCGCACATTGAAACTCATCAACGAAAACGACGAATCGTTGTCGTCAAAATCATCCACATAATGCAGCGGATTGAGTTGCACGGTGCGGTCGATAAACTTGTAGCCAGCCCCAATGACGGCAAGCATTATGAATGTGGAATATTTTTTCAAAAAGGCCAGGAGCAACATATACAGCACGTCGATTACAAGCACGAAAGGAAATGCCATACCCGCAAGCCCCGAAAGAGGGAATTTGTCGGGATTGACATACGCCGCGCTGTAACACAACACCGTAGCAACTATCAGGCAGATAGTGAGTGCGACGTTAATCTTGCCGAAAAACCTCAACACACGCTGCCAAAATGATAATTTTTCTTTTGTATTTTCTTGTTTTTCCTTGTCTTTTTCCATTTACTCTTCAAATTCAAACTTCGGAATCTCAACAATCGGCTTGTTGATGTCCATACTGAATTTCAAGTATGTGATGCGTTTCCCTTCTTGGAGAAACATATTTTCGTAAAACGTCTTGATGCCCAAATTTTCGTCGGGCAGCGGCGAACCATACAGGTCGTCGGTGTGCATTATGGGTTCTATATTATTGGCTTTCAGGAGTTCCAATGTATAGAAATGCAGAAGGCGGCTGTCGGTTTTGAGGTTGACGATTGCGCCATTTTTCAAGAATCGACGGTAAAGATTGAGGAAATACGCCGACGTAAGACGCTTGTTTTGCTTCTTGGGCTGCGGGTCGGCGAAGGTAATCCAAATCTCCGACACTTCCTCCGCACCGAAGAAATTGTCTATCATATCAATCCTCGTGCGCAGGAATCCGGCGTTCTTGATGTTGCCTTCCAACGCCATCTTTGCGCCCTTCCAGATGCGCGCGCCCTTGATGTCAACGCCTATAAAATTGCGCTCCGGGTATGCCTGACTGAGGGCGACAGTGTATTCGCCCTTGCCGCAGCCGAGTTCGAGGGTGATGGGATGGTCGTTGTGGAAAAAAACGCTACTCCACTTGCCCTTATACTCAAAATTTTGCACCATCAGTTCGGCGGGCTGCACCACATTGGCGAAGGTCGCCATCTCTGCAAATTTTTCTAACTTGTTTTTTGCCATATTTTTGACTTCAATTACTCTTTATGTTTTCGGACGGTGAGTCCTATTTCATCTACGAAGGGCAATATCTCCATCCTCATTCCGTGCTGGATTTGAAATGTATATTTGCCTGTGGCGGGGAATTTGACATTTTCCTTGAAGGAAAAATCATAATCTTCCACTTCGCCAAATGCCATACGGTGTCCGTTGGAGAAGCCCTTGTCGTCGCGGAGACGGTATTCCACGGTGTCGCGCTGCAATGCGCCGTTGGGTGCTATTGTATTGATGAACAGCCACATATTGGAGAATTGGTAAAAATCCACCGTGCGAATGTCGATGTCGATGTCGTAGGCAACGGAAACATCTTGTACGTCAACATTATAGGTCAACAATGTATCCTTGTCCCACGTCATTTCGGGTGAGAGCGTCCTGCGCTCCTGATATATCCTGCCGGGGTCGCAAGATATTACGAGCGACGCAAAGGCGAGGAAGATGAGGGTTAGTGTTGGTTTCATAGTATTGTAGTTTTATGTTGATAGCAGGCGAGCCGCCTGCACTCCATATTTACAATGCAAATGTAAACATAATTTTTGAAACAACGAAAAAAAGCCGCATCTTAATTGACGCGGCTTTTTTTATTATAAGTGTCCTTACGGACAGAAATCTTTCAAATATTTACAAAATCTTACAAATTATTTGATTATATATTTGTCTGATTTGCAATGATTTGTACTATTTCTCACAAAGCGA
>Ga0310694_10005067_pt1 | contig 12656 bp, 8 predicted proteins | sample 174DNAGHGhighgp2_FD_203884 | JGI IMG/M metagenome (GOLD analysis project Ga0310694, IMG submission 203884) | Sheep rumen microbial communities from Palmerston North, Manawatu-Wanganui, New Zealand - 1742 DNA GHGhigh gp2 (v2) (version 2) | ecosystem: Host-associated > Mammals > Digestive system >...
TTGCCGACCTCGCGGAAGTACCTGGAAGACTTCTCAATTTCCGACTTGCGCGCCCTTTACGAAAAGACCGATATCGCCTGCAAGTCGGCCCTGCTCGATAATCTCGAAAGCCTTGCACGCGATTACATCTATCCCTATTTTGTATAGGATTTGCCTATGCCGCGTGCGACCCTTCTTCTTCCTTTGTCCGAATATGGAGTCTCTGTCCTCGGTACGCCGCTTCGCTTTGTTCCATGCGCGGGCAAGTGCCGTCTGCTTGTCGTGGCGGGAATCCACGGCGAAGAGAGCGAAACGACATTTCTTTTGAGCCGTGTCCTTCGCCTTTTTGAACGCCCCTTTGAAACGGTCGCCTTTGTCCTGTGTGCCAATCCCGACGGCATGACGCTTGGGACCCGCGCGAACGCCAATGGGGTGGACCTGAACCGCAACTTTCCGACATCGAACTGGTCTGGTGAAACCGTCTACGCCCGCTCCATTCTTGAAGCTCCCCGCGACACGGCGTATTCAACGGGAACCGCTCCTGGCAGTGAACCTGAAACGACTTCTCTCATTCGCTTGATCGGGGACCTTTCTCCCGAAGTCGTCCTTTCGATGCACGCCCCCATGGCCTGCGTCGACGCCCCTGAGTGCACCTCCTTGGTGGGTAGCTTGTGCGAAGCCTTCAATCTCCCTTGGCGGCCCGATATCGGCTACCCCACGCCGGGAAGCCTTGGCACCTGGTGCAAGGAACAAAAAAGTCCAGGGTGTATTACCCTGGAACTTCCGAGAATGTCCTTAGAGGCCTTGTACGACCGCTATGCCGAAGCCTTTGCCGATTGGCTTAGCTTTTAGCGGCGTTCCTCGATTTTGTTCTTTTCTGCGTTTTCGATGATTTTCTTGCGCTGGATCAGTCCAACGGTAAATCCGATAATCAGGTAAGAGGAGCAAAGAATCAGAAGGTATTCCAGAATAAACGGAACCTTTTCGGAAATGAACATGAACCCGCAGATGTAGGTGATGACGATCAGGATTGCCTGGCCGATGTTGAACAGCTGGTTCCTGCGCGGCTGCAGCTTGGGCAGGAACAGCGGGCTTACCATCAAAATTCCGGTAATCAGCATGACGAACACTGGGAGAAAAATCATGGTCGATTCGGTGTTTTCAAACAGGCCCTTGGACTTCAGGAACACAACCAGAATGGCGTTGATCGCACCGGCGAAGGTGGACGGAAGGCCGGAGAAGTGGTGGTGGTAGGTGTCGGAGTCGCAGGCGTTGTATTTGGCGAGGCGCATGGCTGCGCAGAGCACATAGATTGCGAAGGTCACGATTAGAAGCACTCCGTTTGCCTGGAACCAATCGGGACACAGCGTCTTGTAGGTAAAGAAAACCGTAAATGCAGGAGCTAGGCCAAAGGCAATCAAGTCGGCAAGGCTGTCGAACTGGGCTCCGAACTCGGAACTCGCGTTCACGAGGCGTGCTGCAAAACCGTCGAGCTTGTCCAGGAGGACGCACAGGATAATGAAATACGCGCCCATGCGGATAAAGTCTACATTAAAAAACGAACTGAAGGCGCCGGTTGTCCAGCAAATAGAAAATACACCAAGCAAGAAATTCATGCTTGTAAAAGCATTTGGCAAAATAAAACGAGATTTACCCATAAAAACCTCCACTATAAAGTGTTAGTGAAAAGATAGATAATTTATGGAAATATGAATTTATGGAAATATGAAATTAGAACTTTGGCTTGGTTGGCTCACCAAAGTTCTTTCAACTACTTCGCAGACCTGATGCTCCATAGAGCCTTGACCCCTGCAGCAACAACCAGACTCTGTGGCGGAGCGTAGGGATTTTCTTCGGTGGGGAAGTTGCCCCAGTGCTTGGTCGAGAACTGGTAGTATTGGGTCGGGCGGTACATCACCGGGAGAACAGGAATCGTTTCCATGAAAATACGGTTCAATTCGCGGTAGGCGTCTTTCAGTTCCTTTTCGTCGGTGAGAGCCGGAATCTTTTGCAACAGCTTGTCGGCCTGGTCGTTCTTGTAGCGACCCTGGTTGGCAAAAGCTTCTTCTCCGACAGCCTTGTAGGATACAGATCCCATTACCTGTTCAAAGCGGTTCCACGGAGAGGCTGCAGAAAGTTCGGCGGTTTGCGTCTTCATGGCTAGGTCGAAAGTTCCTAGGCGGAGATCCTTGTCCCAGACGCTGTAGTCGACAAACTTTTCCTCGGCTGCAAGTCCGACGTCGTGCAGGGATTCGACAATAACCTTGATGGCGTCTTCCCAGTCGGTCCAGCCCTGCGGGCATTCCACGGTGAAGCTGCGGACCGGTTCACCCTTCTTGTCAAGGAGTTTGCCGTTGTCGTCCCAGGAGTAGCCGGCATCCTTCAGGATGGACTTTGCCTTTTCGATATCGTAGGAGTAGCCGTACTTGTCGGCATCTTCCTTGTTGAAGTATTTGGATTCCGTTCCGAAGGGAAGGATGAATCCCGGCTGGATGACCGGCGTGTAGTTGGATACGGCGCGGGATTTGATCTTTTCAAAATTGATTGCGTGGACCATGGCGCGGCGGAGTGCTACATCGTTAAATGGGGCGCGCTGGTGCGATATGAAAAGTGTGGTGATGGAGCCTGGCAGGTGGTAGGGTTCGTTTCGGCTCCAAGCACGGATGCTGTCCTTGGCCTTGTCCCAGATGCGCGGAAGGAACACTGAAGAAATGTCCAGATTGCCCTTTGCCATGGCGCTGTTGAAATGGTTGTTGCCGTTGTAGAGGGAGTGGATGATGTACTTGGGGGCTGGCTTTTGTCCGTTGTATTTGTAGTTACCCCAGTAGTTGTCGTTTCTTTCCAGGACGATTTGGTCCGGCGAATAAGTCTTCAGATTGTAGGGACCAGAGACCACCGGCATGGAGTCGTTCTTGAATTCCGTGATGAGGTTCATGTCGTAGGTCTTGCCGGACTTCGCACCTTGGATTAAAGGCTCGAATACGGCTTTAGGAAGAATCGACGTCTCGGCAAGGGCGTTCAGGATAATCAGCGGATTCTTGTTCTTTGCAAAATGGAATGAAACCTTGTTGTCCCCGTCGTTTGTGACCTTGCTCAGGAAGTTCCAGTTGCCATGTCTCGGGGTGGGGAGCAGGGAATCGATCTTAAAGGTGAAAAGGACGTCGTCGACAGTAACCGGAGACCCGTCACTCCATTTGGCCTTCGGATCCAGGTGCACCGTGATCTTGTCTTCGTTGCTGGTATAGCTGTCGGCCAGCATCGGTTCAAGCTGACCGTTCAGCTGGTTGTAGACGAGCAGCGCCTCGTAAGTGATTCGACAATTTCCGTCGATGGGGAAGTTGGGATCGTAGTCCAGCGGGTTGAACGTAGAAGGAGGTGCCCAGTCAAAACCACCGATATACAGCGTTTCGCTGCGGTCGTACTCCGAACTGCTCTTCTCTGTAGTCTTGCTTTCCTCATTGCAAGCGACAAGGAGGAGCGATAACAGGGCTGTTCCCCATAAGAATGTTTTCTTTGCTTTCATAACGTTCGATGAATTCATCCTGATCATCCCATACAATTTATACATAAATTTAGTGTGTTTTTTCTTAAAAAACCACCAAAATTTGTTTACAAGTCAAAAAAATGGCAGTTTTTTGACACATTTTCATGACTTAGAGCGAAAAACCGTATAAAAGTCGTTTTGACGACGCGCTAAACAGGGTTCGGTTCAGGACAAATGGGGTTCCTGCTCCACCTGGGGTGCTGAATTTCTTTTCTTTTTTGCCCGTCTTGATGGAAATTCCTATCACCTCGTTTCCTTGGTCTATCCATGCAAAGCCCTCCTTGACGAACGGCTTGGGGAATATGGCATTTTTACCGGCGTATTTCCACAGGGGGGCGCCCGCTTCGGAATAAAGGAGGATAGACTGGTCCGAAAGGCCCACAAGAATCCGCTTTTCTTTAAGGTCCTCGATTGCCTGCAACGAGGAAATGGAACTTTCCATGAGGATCTGCAGTGGCGGAGCGTCTTTGTGGTTCTGGTTGAATAGATACAGCTTGTTTCCGCTTGCAACCGCGATAGTCGAATCTAGACTCAAGAGGTGTGTCACTTGGCCTGTAATTTTTTTGGCGGAGTTTTCCCTAGGCTGGCCAGAATCGTCTCCCAGGGTTATCAGTTCGCCTTCCAGGTTGCAGATGAAGATGGATTCGTTGGACTTGGTATGCAAGAAGGGAACGGAGAAAATTTTCCTAGACCAGGCAAGCTTATTGTCGGACCTCATGATTTTCAATAGGAATCCATTCCAGGTGGATATGTAGATGGCGTTCTCGGTCATGTTCGCCTTGAAAGCCTTGCCCGGAAGCTGGATCGAAACGGGTGGCGTGTCGCGGTTCAGGTCGTAAAGCGACAGGTTGTAGCCGAATGCAACGACAAGCGTGTTTTCGTCGTTTTCGATGACTGGGCTGTTGTCCATGGCGCCGAGTTGCTTCGCGTATCGGACTTCGCCTGTTTCAGAGTTGATGCAGAAGAGTTTGTCTGCTGCAGGGTCGATCGTGTATAGGTTCTTTTTGCCGCTAAAGAATTGCGGGTAGCGTGTTTTAGGTGAAATGGGCAAGATGTTCACAAACTTTGCACCGACTGCCTTGCTGTATCGGTTTAGAATCAGCTTGGTCACCTGCGGGTTGCTGCTGGAAAGCCGGACTGCCTCAGACCAGGCCTTCTGTTTTTCTCTTTCGTTGCCGTTCTTTTTTTCTAGGTAGAGCGCCTTGAAGAACCAGCCTTCTGCGTTACCAGGCTCGAGCTTGAAGAGCGTGTCCAAAACGGGGGGAAGGTCTTCCCATTCTTCGTGCTCGACAATGTCTGCGGCTTGCTTTGCATACCTTTCTGAAAGGAGCATCTTTTTCCCGTAGTAATGCGGAGCGATGGAGACGAGCTTGCGGTCTCCGAAATAAAGATAGATGTTTCCGTTATTTTGTATGGGCTCCGATTCGATCGGCTTTGCGAAGTTGAAATGCCATAGCGGATAAAGCAGCGTGTCGACGGTAATGATGGTTCCTTCGTCGGAAAACAGTCCAAGGGTTCCTTTGGCAAGCGGGTGGATTGACGAGGCGTCGCTTTGGACTGCTGCCCTAGTGAAACCCGTGACCTTGTCGATAAGGGATATTTTACCAGAAGATTCGAGAACAGCGATGTCTTTGCCGAACAGGAACATGCTCTCTATGTTTCCGATAGAAATCTTCCAGAGAGGAGTTGTCCTCTGCTTAGGGGCGTAACTGTACAGATAATTGCCCGAAACAAGGAACAGCATCCGTTTGTCTATCAGGACCTTTTTGATGATGTCGAATTGCGCAATGGATCTCTTTGATGAACCGTCGGTAGACGATACAAAATGAAGCGCATTGTCAGTGCAGTTTAAGATAAATTCATTTGTCGGAGCAAAGTACCCTTCCGGAGAACAACCGCTGTACTTGTCGTCAATCTGGGCTACGATTTTCTTGTTGTTTAAAATGTGGAGTTGTTTGTCCCCTAGAACAATGGCTTTATTGTTTTCAATAAAGAAGTGATTGATGTTGGTGATGTATAAGCTTGCGTTTTGCTTGTTAGCATAGAAGGACTTGAATACGAGACTGTCCTTGTCGTTGGACTGGTACCATATCCCTTGCTTCGAAATATCGAAAACCTGTTTATGCGGAGGGGCGTTCGCGATGATTTCGATGCGGTCTTCATGGATCTTGCCGATAGATCCGTCGTGTAGTAATAGGAAAGATGGTTCTTTCCCGAAAATTTTCTGAATAGGACTCTTTAAGCTGATGGATGAGCGCAACAGGGCTTCGGGAGTTTCGCTAGTGGCGCTTTCGCGCTCCGAAAGCCAGTACGCCTTTGAAATTTCACTGGTCTTGGCCAGACTTTGACCGTAATAAAAACTGGCGGAAGTTTTGTTGTTCGACAGTTCCTGGATTTTACCCAGATAGAAGAAAGCCTTTTCCTTGTCGTCTTCGTCTCCGTTGATAGAGGCGTCTTCTAGAATCTTGATTGCTTCGGAGGTCTCACCTTTCATTTCGAAGATGTATATGGCCTCCTGAATAGCAGTTTCCATCTTTTCTGCGGAAACCGTCATAGATAGCCCGCAAATCCACACGAGCGTAAGCATCGTGCGGAGAACCCTGCGGGTTAAACCTATGTCAAGTCTATCAAGGATCATCTTATGCGTCAAACTTGTAGCCTGCCCCACGGACAGAAATGATGATTTTCGGATCAGCCAGGTCGTCTTCGATTTTTCGGCGGAGGTTTGCGATGTGGTTGTCGACGGTGCGAGTCGAGGGCATGTTTTCGTCGGTGTAGCCCCAGATTTCTTTCAGCAGGTCTTCGCGCAAAATAACTTCGCCGCGATGCGCCCAGAAATACTTGATAATCAGGTATTCGCGAGTCGTGAGGTCCAGCGGAACTCCGCCCTTGGTGGCTTCGAATTTTTTCAGGTCGACGCGGATGCTCGCAAATTCCAACACGTCCGGGACGGCTACGGAATTCGAACCGGCCTGCGGCTCGATGCGGCGCTTGAACGCCTTGACGCGGGCGAGTAGTTCCAGGATCGAGAAAGGCTTTGTTACATAGTCGTCTGCGCCCATTTCGAGGCCTGCCACCTTGCTTGTTTCTTCGGTCTTTGCCGTAAGCATGATGATATAGGTTTCTGGGTGCTTGTTGCGAATGTAACGGCAAACCTCGAAACCGCTCTTTTTGGGAATCATCAAGTCCAAAAGCACCAGCTGCGGCTGGTAAGAATCGGCTTTGGCGATGGCTTCTTCTCCGTCGCAAGCGGTTTCAACCTCGTAGCCTTCCATTTCGAAATTGTCCTGGAGACCGAGACGTATGATTTCTTCGTCTTCGACAATGAGTATTTTGAAGTTTTGCGCCATGTCTATTCTGCCTTTTTGAACTTGACGGTGAACGTTGATCCTTTCCCGGGTTTGCTGACTAGCGAAATGGTTGCCTTGTGGGTCTCTGCAACTCGCTTTACTGTAGCAAGTCCAAGGCCTGAGCCCTTGGTGCTGCGAGTCATTTCGTCTCCAACCCTGTAGAAATCGTTAAATATATTTTTTTGTTCCGACAGGGGAATGCCTATTCCGGTGTCAGACACTGAAAAAACGACCCAGTCGCCATCGTCCTTGACATCGACCTTGATGTCGCCGGGGGCCTCGGTATACTTGATGGCGTTGTCAATGAGGTTCTGCACGAGGCTGTAAAGGGCTGTGTAGTCGCCCATGACAAATACGTTTGGTTCGAAGTGGGTGTAGAAGGTGAGTCCTTTTTCTACGCCGATATCTTCGACGGCATCAAAAACCTTCTTGGCGCAAATGGAGAAATCGAGGCGCTCCCATTTGAACGCTCCCGTGCCATGTTCCATGCGCGTGTAGTTCAAAATGGCTCCAATCAGGTTCTCTAGCCTTGTCGCTTCTTTGCCTATCAGGGTGGAATATTCTTGCACCTTTTCGGCTCGTTGCAAGCGGCCTCGGGCCATCATCTCGGCGAACATCTTGATGGATGTGAGCGGCGTCTTGAGCTCATGCGACACGCTAGAAAGGAAGTTTGCCTTCATGGAAAGCAGCTTCCGTTCCTGTGAAATAAAACGGAACATGAAGAACGATCCGAAGACTACCGTGATGAGCGCGAACAGCATCAATCCATACATCAGGAACATGCGGTGGCGAGTTTCCTTGTGGATGTCCTGCATGTTCTTTTCGTATAAGGTAAATTCCCATTCCAAGGCTTCGGATATGATATGCTGGTCTATGATAGGTGTGTTTTCTGGAATTTCGCCTATAATCAGGTTGTCGTTTTTACCGGTAATGGAGTAGGGTATGTTCTTGTGGCTATGTACGACAGATTCCAGCTTGGTGAGAAATCTGCTTTTGTAGGCGTCCTTGTCGATGACCGCAATGACGACCTGGTCGCCGGAAAGATAGGGGTAAGACATCTTGAACAAGGTGATGTTCTCGGTGCTTTTGTAGAGGATTCCTTCCTTGGTCGATGCCTCGTCGTCGAGGATTTCTTGAAACAGGTCCTTGTTGTTGTAAAGAATGTCGATATAGCCTAGCTGGCGATTGAAGTTTTCACGCAAGTTCCAAAAGGCTTCGCGCTTCTCTTGCGATAGCTTTTCAAAAGAGAGAATCTGCGTGAATGCCGATTCGAAGAAATATCTGGATAAGGAAATGTTGTCGATGTTCTGCTTCTCAAGAAAATGCGCTAGGACGGCAAGGCAGTAGTCTTGGGCTTCCTGGTGCTTTCGCTGCTTGACGAGAATTTCGAAATGCAACAGGTTGACCGAATAGGTCAAGTCGGCGTGCAAGTAGCCCTGCTGATGCGGGTTCGCTTCTAGGATTCCGAGCAGCTTCAGGGCCTCGTCGTATTTCTTTTCGCGGTAGTAGAATCGGATGAGCCCCAGAATGTTCTGAATTTGCTCTTCCTTGGTCTCGAAAAGAATACTGGCTGGGTGGAAACTTCGGGTGCGTTGTTCAACGTAAATTTTCTTGGAGATGCTGTCGCTCAATCCTCTGGACTCTTCTTGGAACAGGCGCTTGTCTAGGAGTGTTGGGACGCTGTTGGAAAAGTTGGAAGACTTGAAAAAGTTTTTCGAGGAAATGTCGGGATATATCAGGTTCCCGTTGTTGAAGAGGAATATGGCCTCGATCCCTTCGACGGACTTGAATTCGGTGGCGTGTCCGAAATCGAGCAGGCGTTGCGGCTGCTCATAAAGGAACAATGAGGCGGCCTTGGTTTCCTGATAGATTTTGCTCTGCTCTTTCTGGATGGCGTTGTCGACATCGTTTTGAAAGGCAGACAGATTTTCGTCAAAATTCTTTTGCGACAGGAACATCTCGTTTTGGATGTTCCTGAAACTGAGAAACGAAAGAATGGCAGTTGGAAGGATGATTCCACCCGCAAACAAAAGGACAAACAGCAGATTGTGATGTGAAACCTGCATTGCTAGTCCTTATTGAAAATGGGGGATTAAACCTGCAAACTTACTTGGCGATAACAGCACGGTGGGTTACCGACACCCTGTGTCCGACTTCGATTCTTCGGCTGCCAGAGTAGATTTCGCGGATTAGTACCGAGGATTCGTTCTTAGCCGCTCTCGCGACGATGCCGCGTCCAATCAGCCTAGGAGGAAGTGTTGCATCGGTCTTGTCCTCTTCCCAGACGGCAACGGCATCTCCCGTATTGTAGCCCTGGGCAAAGCCCTTGTCGACAAGGACATAGGAGAACGTTCCGATGATCAGCATCGGGTCCATGGAATAGCGGATCATGGCCAGCGAATCCATCTTCACTTCCTTGACCTTGCTGTACCCTTGGACGTTGATGGTCTCAAGCGGTTTCTTGAGCTTAGCCTTGGACTGGTTGATCTTGATTTCGCGATAAGTCGTTACAATCTTGGCGCGGGACAAGGTGTCGCCGATGGCGGTAATCTTGGCGTAGCCCGAAAGGCGCAGCAGGGCGAACTTGTCGAATCCACTACCCTTGGCTGCAGGAACTTCGATGGCCTTTGCGTCGATGATTTCGACGAGATCGCCCCTCTTCAGGGTGCTGTCCGTTTTTTTGCCGATTCCGACAACGATTTCCGATTCGGGCAAATGAATCAGCGGTTCCTTCTTTTCACCGGAACGAATGGAGAAGAACCTCTTGTCGTTCCTGAGGGAGTCGATGGTGTAGATTTCAGGAGCGTGGAGCTGGTAGTAACCATTGAAAATCTTGGGAGCGGGGCGCTTCTTGTAATAATACTCGTCGCTCGGCTTGGTCTTCTTCACGGATTTCTTGTCTTTGTCGCGCAGGTTGCCGAGCATGTCCTCGAAATCGGAATTGCGGACGTCACCGTCGTCACAGCCTGCGTTGGTTACCGAGTAGCCCTTGCCCTTGGGGAGGGCGGAATCGGAAATGGCGGCGTTGCAAGGATACTTGCTCTTTTCGGTCGTGAGGACCGTTTCTTCGCGAATAGAATCGCCCAGGTAAATGGAATCGCCCGGGTAAATCCAGTGCGGATCCTGGATGTGGCGGTTGTTTTCCCAAAGGTCCGGCCAGGCGAAGGGATCCTTGAGGAATTCGTCACTCAAGTCCCAAAGGGTATCGCCTTCCTTGACAACGTAGGCAGATGCCAACAGGGCGCTAATGCCAAGACAGATGGATGCACATTTTAAAAGTCGCATAGATATCCTTTACAGGCTGTTATACACCAATAATTTAACCTTTTCTTTGCTTAAAAGTTGGGGAGCCTTGGCTAAAATGTGGATTTTTCCTTGAATTTTGCCCTAAAATGCGTTCTTGAGGCCGTTGCACGTTTCGGGAGTGCATCTTTTGGGCGGGATTTTGTCCGAGGAGGCCAGCACGGTCGGGAACGAACAGAAACAGGACCTCGAACTTGCCGGAGCCTGCTTCAAGGTAGAGGGGAATGCTTTTTCTGAGCATGTAGCTTTCGTTTCGGAACTGCTTGATAGTGCGCGACGCAATTTCCAGGTCCGAGGTCTGTAACAGAATTCGTTCGGGTCTGGACATGGCTGCAGCCTGGACGACTCCCTGGGCGAGGGGTTCACTTCCGGGGAGGTTGAAATAGAATGTCCAGCGGCCCTCGTTTTCTTCTTTTCCAAAAAACTTGGAGAAGAATTCCTGTTCTACATGGCCACGGATAAATTTCATGTTCTCGTCGATGGAGTTCCTGGCGTTCAGTCGAGACGAGAGCATTGCGTATTCGCGGCAGTCCATGGAAACCACTTTCTTGAAGCGGCTGGCAAGCGATGCGCTTACGAAGGAGGAGCCTGAATAAAATTCAAAGAAGCAGTCTTCGCGGTTGGGGTGAATTGCATTTTCAATGCGGGCGGGAAGTCCCATCCAAGCGTCGTGGATCCTGGGGGTCCAATCGAGAACGTGCATGCTGATTCCCGTGTCGCCGATGGACATGAAATCGCTGCCGAAGGCGCTCTTCGCTTCGACCTTGACGGGGGTTGTTCCGGCGGGATCAAAAGTGATGTCCGGCATGCACTGAATATGGTGGCAGCTGATTACTTCGGGGCAAGACCTTTGCAAAAAGTCGACGAAGGTCTTGTAGCCGTGAGCAGAGAATCTTCCTTTAAGGTTGACCTGTACCAGCAGCGCGTAGCGTCCGTCACCTGCGGCGCGGAACCAAATTTGGCGGAGAGCCTTTTTGAAGATATGCAGGTGCTCTTTTTTAAGTTGTTCTAAAATCCGCGAGACGAGTTCGGGAATTTCCATTCCGCGTGCCGGAGCGTCTATGGATAGGCTTTCCTGCTGTCCGTGATAAGTCTTGAGAATGCGCCAGTCCGCGTGTTCAGGAATGGCTTCTGCCGTGTACCAAGCTTGGAACTTTCCTGGAATGTGCTCGTTTTCGGCCCAGGAGGCAAGCTGCTGCTTGATGTCCTCGAATGTCGGGACCGCTCGGGAGACGGTCTTCTCCTGTTTGGGGGTCGCTTGCTTTTGCTTGAGAAGTCTTGGCTTGTTTCCAAAAGACCTGTTCTCGGATTTATTCGTAAAAGTTTTTTTCATCTTAAGATTTTTCATGCACACGTATTATACAAGGAATCTCGGATAAATCCACGAGCATTCTCTTGCGAGGGTTTTCGGAAATTCGCGGAAGTTTCCGTTGATCTGGTAAAGGTTCAAGCTGCCTTCGACAGGTAAGAGCTTGATGACGGAGTCAGCACGCGATTCAAGATAGGGGTATTCGTCCAGGTTGCAAGAGGACACGACCGCACACCCTGTAAGGGCGATGATGGTGTCGATCATTTGCATGAGAATCTGGTGGGGAGCTCCATTCAGCCTGGTAGACTTAGGATTGTGAAGCACGGCCGAAATGGGGTCGATGACAACGACTCGATAATCGTGATTCTCGAGTTTCTTCGCTCCCTGAATACGCTTTGCGATCAGCTGGGCTGTTTCGATGGGCGATAAGGCTGTTCCTCGCAGGTTCAAGAAACCGAACTTTGGGGTGCTGGCGTTCAGGTTGCGCTTGGCGCCCAGCAGGTAAAGTCGGTTCAAGAAAACGGACTTGGTAAGTTCAAAGTTAATGAAAAGGACGTCGCTAGAAGAGGTCGGGTTTCCAAACCAGTCTTCTCCATAGCAGATCGAAAGTCCGAGGTCCATCAGGGCGAGCGACTTGCCGCTTTTTGGAGGGGCCGTGAACAGGAAAAATTCACCTGCACGGAGCATGTTCTCGACAATGGTCTGGTCTTTCTTCGGGGCTTCTTCGGTATCGCTTGCAAGCTCGATAAGCGGCTTGCCGTCGAGTGAGTATTCCACCCATTCGCGCCATTCCTTGAAGTTCTTGGCACCTTGTTCAAGCCCGATCAGGTATTGCTGTTTGCCGCCGCGCAGGACGCCTGGCATGCGAACCATCATGTGCGGGTTTCTGTTGCTCGGGTCGACCTTGAATCCCTGAGAGTCTAGCGTCTTGAAGAGGAAATCGACGCGTTCGTTGTATTCTTCTTCGTCGTTGGCGAAGACTTTGATCCAAGCCTGCACGGAGTTTGCGCCCGTGTTCACGAGTGCTGCGCAGGGGAGGTTCAATGCCTTATAGTAGGCGAGTTGCTTGGCCAAGGACATCTTTGGGTTGTCGACGACCACATAGCGGTAGCGCCAAGATTCGTCGGATGCATCTTCGCCGCCTTTGGTGGCGTTGATGCAAAGGAGGGCG
>Ga0310694_10005068_pt1 | contig 12656 bp, 8 predicted proteins | sample 174DNAGHGhighgp2_FD_203884 | JGI IMG/M metagenome (GOLD analysis project Ga0310694, IMG submission 203884) | Sheep rumen microbial communities from Palmerston North, Manawatu-Wanganui, New Zealand - 1742 DNA GHGhigh gp2 (v2) (version 2) | ecosystem: Host-associated > Mammals > Digestive system >...
TCATGTGCTCGAGGATGAATTCGTCAACCTTGATGATTACAGCATTCTCGTCGGCAACATGTGCTGATGGATACCTGCTGCTATACAGGTCATCAATTCTATCCAGCAGTGAAATGCTATGATTGGAAGGGTCGCTTTTGATTAGATTGATAACCCGCAAGAGGAAGTTTTCAACCGAGAATTTAGTCTTCTGTTCACTGTCAAAGAAGGATTCTAGATCATAGTTCTTAATCTTGTCAAAGAGTACTTCACCATTGTGAGCAGGGAGCACTAATAATTCGGTATTTCCATAATAACAGAAGTTAGGGCACCTGTCGTCCAGATCAATCATGAACTTGGCGAAGTCAACATCATTGAAATACATGATGCCGGCAGATTCACAAAATGTGCTGAACAATGGCTGATTTCCATGATAATCTTCTTCATTCTTGTTGTTTTGTGCCATTTGAGTCAGCATGGCTTTCTCGCCAATCCCATCGTCATCAGTATGAAACCCAGGCATAAAAATTTTTATTTTGCCGGAAAGCAGATCTAAACTCTTTATCGCTTTGAATATGGCGATAGAGGCAGCACTATCTGATAAGGGATTTGCTGTGATGAGAAGATAATATTTAATTAACAAATTCTCCATTTTACGTTCATGCGGGTAACGGTTTCTCAGACAAGCTAAAGTAAGGAGGCCAAATTCAGGTTATTAAACAGAATGTTATTACCTTAAAATTCTGACGCGCAGCGCGATTAACACGATACGATAAAGCTTCCTTATATCATCCATATCTCGATGTCAACCGGGTTGTTTGTATTGAGTATCCTGCAGTGGGCTAACGTGAGGATAACCGACTCGGGAGACTTACTTAAACAGGGCGAGGTTGATGATGCGGATGTATTCCTCCTTGGAGTAGAGGCCGACGACCTCTTTAGGGTCGCCGTTGAGGGGGCAGATGAGCAGCATGGGGATGCTGCGCACCTCGAAAGTGGCGGCGATGTCGGGGTTGTTGTCCACGTTGATGCGGTAGAAGTCCACCGTGCCATGGTAGTGCTGGGCGATATCGCGCAGGATGGGTGCCAAACGACGGCAAGGCATGCACCAGTCGGCATAGAAGTCCACGACGACCGGGCGCGGACTGGCCATCTGCCAGTCGTGCGCTTCCCAGTCGGCTATCATCTGCTTGAAACCGTCCTGGTCGATGGAATGGACGGTATAGACCGTATCAGCATCTTCAAGAGCCTGGGCATTGACGGCCAGAGCCATCAACGCCAACAAAATGGCAAAGAATATTCTCTTCACTGTCAACTATTTATATATTAACTGTTAACTATTAACTGTTAACTGAAAACTACTGGTGGGCCTTGCGCAGGAGGTCGTTGACGGTCTTGACGGGATTGAACGTGTCGATGGGCACCTCGATGAAGATGGTGTTCCAGTTGCTCATCGAGCCGTTCCACAAGCCGGGCAACTCCAGTGCCTTGATGTCCACGCCGTCCTTGCTCTTGATGCTGATGAAGCCGGTCTCGGCATCGACAAACTTGCGCAGGTCGAACTTGATGCCCTTGTAGTCCTTGATGTAGCACACCAAGTCAACGGGGTTGAAGTGGGTGCCGCTCTTCATCATCTCGACGGCGGCAGCGTCGTCGGGGTTGATCTGGGCCGACTCGAGAATCTGTGGCGAGGCCGATCCGTCGGCATTATAGGCCAGATAGGGGCCTCCGCCTGGCTCACCCTCGTTGGGCACAACGCCGCACACGCGGATGGGACGGTTGAACTTGTCACGCAGCCATGCGGCCAGGGCTGCATCGTCCATCGCGTCGGTCGCCTTGTCGATGATGCACAGCGTCTGGCGGGCATAACGCAACATTGCCTTGAGGTCTCCGGCCTTGACATTGTCCTTGTCGAGCATGTCGAGGTATTTCTTGAGCTGACGCTGTACCATCACGAGATAGCCGCCTATAATCTTTTTAAAGCGGGTGCTGACGCTGCGCAGGCGCAGGGGCACGACGTTGTCCACATTCTTGATGAACACGACGTCGGCATCGCGCTCGTTGAGGTTCTCGAGCAAGGCGCCGTGACCAGCGGGGCGGAAGAGCAGGTTGCCGTCGGCGTCGCGGTAGGGCGTGTTGTCCATGTTGACGGCGATGGTGTCGGTCGAAGCCTTCTGCTCGCTCAGAGAAATATCATACTTGACGCCCCACACCTTTTCCATGAGAGGCACCTTGGCCTGGATGAGGCGCTCAAAGCCGCTGCGGTGCTCGGGCGACACGGTGAAATGGATGCGCACACAGCGATCCTTGTCGGCGGCATACTGGGCACCCTCCTCGAGGTGTTCCTCGAGTGGCGTGTGAATCGAGCCGGCTGCCGTGCGGTGGAAACGAAGCAATCCCTTGGGCAGCGAGCCGTAGTTCATGCCCTCGGGCAACAGCAAGGCACGCAGCACGTCGGCATAGCGGCCAGCCTCGACGAGCTCGGTGACATTGCTCTTGTAGAGTGTGACACAGGTCTTGTTGAGCAAGGGGAAGAACGCAAACTGGGTGATGCCCTCAAAGAACTGCTTCTCGAAGTCGGTCTCGGGCGCTGCCTTGCCCTCGTTGATGAAGGCGAAGAGGTTCTTGAACATGCGGCTGGCCGCACCCGAAGCCGGCTGGAACTTCTCGATGGCCGCCCCACCCGACTGAAAAGCCTTCCAAGTCTTGATACACTGCGTCTGCTGCTTGGCATCAAGGCGCGTGATGCCATTGCCGACTGTCGCAGCCGCCTCGAGTCTGAGCCACGGGAATCCCGTTTCGAATCGCTTGAGTTGAGCCTCAATCACAGGCTCGGTGATGCCCTTGGCTGCCATTAATTGTTTGTCTTTATCGGTCCACATATCACTAGGTTTTTTAAATTTGTCCCAAAATTAGCTTTTTCAACAAATTCTTGCAAGCAAATTGACACAAAAAGATTAAATTTGCGTGATTTTAACAGAAGACACCATCAAGCGACGATGCAAGAATACTTCACACTTGAAGAGCGGCAAGAAGTGCTGCAACTGGTCAAGAGCCTGAACGACAAGCTGGGCGACCAGTTGTCGAGCCGTGACATCAACACGGTTCACCGCCTCATCAAGCAAGGCGTGGCCACTGCCGGCGTGTTCAAGCGCGACCAGTATGGTCTGAACCCGGTGGTGCGTCACCTGCGCACGGCACACACCCTGTGTGACAGCATTGCCCCCGACCGCACCATGGTCATCGCCACGATGATCTATAACTTGTGCCGCGGTGATTACCTAGACGTGGCCCGCATCAAGAAGCTGTTCGGCGACGATATCGCCCGAGTGGTTCACGGCCTGCTGAACGTGGCCCCCCTGTACAAGAAACAGGCCGCCGTCGAGAACGAGAACTTCCACAAGCTGCTGCTCTCGTTTGCCGAGGACGTGCGCGTCATCCTCATCATGACAGTGGACCGCCTGGCACTCATGCGCGCCATCAACCACCATCCCAACGAGAAATTTGTCCACGAGATCGCCAGCGAGTCGCGCTACCTGTATGCCCCGCTGGCCCACAAACTGGGCCTGTATGCCATCAAGACCGAGCTGGAAGACATCTCGCTCAAGTACCTGAACCGCAAGGTATTCTCGCAGATTGCCGCACGTCTGCGGGAGACCAAGGAAGAGCGCGAGCAATATGTGGCCGACTTCATCAAGCCAATCGATGAGCGGCTCAAGGCCGAGGGGCTGCGATATGAGCTCAAGGGGCGCACCAAGTCGATCAACAGCATCTGGCAGAAGATGCAGAAGCAAGGCGTTGACCTGGGCGGCATCTATGACCTGTTTGCCATCCGCATCATCCTGGACGTGCCTCAAAAAGACGAGAAACGCGCCTGCTGGCTCGCCTACTCTATCGTCACCGACATCTACAAGGCCAACACATCACGCTTCAAGGACTGGATCACCATTCCCAAGAGCAACGGCTATGAGTCGCTGCACATCACCGTTTACGGCCCCGGCGACAAGTGGGTGGAGGTGCAGATACGCACCCGCCGCATGGACGAGACGGCCGAGCGCGGCGTCGCAGCCCACTGGCGCTACAAGGGCATCAAGAGCGACGGCGACGTGGACAAGTGGATGAACGAGGTGAGAGAGATGCTCGAGGCCAGCGGACAGGAGGGCCAGATGAGCCTCATGCGCAACATGGACACCAACCTGTACAACGACGAGGTGTTCGTCTTCACGCCCAAGGGGGACCTCTTCCGCCTGCCGCAGGGTGCCACACTGTTGGACTTCGCTTTCCACATCCACACCCGTGTGGGCAGCACCTGCATGGGCGGCAAGGTGGACGGCAAGAACCAGAAGATCAACTACCGCCTCAAGAACGGCGACACGGTCGAGGTCATCACATCGGCAACACAGTCGCCGCGCCTGGACTGGCTCAAGATCGCCGTTACCAGCAAGGCGCGCAACAAGATCAAGAACGCCATCAACGAGCGGCGCGCCCACCAAGCGCAACTAGCCAGGGAAACCCTGCAACGCCGCTTCAAGAACCGCAAGATCGAGCCCGACGACGCCACGCTGGCCCGCGTCATCAAGAAGATGGGCTACAAGACCACCATCGAGTTCTATGCCGCCATCCAGGAAGACATCATCGACGTGAATGACGTCGTCGAGCAATACGTGGCACTCACCACCAAGCAGAACGAAGCCACCAGCCGAGGCACGGCCGACGAGTTCGTCCTCCAGCAACCCACAGCCAGGGAAGAACGCGCCAACGACGATATCCTCACCATCGGCGACGACGTCAAGGGCGTGAACTACAAGCTGGCGCGCTGCTGCAACCCCATCTACGGCGACCGCATCGAGGGCTTCATCGCCAGCGACGGCGCCATCAAGATTCACCGCAGCGACTGCAAGAACCTCAGGCACCTCAAGGGACGGTACCCCTACCGCATCATCCGCACACGCTGGACCGGCAAGGCCGGCAGCCAGTTCATCGCCACGCTCAAGGTGCTGGGCCGCGACGACATCGGCATCGTGTCATCCATCACCTCGGTCATCAACAAGACCGACAACTGCCTGCTGCGCGGCATCAGCATCCAGTCCCAGAGCGGCCTGTTCGAGGGCATGCTCACCGTCAACGTGAGCGACATCACCCTGCTCGACGAGCTGACCAAGAAAATCCTCAACGTCAAGGGCGTCAAGCAAGTCAGCCGCCTATAAGCCCCCCAAAAAACAGCAGCCCGGCAAACAAAAACCCCAAAACAGTCAACTATTAGCCATCAACAGTTCGCCATTTGTTAAAAAAGCACTACCTTTGCACGCGTCATGCACATCGTATCGATAGAAAAACAGACCGTGAACCAGATGCCACATGTCACATTCATGGGGCAAATCCATGTCATCGACGCCATTTCCCAGGTCAAGAGCGCAGTCACCGCCCTGCGCACCGCCAGCATCGTCGGCTTTGACACCGAGACACGGCCATGCTTTCACCGCGGCGAGCGCCACAATGTCGCCCTGCTGCAGCTATCCACCGACGACCACGCCTTCCTCTTCCGCGTGAACAAGACCGGTATCCCCGCCCCACTCAAGCAATTCCTCGAGGACAGCACCCACGTCAAGGTCGGCCTGTCCACCCCCGACGATTTTCACCAGCTCATCCGCATCTGCGACCTGCAGCCCGCCGGATTCATCGAACTGCAGCAACTCGTCACCCGTTACCAGATTACCGACATGAGCCTGCAGAAGATTTACGCAATCCTCTTCCAGCACAAGATCAGCAAGAACCAGCAACTCTCCAACTGGGAAGCCCCCCAGCTCACCGATGCACAACAACGATATGCCGCCATCGACGCTTGGGCCTGCCTGCGCATTTATCGACACCTGCAGTCAGGACAGTTCATCCCCGAGCAGTCCCCCTACTACCACGAGGCCATCGAGGAGCAGCCATTCCACAAATGAACATCACCGCAGCTGCCAGAGGTGTTATCGAGATAGCGTATCGAGATAGCAAAAAAACTTTTTTTTAAGAAAAACGCCCGCGAGCCATTGTCTGGCACGATAATTGTAGTATCTTTGCAAGCCGATTACAACCGGTACATACTATTGGGGCTGACTGGCTTTGACAGCGTGTAGAGGTGGTAAGCAAGCATGCAGAGCGATAATGGCTATGCTCTTAAATCTCAGTCATTGACACAATTAAATGGCGAAAACAACTACGCTCTCGCTGCCTAACCGAAGCACAGTAAGTTCGGCTTTATCGCTGCCCAAGGGGCAGTGACGAGACATCACCCAACTGCCCTCGCGCCGAGGCGGGTTGAAACGGTGGTGCAGCAATATCGGCGATAGGACACGACAAGCCTCGGGCCGCGTCCGAAGTTTAGAGGATAAGCCACCGGTTGGTCGTCTTGGGCCTGCCCGCGGTCGAAAACCAAGCCAAGACTAAGCATGTAGAAACCTTATTAGTTCCACGTTTGGACGAGGGTTCAAACCCCTCCAGCTCCACAAAATAAATTATAAGTCGCTAAAAATCAGCGACTTATAATTTTTATAGACTCTTTATTCCCCCTTTGTATTCCCCCCTTTTGGGTCTAAGGGCAAAATTCAGGCTGTCCACATTTCATTCAATAGAACGATAATAAACCCCTCATTCTTTGTCAGGCTTTCTCGCTCTATTTCTATTATTGGGTGACGGTGTGGAGTTGTTCCCAGATTTTGACCATGGCCCAGGTGTCGAGTTCGCAGTAGCGGAGAAGGGCTTCGCGGGTTGAGGTGGCCACGGCGGTGGGCATATCCTTGATCTTGGGGAAGATGGTCATGGCGTCACCTCCGTTCTGGACTCGTTCATCGAGGCTGTGGTAATTGAGTGTGGGTTCATTGGGGAAGAGAGCCGGCAGCACGCTCTTGATACTGAATGAACCTCCCATTGCGGGCACGTAATACCATCCCTGGCTGAAGGGCACGAGCAGATCCTTGATGTTGGCCTCAATATCCAGCAGATGTTCAGCCAGATCTGAGTAAATGGCAGCCATCTCCTTAAGCCGTGTGCACTCGAAGGTTTTGTTATAGACCAGCGTACAAACGCCCATGGGTATGTCCCGACAGAGTTGCTCTGCCAATTCACGACGCGGGTCACCGCCATTACTTGGAGCGAGGTACTCGCGGTGCTCGTAGGGGGCATCAGCGCTCTGCTTAATGTGCAAGGAGTATTGGAAGCACAGTTGGCCATATGGCTTTGCGTCGTCATATTGGGGCACAGCATCCTGCATGGACTCGAAATCCAAGAAATAGAGAGGATAGGTCAATTTGCCAAGGAAGTTGCGGATCTCGTCCCGGTCGATGTGCTCGCTCTGATTGAGAGTGCATGCCACCTGCAGGTCCTGTATCTTGCCTAATGACTTGTCGCGCAGGCTGTCGAAAGAGATGTTTCCCTCGTGGTAGCACTTCAACTTCTTCTCGAACGTGAATCCCCTACCCGAGCTACCATAAACGTTAAATACAGACGGTTGTGGCAAGTGGCGGGTACAGTATTTCCAAAAACCGCATGGATAAGGCTTGTGGCAACCCATATTCAGGTCGGTGGCAGGTTCATCCACTCGTTCCATCGTCTTCATGGCACGCTCCACATTGACGGGTACCACTAACAGATCACCGGCGATCTTATCTTCCATATCAACCGTGATGAACAGGTTAGTAATGTCAAGGTCACCATGGCGAACATATTCCTTATTGAGGCAAACAAGATATGTGCCCGTCACCTTGATGCCACATTGCGTGAGCACCCATTTCTGGTATGCGATATCGGGTATATATTTGTCAATCTTCTTGGGATCTTTTTCATCGGGATAGGTGACACTTTTGACTTCATAGATTGCCCACCCACCTGGCGTCTTGCGCAAGATATCCACGGCGCAGTAGTTGCCCTCATAGATGAACGAAGCCTCGCAAATGTTCTCCACACCCTCGGCCATCCATTGACGTGTCTGCTCAGTCATGGCGGCAAGGTCGAGGCGTCCGTCAACTCTCTCGGCATGCGCCTCCTTGTAGTCACCGAAGAGGCCCATCGCCAAGTCTCCGACTTCATTACCCTGTTCAAAACGCCTCTTGGTGGCATCGTCCAACTCCTCCAATTCGGGCTTGTACATTTTCAGCCACAACGCTTTGTCGCACTGACAAAATCTGGTGTACTTCGATTTAGATAATCCTGGCATAATCATTAAGCGGTCTTAGCACGTCGGTTAAAGGTTAATGTTTATAGAATCAATTCAACTTGGGGAGGTCACAAGGCATTATGTTGTATTTCAAGCCAGCTTCTACAGCCCAATAATCATCAAAGCTTTGTGGAGCGACATGAGGGATATTCTCAGTGTATATGCCCTCAAGATCCTGAGCCAGCAGATCGGCCAAAGCAGCTTCGGCAGCATCCACCAGAGCTTGTGCCATCTCAGGATTGCGCCCCACCAACCAGGGGAAGAACTTGTCCATGTCATCGTACTCGTCCAGACCTTTCAGATCGGTTTGCCAAGCTAGATGATAGAGTTCGGCCAGTGCCCCAGCTTCGGTTTCGGTCAAGACCAGCTTTAGTCCTTCGACAAGATAACCATCAACCTCAACGTTGCAATCAACGATCCTGGTTTTAAGCGTTTCTGCTGCATGGTTTCGTTTGGCATCTTCCTTGTTGAAGTCGATAATGTCCTGAATGAAGTCGTGCAGGTGAGTCTCTTCATTGAGTTCACTTCCGGCGGCGATAAAGTCCGAGGCATATTCCCACTCGCTCTGCATGTAGGCCTGTGCGGTTGGATAGTCAATGCCATCGTGCAATTGCGGCAGCCCCATAAGGATTTCAAAAAATGATGCACGAATGCTCATCAGTTGATAGTCCTTGCGCATATCTTTGGGAATCTGATGTTTGCTGATATAGTTCAGGACCTGCTCATGCAGTCCTGCATCGATAGCCCATGACAAAAGACTATTCCTGTTCCAGCGATAAACCACAATGAAGAACTGCTCGTGGCGCTCTGGGAAAAGAGACATCTCATTCCCCCACTGATCAAATGTTAGAACATCTTTCTTCTGAGACGTTGTCGCGATGGGGTCGGTGTGGATGATGCACACCATCTTCTTGTTCACACCGCTCTGCACATAGCAGATTTCGTTCAGCCGTTTCTTGCTTTCTTCAACGGAGTCAAACGTGTTGCGGTCTATATAGTCAATAAAAACCTTGGCTGATTCGGAATTCAACTTAGCCGCGTCCAATAGTTTGGGACACGGAGCTGAGCCTGTCCCAGGAAACACCTCATTTGCCACTTGCTTTACCACCTCGCGAGCGCCGAAGGTATAGCCGGCCTCAAGGATAAGTAAGGGTGTGCTCTGATCGCTCTCGAAATATTCCTTGAGCAACGCCTTGAGACCTTCACGCTCCTTGGCGAATTCATGAGTGGCATACAAATCACCGTCCACTACATTTTCCACAATATCGCTCAATGAATGTAACTTCAAGTTGGCCATTGGGGATGATACAATTCCTAACTTCAAGTTGACCCTTTGGCTCAGCTCTTCAAAGAAATTATGATGCAGTACCTCTGAGATTTTAGCCAGCAAACCGGAATCAATGGTCCTCCGATCGTAGATTCCATAAACGTTGGTGCGGGAAACACAAATCTTGTCGGCAAATTGAGTGGCGCTCAGTCCTTGACGTTCCACCTCCGCCTTGATAATCTGCCCTATTTTTTTCTTTTTTTTGTCCTCTTCTTTCATCGATATTATTGATTTATTATCATCAATATGTTAATGTTTGGTCAACATATCGGCTCAATGCCATCAAAATCAAGTTCAACTAAAACGTCTATTTCGTTCATATAGATGTAGCAATCGCAGTAATCGTCATTTTCCTCGCTCAGCTTTTCCAATTCCGCATTCCAAGTCTCGATGTCAACCAAGCTCTTGACGGGATGATTGAGTTTGTTGCACATATAGGCCAAAGCGTCTTCTTCAGTGTTCAGATATTCATCAAACTGCAAAAAACCATCCATGGCCTCTTCGCTATCGTTGGGCACTAAGCCACGCAGATAGTAACGGCACGGAAAATATTTTCCCTCGACATCATTGGTCTCATAAACCTCGCTGCCCGGCTCTTCACGATAGAAGTAATACTTGAAACTGGACCATCTCTCAGCAATAAGGTCCAACATGCCTTCTGGAGCCTCCCAAGCCGATTCAAAAGTGATAGCAAGCGCATCATCACCGCGACGCTCAAGGTTATGCCACGCCCCTTTGCAATTATACCCATTCCAATCCTGGCCTAATTCGTTGATAATAAAACCGAGCCATGTCGAACCCCAACTCACATCTTTGATAGGAAAGTCTTCTTCCTTCATCGCTTCAAGACGACGCAGCATGGCCTCAAACTCGTCTAGTTCGGCCTTCTTGCCCTCAATCACATAATTTGATAACATGTAGTTTGCCATAATAATCATCTTCAATGTTAAGTTACTGCCTACTTCCTTTCAAGCGATTCAGCTTTCTCTTAGTGTCGATTTGACAATGCAAAATTACTCCACACCGTCAAACCTCACCAAGTTTTTATGTATCGTAATTCTGGACAACCGTGTCAGAAAAACTGGACACAACCATCACTCTACGATGCAGGATGTTTGTAAAATGCCATTGGATTGCTTTTACAATCCAATGGCAAATATACAATATTATTCTCTAAAAAACGTCGATAATTTATATCAATACTACTTTGATTAACTTTCGCCTTAATCAGAATAGAATTGTGCCAACAAATATAATAAAACAATTCGTAGTACTTACTGCTTTTTATGACATCTAATAGATTTAAGCATTATTGATACAAATAAGGTATTAATAATGAACATAGTTTTTGTCATATTGAAAGCCTCCACCAACTGAAGCTCTTGCTGTATACCAAGAACTCAACTCATCAATATTAATTTTCAACTTTTTACAAAGACTGACGAAACTCAACCAATTGCCATAACGACGAAATTGTGTATATGTATAAACAAGATTTCCACTAAGAGACAACCTTGTTGGAGAGTACCTACTTGGCCCACTATTAGTTGCGATGTATTTGCCAAAAGCTGTAATGAGGTCTGCATATGTAGTGGTCGGCTTATTCCTCCCATACATAACTATCGCATTTTGAGCACAACCATCCATACCCTTGACGCATCTCAAATTAGCCGATTTATATTGAATATCAAAACATAATTTATTATTAGGATCATAAATTTCAATATATTCATCATCAACGATATAAGCACTATTAGTACTACTTGGGGTCCTTTTTTTAATATCTTTTCCCAAAATAATTCCAATAACTCTTGAATTTTTGTTTATTTTTTTCAAAATACTATTGCCATAACGGATGTATTTCTTTGACGGATTTCTTCCTTCTGAAGTATCAGGATACAGAATAGCAATGTAAGTGACAGGTTTTTTGCTAAATCCCCACAATGCGAATCTAGAAAGCATCTTTTTTGCTACTTGGTCTGATCTTGTAGCATCGATTTCAATTATCCATTCTGAGTCGTCCCCAGTTTTAGGCTCACCATAAATATCTATCGAATCATTTTCAATTCTTGATGGGTCTTTATACTCTGCACTCCATTTAAAGGTTCCACTGCATTTTGTGTTTAGACAATCTTTTAATGCATCTTGAAAAGCCTCAACATACTGATGTTGAAACTTATTCCCAACCATACGCGGATTCATTAGATTACCAATACTTGCATGAATACAATCACACAAATCATTTAAATTCATAATAATATCTTTTTTAGTAAATAATTAGTTTAATCCGTATTAAGATTCTTAATTGCAAAAGTATGATAAAAAACAATACATAGAAGGATTTTTTTAAAAAAAATTAAGAAGTTGCTGAAGAATATCGATTATTGATTGAAATTATCATAAACGCCATTACTGTTCCTTCAATCGGTAAGAGAGCAGAAATCTCAATAGTCGGGGACAAAACTATTTTACGTTTTCCGGGCAAGTTTCACGCTGAGAAATTCGCACTCGTTGTATTTGGCGAAGGGGCTGGCTTGCCATTGCCAGATGGCCTCTTGCTCACAGGTGGCGCTTGTGTGGTAAATGTTGAGACAGTCGTCTCCCTTGATCTTAAAATAGACTTTGTATCGTTCCATAATCCAACAATAATTCATTTTCTAAAACTAATCAAACAACTGATTTATCTGAGTTTTCTGAAATAGCAATCGCCCTACGTGATGGCGATTGAATGAAAAGTGATTTGTTCAGATTATTCAGATGAATCAGTTGTTTTTTGATTAAGCGACGAAGCCGACGTGGGTTCGTGTCGACTGGGTGTCGTTGAGGCACTCCTCGCGGCAGAGGGTAATCAACTCGGTCAAACGGTTGCTGGGCTCGATGTCGTTGAGGATGTCGTCTATGGCATACTTGCGGGCCACGTTCTCGATCTGGCCGCCGCTGAAGTCAAACTGCTCGCCCAGCGCTTGGCACTCATCAGAGCCCAATTCGGGAATCATCTCCTGCCAGAGGTTGGCTCTCACGCTGGCATCGGGGCGCTCGAACATGATTTTATACAGGAAGCGGCGCTCGAAGGCGGGATCCATGTTCTGGGCCAGGTTGGTGGTAGCAATCATGATGCCGTCAAACTGCTCCATCTCCTGCAGGATAATGTTC
>Ga0310694_10005070_pt1 | contig 12654 bp, 10 predicted proteins | sample 174DNAGHGhighgp2_FD_203884 | JGI IMG/M metagenome (GOLD analysis project Ga0310694, IMG submission 203884) | Sheep rumen microbial communities from Palmerston North, Manawatu-Wanganui, New Zealand - 1742 DNA GHGhigh gp2 (v2) (version 2) | ecosystem: Host-associated > Mammals > Digestive system...
TAGAAATAAGGAATGTGGTGTCCATATTGTCGAAAACAGCCAGCACCGTCTGCTCTCTGCTGAATGGAAGACCTATCCAGGCAGCCTCGCCCAGCGATGTGAAATCAACCTCGCCCATCACTACAGCTACCGTATAGCTAACCACAACACCCAGCAGGATCGGGATAATCTTGATGATGCCCTTACCACACACGCTGGCAATAATCACCGTTGCAAGCGCCACGATGGCCAGTGTCCAGTTGGTGGTACAATTCTGAATAGCGCTACCCGAGAGCACCAGACCAATGGCGATAATCATCGGACCGGTAACCAGTGGTGGGAAGAATCGCATCATCTTCTCGATACCGAACGACTTGATGAGTCCGGCCATCACGAAATAACACAGTCCGGCAAAGAGCACACCTATGCAGGCATAGTCCAAGGCCAGTGTCTCGCTCATCCCCTGCTCTACTCCCAGCGCCTTAACCGACAGATAGCCACCCAGGAAGGCAAACGACGAGCCCAGGAATGCGGGCACCTTAAACTTGCTTACGCAATGGAACACCAATGTGCCGATACCCGCAAACAGCAAGGTAGACGACACAGAAAGGCCAGTTAGCACAGGCACCAGCACTGTGGCACCAAACATAGCAAACAAATGCTGTACGCCCAGGATAATGTACTTGGGCATACCAAGTTCTCTGGCATCAGTGATGCCTTCTTTCTCTTCAAATTGATTCATTTTATTTTTTAAGTTTATTCATCCATCAGTTTACGATAGCGTGCGCGCTTTGGCTCCTCTAAGCCCAGGCGCTGAGCCTTGTTGCTCTCGTACTCGCTATAGTTACCCTCGAAGTAGAACACATTACCCTCGCCTTCGAAGGCCAGAATGTGTGTACAGATACGATCCAGGAACCAGCGGTCGTGGCTGATGATAACAGCACAACCGGCAAAAGCCTCAAGACCTTCCTCGAGTGCACGCAGGGTGTTCACGTCGATATCGTTGGTAGGCTCGTCGAGCAACAGCACATTTCCCTCCTGCTTCAGAGCGATGGCCAGATGCAAGCGATTACGCTCACCACCCGACAGCACGCCGCATTTCTTCTCTTGATCGGCACCACTGAAGTTGAATCGCGACAGATAAGCACGTACGTTTACATCCTTGCCACCCATACGGATGGTCTCGTTGCCTCCGCTCACTACCTCATATACCGATTTAGCGGGGTCGATATCCTTGTGCTGCTGGTCTACATAGCTCAGCTTCACGGTCTCTCCTACTGCGAACGAACCTGCATCGGCCTGTTCCAAGCCCATAATCAGGCGGAACAGCGTGGTCTTACCTGCACCGTTAGGACCAATCACACCTACGATACCGTTTGGTGGCAGATTGAAATTCAAGTCGGTAAACAGCGTCTTCTCTGGGTACGATTTTGCCACGTGCTCGGCTTCGATAACCTTATTACCCAGTCGTGGACCGTTCGGGATAAATATCTCCAGCTTCTCTTCCTTCTGCTTCTGCTCCTCGTTCAGCATCATCTCATAAGAGTTCAGTCGGGCCTTACCCTTGGCATGACGGGCCTTGGGCGCCATACGTACCCACTCGAGCTCGCGCTCCAGAGTCTTGCGGCGCTTAGATGCCGATTTCTCCTCCTGAGCCAGGCGCTGTGATTTCTGCTCCAGCCAACTTGAGTAATTGCCCTTCCAGGGAATACCCTCGCCGCGATCCAGCTCCAGTATCCACTCAGCCACATCGTCGAGGAAGTATCGGTCGTGGGTAACAGCAATTACCGTACCCTCATATTGTTGCAGATGCTGCTCCAACCAGTCGATCGACTCTGCGTCGAGATGGTTGGTAGGCTCGTCGAGCAGCAGCACGTCGGGTTTCTGTAGCAGCAGTCGGCACAGAGCCACACGGCGGCGCTCACCACCCGAGAGGTTCTGCACGCTCCAATCGCCAGGAGGACAGTTGAGTGCAGCCATCGCGCGATCCAGTTTCGAGTCCATATTCCACGCATCAGTAGCATCGATGATATCCTGCAGTTCAGCCTGTCGCTGCATCAGCTTGTCCATCTTGTCGGCATCCTCGTAGTACTCGGGCAGTCCGAATTTCACGTTTATCTCGTCGTATTCAGCCAGTGCGTCGTACACGTGCTGCACACCCTCCATCACATTCTCCTTCACCGTCTTTTCCTCGTTCAGTGGTGGGTCCTGAGGCAGATAACCCACGCTGTAGCCTGGGCTCCACACCACGTTGCCCTGATACTGCTGGTCCAGGCCGGCGATAATTTTCATCAGTGTTGACTTACCTGCACCATTCAGTCCGATGATACCGATCTTAGCACCATAGAAGAAGCTTAGGTAGATGTTTTTGAGCACTTGTTTCTGATTCTGTTGGATGGTCTTGCTCACCCCCACCATCGAGAAGATTACCTTCTTGTCGTCGACTGTTGCCATAATGATTCTTGATTATTTTAAATTTGGCGCAAATTTACTAAAATTCCTCGAAATCAACTATGTTTTCGTCATTTTTCTTTGCCATACAGATTATTTTGCTTATATTTGCGGCATAATCAATTAATAATTTCAAGGTTATGGTTAAGCACATTATTCTCTGGACACTTAATCCAGAACTCTCTGAAGAAGAGAAGCAGAAAGTAAAGGCTGGCATCAAGGCTGGTCTCGAGGGATTGGTAGGCAAGGTTCCCGGACTCATTGATGTTAAGGTTCACATCGATGGTCGCCTGGCATCGTCGAATGCCGATGTGATGCTCGACAGCACACTCGAGAGCGAAGAGGCACTGAAGGGTTATGCCGTTCATCCCGAGCATGTAGCTGTGGCTAACGGCAAGGTTCGCCCCTACACCGTTCAGCGCTCGTGTCTGGATTTCGAGATTTAATTTTAAAGGCAGTGCCCGAAAGCACTGCCTTATTATATTTGCCCCCTATTATACCTTAGTCTTCAGAGCGTAATACTTAATATTTCACGAGCAAATCTGTGAAGTCCACGCATAATGCGATCGGCCTGTTTCTGTCTAGGGACTGCACGTCGATGCAAATAGTTAGAGAGCTGCTTCTGATTGATACCAGTCATACGTTCCATTCCTGATAGTGAGAGATAGTCACCATAGTACTCAAGGAAACTGGGCACATCAAATTTCCACTCTATTTCGAATTCACCTTTTATTTGTTCAGGCCAACGATCCTCAGGAAGATTCTTCTTAATCAGCCTTATAGCCTCCAATGCATCAGATTTTACAGCCTCCATATTTTCGCCTGATGCGTAAATACCATCACAGTTATCTGAATAAGCATCAAAGAAGTCCTTTGACTTTTCGACAATCATAATAATCTTTTCCATAACTCAGATATTCTTTTTAATTGGCTCAGACATTATGCCATCCTTTACGTAAAAATAGTGATTGCCCTCAGCGTGGTCGAACACCCAACCAGCTTTGGTGAATCTCCTGTGCAATTCCGCATACTTCATATATCTGTTTTGCTATTTTACGATGCAAAAATAGATTTTTTTCTATTAATCGCCAAATTCTTTCCCAGAAAAAAATAGAAAATTTTCTATTATTTAACATTCTCACCATCATATATGTGTTTCCATGATTACATACAAAGATGAAGCAACTAGACGCAATTTGAAAAGTACCTAGAGAGCAATTGTTCGCTAGGTACTTTGCAATTGAAAAGTAGTTAGAAAAATATTGTTTGTTTTATTCTTGGACATTATACTTTATTTCTGAGTCAATGATGACACAACGATTATTATCATTTTCTTCGAAAGGTTGAATAGTGTCACCTTTGGAGTCAATGATTATATTCTCAGGATTACATCCATAAGATTTGACCAATACATCTTTGCAATCTATAGCACGTTGCTTTGAATACTTCATATTGACATCAGGATTGCCAGTACCCTTATCAGCATATCCCACAATCTTAATTATGGCATCCTTATACTGTTCCATAAATTGAGCCACCTTCTGCAACTGTACTTTTCCACTTTCTGTAGGATCACTCATACAGATGGCATAGTAAATAGTCTCATGTAATTTATCAGATTTTACGACAAGCTTAGTCTCTTGCTTTGGCTTAGATTGCGGCTCTGGTTTATATTCTTCTGCAGCGTATGTTGCAGGTGCCATGCTAGCCGTACTGACCTCCATGGCATCTTGTACTACTGGCACAAGGATGGGAGTTGGCTTCGCATAACGTTTTCCAAATCGGTAGCTGACACCTAACATCGCAAGGAATCCCCAGTCGCTGCCAAGGCCATTATTGCGGTCGCCCATACTATTGGCACTGACTTCGATAGAAAAACCTATAGGTTTGGTAATATTGGTTTCCAAACGTAAACCGCCACGAAGATTGTCTGATAAATCGTATGAGTTTGTCGAACTATATTCGCGATCGTAAACGGATGCAATGCCAAATCCACAAACAAGATAAAGATTCAGTTTACGATTGGCGTTGCGGGAAAAGAGGTAGCTGACATTCAGCAAAAGGTCGCCATTGACATCGACATACTTATATTTATAGTCAGAAGAATTTTTCGCCTGCCATCCGTTGACATGCAGGCGAAGACCTACAGAAGGCGACATATAGCCGTATGAAAATGCTGCCGTGGGAGAGATAAGTTTCATCATATTTCCATTAGCAGTCATCTGCGCACCACCTTGTAATTCAAACAAATGATAAGTCTCTAGATGTTTCTTTTCCTGCCCCGAAACACTAACCGCCAAAGCCATCAAGATTATTGTGATAAATGTTCTTTGTTTCATAAAGTCAAAATATTTGTTAGTTAAAAGGATGCATTCATTTTATTCTTGGACAGTATATTTTGCTTCTGAGTCAATGATGACACAACGGTTTTTCTCATTTTCTTCGAAAGGTTGAACGGCATCTCCTTTGGACTCTATGATAATATTATCGGGATTGCAACCATATGATTTGACCAAGACATCTTTACACTCTATGGCGCGTTGCTTCGAATATTTCATATTGACATCGGGATTGCCTGTACCCTTATCAGCATATCCCACAATCTTAATTATGGCATCCTTATACTGTTCCATAAATTGAGCCACCTTCTGCAACTGTACTTTCCCACCTTCTTTAGGATCACTCATACAAATGGCATAGTAAATAGTCTCATGCAATTTATCTGATTTTACAACAAGCTTAGCCTCAGGTTTAGGCGTTGGTTGCGGCTCTGGTATATACTCTTCTGCTGCGTATGTTGCAGGTGCCATGCTAGCCGTACTGACCTCCATAGCATCTTGTGCAACTGGTACTAGGATGGGAGTTGGCTTCGCAAAACGTTTTCCAAATCGATAGCTGACACCAAGCATTGCTGTAAACATCCAGTCTCCCGCATTGTTTGTTTTCGAATTGAAACGGTGACAAAGAAGATTTGCAGCACATTCAAAAGAAAGTCCTATTGCCTTGGTTACGTCTGTTTCAAGACGTAGACCTGCACGGAGATTATAACTATAGCGATCATCTTTCCATGCTAATGGCGCTTTGTTATAGGGGATATTCAAGTTCTTCAGTTCATCGTTATCCCATGCATAGTTCAAACCAATACCGCCAACATAGATTATGTTTATCAGATGCTGGGGATTTTCGTTGAAAAGGTTTGTGAGATTGACAAGAAGGTCTGCCGAAGTAGTAATATATTTCCACTTATAGTATTGTTCCAAATCAGAAAAGCCGCTTTTTGCCTGCATTCCATTCAGGTGAAATCTGAAACCCATATACGGAAAGACATAATGACCGAAACTGATGGCGGCACTCGGGGTGAACAACTTGTTCATGGGAGCATCTGTGGCAGTCATCTGCAAGCCACCTTGTGCCTCTATGAACGAATACGATTTTAGGACGTCACGCGTGTCTTCTTGGGCTGTGATTGTACTTACTGCGAATAATGCAGCGATGGCAGTAATGAAGTAATGTTTTCTGTTCATAATGTTGTAATATTTAAAGTTTATTATCTCTGTTACGATAGTTATATTCCGTCAAGTAAAACAAACGAAGCCCAGTAAAAACTACTGAATCCGTTACGTTGCATATCTTTTTGGGCATTCTGCAAAGCTTTTTGTTTGGTTTGCCCATCTATCAAGTTCTGATAAAATCGCGTCATCATCATAACTGTGCCCTTGTCATCTACGTTCCACAGGCTCATCAGCAAAGAGTGTACGCCTGACTTCTTGAACCCTCGTTGAATACCGAATACTCCATCTTCACGTATTTCTCCTACTCCCGTCTGGCATGCTGACAAAACTACTAAATCAGTATTATTGAGGTCCATTTGTGTTATCTCATTTGCGGTCAGAATTCCATCTTCCAAACCTTCAGGTAGTTTTCCTCCCTTTAACACATAGTTTGCCCCCGATAACAGTAAACCTGAATAATTTAGCGGAGTGCTTATATTCTCTGTCTGATTGTCTAAAAATATCAATCGTCTGTTTTGTCTTCTCACATCATTTTCTGGAATATAGAACCCATGAGTGGCAATATGTATTATGGACAAGTTTTGTCCGCCAAGAGCCTTAAATGACTCCTCTGTACCTTCATATCCAATCATCATTTTTGTTGGAATGCCACTCTGCATAAGTTGTTCACCAATGCTATCTGCCTCATGGAGCGTACCAGGGAGATACCCCACACTTCCACGAAGTGAAAGGGAGTCAATGGCTCTGTTTTCATCTATATCTCCAACCTTTATCAACAAATTGTCATCTCTATTTGCATGAAGATGACGCTGTTCTTGCAACTGATTAAGGCTCATGTCATAACATAATCCTCCATACACAGCTGCAGAACGAATTGCAGGAGATTTGATACTTCGCTTTTTCAGTATCTTAGTTGAAGAAACCCTATAGACGTCAAATCTATCATAAATACGCGTTGCAACTGTATCGCAAGGCAGATACTCGATACCTAATTGATAAAATAAGGATGTCGGCGAGAAATATAGTTTGTTTATACTACTATCCAATTCGTTTATTATCGGTTCCCACAACATTCGTCCCAAACGTACATCAGAATAAATGGAGTCAATCCCTAATTGTGTTTGCATGGCCTTAAAAAAGTCTTTTGCTCCGTATTTAAGATCATAAAGTTCGTCATCACTGAAAAGCCGAATCATTTTGGGGTGTGTCATACCTTTTCTTATTAGAAAGGCAAGATATGTAACACCTCGTCCTTCTAAATAGATATCGGCAAATTCAATAGCTGCCTCATCCTCTTGAAGTCCACGTTCGACATCGTCTACATTAATTTCTAAATCATTTGTAAAACTGCCGTATTCCTTGCAGTCGCGGACTAATGTTCGTTCAAGTTGATAGATTTCGTTCTTAATTTGTTTTGAGAGTCCACTTATATGCGACGGCTGTTTGTAATAGCTTGCCAATTGCTTTTGTAGTTCCTCCAACTTGTTGTATCTTTGATACAAGTCTTTATTACCAGAAAACTTGATAATGCTACGGAAATCAATATCAGAATTTAGCAGAATACCTTTTCGGAAAAGAAGAGCATTATATGCCATTGTCGCCATTCTTAGATCGAGTGTGTCCTGATATGCTATCAATGGTGCGTTTTTAAATATGTAGTTTTTCCGGTTCCAATATCTCTCACGTTCTTGTGAAGTCAGATGCAGAAAGTTGGTTCGGACATCCTCTGACTGTAGTGAAATAGCATGCATGTATTTCTGTCGAGCCTCTTTTGTATTACCTGCTTTGATGTGATATATCGCCAAGTTATACAGCAGTGGAACTAAGTCAGGGTGGTCACTACCAAGTATCCTAACTTGAATGTCCAATGCTCGTTGAGCCATTTCAATAGCTGGTTCTAATTGGTTATTAACAAAAGAAAGCATGGCATTGTTAGCTAAAATACGGGCATAGATGATATTTGTAGTATCACCGATATGTTCGTAAATATGTTGTGCTTTCAAACCGCATTTAGTCGCAGTCTGATAATCCCCTCCTTGATAATATAGTAGTAATGACCTGTTCAGCACCTGAGCATAACAGGTATTTTCATCATTATCTTCTTGAAAGATATCAAGAGAGCGTTGAGCTATTTCGTATGCTTTATCAAGTTTGCCGTCATTAGCCCAATAGGTAGCCAAGTTGCTCAACGACATTGCCATGTTATTTTTGTCATTCCTTTTCTGGAAGATGTAAATGGCTTTTTGTTCGTTTTCAATGGCTCTCTGATAATTCCCATTTGAGGCAAAGATATCTGCCTGTTTTGAAAAAGATATAGCATATTTTGTATTGTCTTCGTCTTTTAACAAATCATGGATTTTGTCGGATTCATTAGCTAGTTCATCGGCCTTTTCCAAATTGCCATCTGCCACATATACAGCAGAAAGATCACTTAGGCAGCGCAGATAGTCGGGATGCTGTCTGTTGACTGTCAGCTCAAAGATGGGAAGCGCCATCTCTAAGAGTTTTTTAGCAACTTTAAAGTCATGTTGGTGAGAATAAAAGGTTGCCATATTGTTAAGCAACTTGGCATAAGCCTGTGTTTGGGTCCCATCTATTTGTTCAAAGCACTCTTTGGACTGCAGTGCAAACTTTATGGCTTCGTTGTAGTTTCCTGCATTTGCCAGTTGAACAGACTGGTTATTTAAGACTGTAGCATAATGTATTCCGCCTGTTTTCAACCGCTTTTGTACTTCTTTCATGGCTTCCTCAGATACACTCTTGGCGCTTTCAAAATCACCAGCCTGAGAATAATAGACAACCAAGGCATTGAGTGTGCTGGCATATTCTGGTGTTCCCTTTTTAAGGTTCTTTACAGCTTTTTCTCCTAGTGATACAGCAGTCTCATAGTCACCTTGTTTACCACGTGCTTCATAATATGCTGCCAGGTTTGCTAATGCGATATTGTAGGAATAATGCTTTTCTCCCATTTTTTTTCCTAACATATCCAACGCTTTCTGACCAGTTTCTATAGCTTGGGTATAATCACCTTTTGCCGAATAGAAGGATGCCAAATCACTTATGGCACTAGCCCATTGTGTAAAATTGCAGTCGGGAGAAGATGCCTTAACCTCGATAACTTCCTCTTGCAAGATGATGGCCTGGTCTATCTTCCCAGTCTGCATGGCACGTCGTGCCAGATAGGCAAGAATCTCAGAATAATGGTAGTCCTTTTGTATTCCCTGTTGACGGAATAAGCTGACATAGTTGCGATAAAGGGTATCGGCAGTGTTATAATCTCCTCTTTTGGCCGCTTTAGAGGCAGCGTCAGAAATGGCATTCAAATTCTTATTCTGAGCACCACTCCACAAAGGGCACAAAAGGAATACCCAACAAAGGAAAAGGATACGTGAAGTCATTATTTATTTTTAGAATCTTTGGTAAGTGTCGTTATTACATTATTCAAAGAGTCAACCACAGTCTGCAATGAGTCAATATCACATAACAGCGAATCTGCGTCATTGCGGAAAGACGCTGTGGTAAGTCCAGATTTGTAGTCGGGCTCAATGTCTTTTCTTGTTAGAGACTTTAGAATGTATGCGAAGTACTGCTTTGTTAAACTTCTTTCTGAATTTTTCTGGCTTGTTATAAGTGCAGAAATACTACCCTTACACCTGTCTTTGAGAGTAAACATCCTTTGTTTGTCTTTATCCAATAACTTTATGTATCCATCCTTTGGAATACTAATCTGATCCTTGAGTGAGAGCTGTTGTCTTTTCTCAACGAGCTGTTTTTTAATGATATTGGTGACATTGGCGCTTACATCATAGACTATCAGGGATTGTCCTTTTCCCTGTGCTACACATGCCAGTGAATACAAAACGATTATAAAAAAAGAAAAGAATCTCTTCATAATGATATGTTTTTATAATTGGACATGCTATTTTATCTCATCGACGTAGATTGACTTTTTAACAAGACACTCCTTTTTCTTCTTTTTCAGCACAGACAACAAGCCAAAATATAATAATCTTCCTTCCTTAATAAGAACAATTGTGGCCAAAGGCAGTACCGTATCAACATAATAACTGTATTTTACGAATAGCTCAAACGAAAGCCACGTTATGACCATCATGATAAGAAAGTATATAATTTTGTCATACAATCCACTTTGAGAAATAAAAACCATCATTGTTGACTTACTTCCAAGAATTCGCCTAGTCAGTAAATAATCTATCAGATTGGTTATGTATCCAGCAATGAGTGCCCATAAGATAATAACCCAAAGACTTGCATGCTTTACAGGGGGACACTCTGTCATGGAGAGGATTGTATAGGCCAGAATCTCCATACCTGATTTCTGTCCAATAGGAGTATAGAACTTGTCTTTTTCCTCTTGAGTCGTTCCTAATAGGACGATATGGTCTGTGATGTATTCATTATAGTTTTGTAATTCATTGTATTTTATAACAGGAAATACTACTGGTTTGTAGTTAATAGTATAAATTTCATCATCGCAGATTTCCTCCTTGGTGACTATCTTTGAGATTTGAGAAGGAAAAGAATACACCAGCGTATCTCGATAGTGCAGAAAGTTGGCATATCTCTTAACGCTTTTCTCTGGATTGTCTATCAAGTTGACAAATCCCTCTGTAAAGTCTTTATTTATAGAGAAAAAAGAATGGAGTTGTTGCTGAAAAGACTGTTTGTTCTCGTCATAGTTAGTGAGTTTATAAGCTAAGACTGTATTCGATGAATTACCCTGCATACAGGCTTCTATCAAGAGTGTATCTCCTTCTGCGTCAGATTTCTCTCCTTCAAATATTATATCTATTCCAAGGACTGACGGTTTCATATCGTTGATTTCTCTGATAACCTGGGCAATATCTTTGCGCTGAGTCAACTCAGTCATGTCAACAAGCGTGATACTGCTGCAAACATCTGTAGATTCATCACTATTCAATATTTTGTAATAGATGTCTGTCATAGATAAATCTTTAAGGCTTCTGACGACAGGACTTAGAAAATCAAGGTTGAAGGCTATTGCCACCATCAATTCGATAGTAATGATGGTGAGAATTGCAACGATGATGTGGTCTAAATGAAAGATTATTTTTAGCCAATTCTTCATATAGCCATTAATAGTTATTGCCTGTTAATAGTATCAGTTAGTGGAAATAAAAAAGGCATGGGAGTTTCTACTTCTGCCCATCCCTGCTGTCAGGCCTTCGCATTGCCCCTGTACAAGGATAAGCAACGCAGCCAGCCCACGCCAAGTGATTATATATTCAACAAATTGCTATACATTATTATATATAGCAGTAGCTGGGATATAATCTACCCACGTAGACGCTTATCGTTGCATTACCTCTGTGTACAGTTTCTAAGTTGCGAAGTTAGACAGCACAGAATGATAACGTTCGTAAACGCCTTTCCCATTGGCCTGCCCTACAAACGGCATCGTTGGCCTCTGGATTCCATCATGTCTTGACTCCCCTGTCCTCTAAAGGACTGGCTTGTCGTTGGCAAATATACGAACTAATTTTGAATCTGCCAAAAAAAAATGAGAATAATTTAGTAAAAGAGATTTTTTTCCGTAAAGATTGGTTAAATATGTTATTAATACATAACAAATTAGAGTTAACCCGCCAATTGATTATTTTAGTTTCGTAATTTTGCAACTACGTTGTTGAGGGGCGTTTTCCATGGGGAGTATGGGGGAGTATAACCCTCTGTGTAGGCCCCATTAAGGGGGCCTGAGGGTTATCGTACTTTTACTCCCCCATACTCCCCATGGAAAACGGGGCGGCCCCGTATCGGCGAAAAGGCGGAAAAACTAACTTGAATAGTGTCGTAAATCAAGTTGATTATGACTATTATTCAATACAGAAAGTGCCACTATTCAAGTTGAATAATGGCACTAATCTTATTAGATTCTTCGGCTTGCGAAGAACATTTCGTTTTTACTTCTTATTGATAGCCAGGTCGATAGCAACTGCTACAGATACAGTAGCACCTACCATTGGGTTGTTACCCATACCCAGGAATCCCATCATCTCTACGTGTGCAGGTACTGATGAAGAACCAGCGAACTGAGCGTCTGAGTGCATACGACCCAGAGTATCAGTCATACCGTATGAAGCAGGACCAGCAGCCATGTTATCTGGGTGCAGGGTACGACCAGTACCACCACCACTAGCTACTGAAAAGTAAGGCTTACCAGCGAGTACGCGCTCCTTCTTGTAAGTACCAGCTACTGGGTGCTGGAAACGTGTTGGGTTGGTAGAGTTACCAGTGATTGATACGTCTACGTTCTCCTTCCACAGGATAGCTACACCCTCACGTACGTCGTCAGCGCCATAGCACTTAACCTTCAGACGGTTAGGATTGTTGCCATAAGGAACCTCCTTAACAACGTTCAGGTCGCCAGTGAAGTAATCAAACTTGGTCTGTACGTATGTGAAACCGTTGATACGGCTGATGATCTGGGCAGCGTCCTTACCAAGACCGTTCAGGATAACGCGAAGTGGCTTCTGGCGAACCTTGTTAGCCATCTCAGCAATCTTAATAGCACCCTCAGCAGCAGCGAAACTCTCGTGACCAGCCAGGAATGCGAAGCACTCAGTCTCCTCGCGGAGCAGACGAGCAGCCAGGTTACCGTGACCGATACCTACCTTACGATCGTCGGCTACTGATCCGGGGATACAGAAGCTCTGCAGACCGATACCGATAG
>Ga0310694_10005071_pt1 | contig 12652 bp, 11 predicted proteins | sample 174DNAGHGhighgp2_FD_203884 | JGI IMG/M metagenome (GOLD analysis project Ga0310694, IMG submission 203884) | Sheep rumen microbial communities from Palmerston North, Manawatu-Wanganui, New Zealand - 1742 DNA GHGhigh gp2 (v2) (version 2) | ecosystem: Host-associated > Mammals > Digestive system...
GACAAGAGTCGAACTTGCATGCCGTAATCGGCACCACCCCCTCAAAGTGGCGTGTCTACCAATTTCACCACCTGGGCTTGAAATCGGCTGCAAAGATACAACTTTTTTGGTTATCCATACCATTTTCGAGAAAAATTTTGCTGTTTTTTTTCTTCGCGTTGCTTAATTTCTTATTTTTGAGCCGCTTAATAAATAAAAAAAATCATGCTGAACGAAAAAGACCTTATCCAACTTTCGGAGCGCAATGTCGCTGAAAGTCAAGTGACACAACAAGTTGCACAACTCAAAAGAGGCACGCAATACGTCCAACTGATGCGTCCAGCCACCCTCGGCGACGGCATCGTACACTTAGATGAACAGATGGTCAAGCAAACCACGGCGAGCTTCGAGGCCGACAAGGAGTTCTACCAATTCACGAAGTTTGTGCCCGCCTCGGGTGCGGCTTCGCGCATGTTCAAGGACCTGTTCGCCTTCGCCGAAAGCGGAACGGAGAGCAAGTTTACCGACATCTTCTTCGCCCACATTCACAGCTTCGCCTTCTTCGACGACCTCGACGCCGCCACGACACGCCTTTATGGCCTCGGTGTCGACGCGATGCTGCAACAAGGCCGCAAGATCGACGTGGTGAACGCCCTGCTTCTGGACGAGGGCCTGGCCTACGGCAAACTACCCAAAGCCCTGCTGAAATTCCACCATTATGAGGGCTTCAACCGCATGGCTTTCGAGGAGCATCTGGTGGAGGCAGCACACTATGCCACCGACAGCAACGGCTGCGCCAAGCTCCATTTCACCGTCTCACCCGAACATGAGGCCCACTTCAAAGCCGCCGTCGACGAGCTGAAAGACAGCTACGAGCAACGCTACGCGGTGCATTACGACATCACCTTCTCGTGCCAAAAGCCCTCGACCGACACCGTAGCCATCGATACCGACGGCAACCTCTTCCGTGAAAAAGACGGCAAGCTGCTGTTCCGTCCAGGTGGCCATGGCGCCCTCATCGAGAACCTCAACGACCTGGCTCAGGAAATCGTTTTCGTCAAAAACATCGACAACATCGTGCCCGAAACCAAGGCCAAGACAACCATTATATATAAAAAGGTGTTGGCAGGACTGCTCCTCCACCTGCAACAGCAGACCTTCGAATATCTCGACATGCTCGACGAAGGCTCGGTGGGTGAAGAAGAATTAGAAAAAATCATCCAGTTCGCCAAGACACAGCTGATGATCGACATCCCAGAGTTCGTCAACGACTACAACGCCATCGAAAAAGTCGACTATCTGTACAACAAGCTGAACCGCCCGATGCGCGTGTGCGGCATGGTGAAAAACGAGGGCGAACCCGGTGGCGGCCCCTTCTGGGTGAAAAACGACGACGACGAGGTGTCGTTGCAAATCATCGAGTCGTCGCAAATCGACCACGACAACGCGGCACAAGAGGCCATCTTCAAAGCTTCGACCCACTTCAACCCCGTCGACCTCGTGTGCGGCTGCTGGAACTACAAAGGCGAAGCCTTCAACCTCACCGACTACGTCGACCCGAACACAGGATTCGTCTCCAACAAATCGAAAGACGGCCGCGAACTGAGGGCCTTGGAGCTGCCGGGTCTTTGGAACGGCGCCATGGCCGACTGGATCACGGTGTTCGTGGAAGTGCCCATCGAGACCTTCAACCCCGTGAAGACCGTCAACGACCTGCTGAAACCGTCACATTCGTAAAAAGACACGGGACGCAAGACTAATAGACACGGGACGAAGGGACACGAGACGCGGGACACGAGACAATGGTCGTTCCCGCGTCTCGCGTCTATTAGTCTCGCGTCTGAATAACAAGAAAACCCCAGTAGGAAAAAAACGCTGGGGTTTTCAAGAACCAAAAACCAAAATTTATGAAACCTTTTCCCCCAGCTGCTATCGCAACTGAGGTAATTATGATAAGAACCGCTGCAAAAGTACCATAAATTTCCAACTAAACAACAATTTTGGATTTTTTTTCTAAAAATGCTTGACATGACCCTTCAATAAGACTATATTTGCAACCTAAAACGTAATAAACCCAACATCATGGAAAAAGCAATGGACAAACTCACCCAATTGATTATCGACAACGACGGCCTCAACGAAACCGAAGCCAAAGCCAAGCTCAACCTCATCTACATCAAGATGAACCAATCAGGCATCAAGGCTTTTGTGGACGAATACATCGAATGGCTGATGACGGAAAAGAAGCTCAACTACAAGGCCATTTTACAGACCCCCGACATCAAGCTGACCGAAATCTATCAAGCCGAGTTCAAGCGTTAATAGCCATGCCTCATGTCGTAGAGTTCGTCTAAATGCGTTTTTAGGCGACGTGCCATGGGACGGAACGTATAGTAAGTGATTGTGGCAGAGATGGGTGCGCCTACCAAGGGCAACACCTTTCCTACTCCTTTGGCGAAACTTTCCTTCGTCATGTTGATGCCTATCCATTGGGCAATCTTGATGGCATATTGTGCCATGATGCCTTCCGAAATTTTGATGCCCGCGTTTTTCGACACCTGCCCCACCACCTTTGTCAAAGCTTCGACGGCCAGTTTGTTGCCCATCATGGCTCCCACGAAGAGCGTCATGATTTTAAGCGACTCGTCATCCAACTGCTTGTTGACATCGGTCAACGATGGCCAGCCGTAGAGGTAAATCAGTTTCTGCATCAGCGATAGAATGTGGCCATAGAACTGGGTAATGTCAGTAGGAATAGTGCCCGCCATCCACCAGCCGCCAGGCAGTCCCATGAGGGCCGAAGTGCCACATACCATGGTCAGATGATAGCTGATGCATTGGTTGGCGAGCTTGTCGATCTCCTTCTTGCTCAACACTTGGACCGGGGAGTCCTGCAGTGCCGTTATCAGCTCCATTGGGGTACAGAACTTCGACAATTCCTTGGTGAGGAACTCGTCGCGGTCGACCTTCACAAAAGGTAACTTGAGGCTGGTTTCCAAGACCTTGTTCCAGAGGGTAATGCTTTTTTCTTGATGCTCTTCGTTCATTCTTTTTCCTTGTTTATTTACGGCTGCCACAATGTGACAGACCTACAGCATTAATACCCGTATTTCTCCTTCCATTTTTCGCGCAGGTTTTTGCGCAATTCGCGTTCGCGGGGGTTATCTTGTGGCACATACAAAACCGTGCCAGAAATTTCGGCGGGCAAAAATTCCTGCTCCACAAAATTGCCTTCGTAGGCATGGGCGTATTTGTAACCATCGGAATAACCGAGGTCTTTCATCAGTTTCGTTGGGGCATTACGTAAGTGCAGCGGCACTGACAAATCGCCAGTTTCGCGCACCAAAGCTTGGGCTGCATCGATGGCAGCTACTGCAGCGTTGCTCTTGGGCGACGAAGCCAAATAGGTGACCGTTTGTGCCAAGATGATGCGGCTCTCGGGCCAACCGATTTTGTTGACGGCATCGAAACAGGCATTGGCGAGCAAAAGCGCATTGGGGTTGGCGTTGCCGATGTCTTCCGATGAGAGTATCAGCATACGGCGAGCGATGAAAAGCGGGTCTTCCCCTGCCTCAATCATGCGGGCGAGGTAATACAAAGCCGCGTTAGGGTCGCTGCCGCGCATCGACTTGATGAACGCCGAAATGATGTCATAATGCATCTCACCCTGCTTGTCGTACTTCACGAGGTTACTCTGGATGCAATTCGTGGTGAATTCATTGGTCACGACCAATTCCTCAGCGGTTTCGTCCAAGTCGTTCAACGAGGTGACAACCAATTCGATGGCATTCAACAGCTTGCGACCGTCGCCGCCACTGATCTGCATCAAGGCTTCAGGCTCCTTGACGGTGATTTTCTTGCCGAAATCGTATTCCAAAGTCTTCACGGCCTTCGCCAAAAGAATCTCCAGATCCTCTTTCTCCAGCGACTTGAGCACATACACTTGACAGCGTGACAGCAAAGGCGAAATGACCTCAAACGAGGGGTTTTCAGTGGTCGCGCCGATCAACGTGACCATGCCTTTTTCCACCGCTCCCAACAGCGAATCCTGTTGTGACTTGCTGAAACGGTGGATTTCGTCGATAAACAAAATAGGTGCTTCGGGAGCCATTCGAGCACGGTCGATGACCTCACGCACCTCTTTCACGCCGCTGCTGACCGCGCTCAGCTGAAAAAACTGACGCTTGACTTGCTTCGAGATGATGAAGGCCAATGTGGTCTTGCCCACCCCTGGTGGTCCCCAAAAAATCATCGACGGCACACGCCCTGTCTCGATGGCACGGCGCAACACGGCATGTTCGCCAATAATATGTTTCTGCCCAATGTAATCGTCGAGCGAGGTCGGGCGCAGGCGTTCCGCTAAAGGGATAGTGGATTTCATCTTTTACTCATTAAAATCGTGCAAAATTATGAAAAAAAACTATCTTTGCGCCTATAATCGACTCATCAAGACATGCTAAGAAGAAAACTTGACAAAATGTTGACATACGGTAAAGGAAGCCAATTGTTGCTTCTCTTCACAGTGGTCATTGCCTTTTTTGTGCTTTTTTTATTTATTTCAGCTATCTGCGGATGGAACTACGGATGGCAGGACATCATCGCCCTTTTCCTCGACCCGGGCGGCTTCGGCGGAGCGGTCGAACACGATGGTTTCCGTCTCATTGCGACCCTCATCGGCATTTTTCTGTTCTCCACACTGTTCATCTCGATGTTCAACAACATCGTCGACAACGTGTCGGAATCGGCCAGAAGCGGTGCCGTACGCTATCGCACGAAGAACCCCACCTATCATCTATGCCCCACGACACCCAAGATGCCGATGAACTGACGCGAATCCACCAAATGATGCAGTAATACAACAACTCCGAAAAACATTGGGCTTTTTTTTCTACTTTTGTCCCAAAATCATTTGTCTTATGAACAACATCAAATTCCTCATCCTCATCGCCCTGCTCGCCGCCTTCAACGCGGTGCAGGCCTGCACTAACTTCCTAATTACCAAAAGCGCATCAGTGGATGGCTCCAACTTCATCAGCTACTGCGCCGACTCGCACATCCGCTATGGAGAGCTGTACTTCACCCCTGCCGCCGACTGGCCGGCAGGTAGTATGCGTGTGTGCTACGACCGTGGCACCAACGCCCCGCGTGGCAGTGTACCGCAACCGCCTCACACTTACCAAGTTGTAGGCTACATCAACGAGAATCAAGTGGCTCTTGGCGAAACTACCTTTGGCGGTCGCGAGGAACTCATCGACCCGACGGGCATCGTCGACTACGGTAGCTTGATGTTCATCGCCTTGGAGCGCAGCACCTCAGCCCGCGAAGCCATCAAAATCATGGCTGACCTCGTTGAAGAATACGGCTATGGCAGCGACGGCGAGTCGTTCAGCATCAGCGATGCCAACGAGGTGTGGTACATGGAAATCATGCCCAAGGGCTTCACGCCACAAGTAACCAAAAAAGGCGACACCATCAATGCCGACCGTGGCGCGGTATGGGTGGCCATCCGCATCCCCGACGGCTACGTGAGCGGTCACGCCAACGCCGCGCGCATCACCACTTTCCCCTTGCGCGACGGCAAGAAATCCATCACCGACAAAGACTGGAAAAAGCTTTACAACGAGCAAGTTGAGGTGATCTACAAGCACGACATCATCGACTTCGCCCGACGCAAGGGCTACTTCAGCGGCAAGGACAAGGACTTCGACTTCAGTGCCGCCTACGCCCCCGTCGACTTCAGCGCGGCCCGCGTGTGCGACTTCCGCGTGTGGACCATGTTCAACAAGGTGTGCGACGGCATGGACGCATACTGGGACTATGTCATCGGCAAGGACTTGAACCACCGTATGCCGCTGTATGTCAAGCCGAAACAAAAAGTGAGCCTCAGCGATATGATGGCTTTCCAGCGCGACCATTTCCAAGGCACCGAGTATGACAAGACCCAAGATGTAGGAGGTGGTCCTTTCGGTTCACCTTTCCGTTTCAATCCGTTGTACTGGGAATACGAAGGCAAGCCTTACCTCAACGAGCGTAGCATTGAAGTCGTTCAAACCGGTTTCTCATTCATCGCGCAAAGCCGCAGCTGGTTGCCCAACCCCATCGGGGGCATCATCTGGTTTGGCGTCGACGACACCAACTCGACGGTTTACACGCCTTTCTACTGCTCCATCAACGAGGTGCCGATTGAATATCGCGTGGGCAATGGCGACATGCTGACCTACAGCGACAACGCCGCTTTCTGGGTCTTCAACCGTTTGGCGCATTTCAAGTACCTGTTCTACAACCGTGTCATCGGCGACATCCAAGCCGTGCAGAACGAGCTGGAAAGCGGCTATCAGGAGCAGGTCAACTATGTTGACAACCAAGCCTTGAGCCTTTTTGAGCAAGACCCCAGAACAGCCATTGCCTACCTCACCGACTTCTCCAACCAAGCCGGACACAACACCGTGGCCACATGGAAAGAATTGGACAACTACCTGTTGGTGAAATACTTGGACAGCAATGTCAAACAAGAGGAAAACGGCCAATTCAAGCGCAACGGCTACGGTTATCCCGTCCGTCCGAAACAGCCAGGTTATCCCGACTCATGGAAAAAAGCCGTGATTGAAGAGACAGGCGATAGGTTTAGGAGGCCATAAAAGAAATACTATCTATGCAACAAAGCCCTCTGTTTCAATTGAAGCGGAGGGCTTTGTCGTTAGAACAACCATGACTTTTACACTTTACCTTGCTTAAATCTCTCTAACGCCTCAATAATCTCATCATTATCGTCAGAGATAGCGAGAATCATATTCTTATATATGCCTCTATCGCTTAAGTCTTTGAGCAACGTGTAAGCGGGCATGTAATTCGTGTAATAATCCTTACCCAAGAAAATCATAGGGCTGGCATAGCCTTCGCTTTCATAGTGGTTTTGACCCGCATCTTGGAAAATCTCCTGCATGGTGCCCGCGCTGCCGGGAGTGTAGATGATACCACCTTTAGCGATAGTGACGACACCATCCTCACGCACGCTATTATCAAAGTATTTGGCAATGTCGGTGGCAAAAGGCGCGGTCGGCTCGTGACCGTAATAATACGTAGGAATGGCAAGACTGCGATGGTCTGTCATACGCGGAAAACGCTCCATTACCTCGAAGCTATGACGTAGCCAACCTTCATCCTTGTAGGTCGGCGACGGTTTGAGCATATCAATGGCTTCATCCACTTCAGCCTCACTCCTTCCCGCCATCCAAGCTCCGAGATGCGCGGCTTCCATCGCACCCGGGCCACCACCCGTGACCATCAGTCGGCCCATCTCGGTCAGTTTTTTGCATAAAAACACGATTTGGCGGTATTGAGGATCGTCGCGGCGCTTAGCATGGCCACCCATAATGCCAACGACATCCTTTTCATCATACAAGTCAAGCATTTTGTAAAGCTCATGCGTGATGAAATGGTCGTGAAGGGCACGGGCCAAGGTTTCCAGCACCTCATGGCCTCGTTTGCCTTGGGCGATATAATGCCGATAGACTTTCGTGTCATAGCAATTCTCAAAGGTGGATTCATCATGATAATCATAGCCTTCATACAGTCTCTTACTGTCATACAATTTCCTAATATAGGTATCGAAAGGTTTGCCCAACTTTCGGACATAGATGCTAAAATCCTGATTGGACATAATATCCAGCACACGATGAACAATGCCCGCAGCATCCAGACCAAACTTATGCAACAACGCGGAGGCTTGCCCCGACTCGCCAAAACGGTCATCCATTCCAATGCGGCACACGCGGATGGGATGGTTCTCAGCCAAAAACTCCGTCACTGCACCACCCAAACCGCCTGCAATTTGATGTTCTTCGACAGTGAAAATCAGTCGGGTATCTTCAGCGGCCTTGACAAGGATTTCACCATCCAACGGCTTGATTGTGTGCATGTTGATGACGCGCGCCGAAATACCCATGTGTTCAAGCATGTGGGCAGCTTCGAGCGATTCCCACACCTCATGACCCGTGGCAACCAAAGTAATATCAGAACCCTCACGCATCAGTTGCGCCTTTCCAATCTCAAAATCTTGCTTTTCACTGGTGAAATCTGGCACAGCTTCGCGGCCAAAACGCACATACACAGGGCCTTTACATTCAAGGATGGCCTTTTCCGTGGCAATTTTGGCTTGTGTGGCATCGCAAGGCGAGATGACGGTCATGTTGGGCAACACACGCATGGTAGCGATGTCCTCCAACGCCTGGTGCGTGGCACCATCGGGGCCGACCGAAACGCCAGCATGAGCACCGCCGATAACGACATGTACATTGTTGTAGCACACCGAGATGCGGATTTGGTCGTTAGCACGATGCGCTGCAAACACGCCGTAGGTGCTGAAAACCGGGATTTTGCCACTCAAAGCGAGTCCAGCGGCAGTCGCCACGGCATCCTGCTCGGCGATGCCCATGGAGAAAAACCTTTCGGGAAAAGCCTCTGCAAAAAAGTTCATGCCTACCGAATTGGTGATGTCGGCACCCAATCCGACCACTCTTTTGTCTTGTTGTGCAGCAGCAAGGACGCCCTCGCCGAAGCCTGTTTTTGTAGGTTTGTTACCTTTATTTTTGTAATCCATACTTCAAGATTTCAAATTCTGGTTCGCTTTGCGTCACTGCGAGGAACGAAGCAGTCCAGAAATACAGTTTTATGACAGAGTTTCATTTCGAGTTATGATTTAGCGTCATATCTGGTTTGCTTCGTCGTCCCTCCTCGCAATGACGCGAAGCGTGTCCAATTGTCAACTATCCAATTCATTAATAAACTCAGGCAATTGTTCCTTGGTGGGCACCTTGCCATGCCATTGATTGTTGTTCTCGATGGATTTCACGCCCTTACCCATAATGGTATCAGCGATGATGACGGTCGGCTGGTCGACAATTTTGTCGGCGACATCAAGGGCCATCTTGATTTGGTCGAAGTCGTGACCATCGATTTCAAGAGTATGCCAGCCAAAGTCCGACCATTTGTCGCGCAGCGGGTCGATGGCCATCACTTTTTCGGTGTCTCCATCGATTTGAAGACGGTTCCGGTCGATGATGGCGCAGAGATTGTCCGTTTTATGATGTGCAGCGGCCATAGCGGTTTCCCACACGCTTCCCTCCTGCTGCTCACCGTCGCCCATGATGCAGAAAACGCGGTTTGGCTTGCCATCCATTTTGGCGGCCAGTGCCATACCGAAGGCCACGCCCAAACCTTGTCCGAGGCTACCCGAACAGGTCTCAACACCAGGCAAACGCACCTCATAACTCGGATGTCCTTGCAGTCGGCTACCCAGTTTACGCAAGGTAAGCATCTCATCTTCGGGGAAATAACCAGCAGCTGCCAAAGTAGCATATAGAACCGGAGCCGTATGCCCAATAGAAAGCACCACTTTGTCGCGACCTTCCCAAAGCGGATTTTGCGGATTATGACGCAAATGATTGAAATACAGAACAGTAAAAACATCCACCAAGTCCAAGGAACCACCTGTATGTCCCGAACCCGCTTCCGCCAAAGCAGTCAGAATCAGTTTGCGAATATGCTTCGCTTTGCCTTCCAAACCTTTATTACCAATCATATCAGTCGAATTAAATCTCTAACAACGAAAAAGATACAAACACAAGCGTAGATTACCTTCAGCCCGGTGCCGACCAAAAAGCCGAAAAACGAGCCGAAAGCCGCTTTCAAGGCTTGTGAGCTATCAGTGCCCGCCGAGGTTTCGCCGATGTAGGCACCGATGAAAGGTCCCAACAGTACAGCAATGAAGCCAATAGGAAAAAACATCGTGACGAGAAGGCCGAGGATGAGGCCTATCGTGCTGCCGCGAACACCAGCTTGCGAGCCTCCAAACTTTTTCGTGCCCCATGACGGCACGATATAGTCCATAGCGAAGACCACAGCCCCAATGACTCCCATAATCACCAGAAAACCTACAGAATAATCAATGCCTTTGACAAAAGAAACGACCAAGACACCGAGGAAACTGAACGGAGGTCCAGCCAGGCCAGGTACAATGGCACCCACCAAACCTATGAGCACCAACAAGATAGCTGCGATGATGAGAACGACATTCATTTCTTGCGTTTTAGAGGGCGAAATTAGGAAAAAAACATTACATTTGCACTTTCAAACCCTCGCCTATGAAAAAACTTCTACTGCTTATCTTCCTATTTATCACAATATCAACAGTTTCGGCATACGACATAATTCATCCTCTTGGAGGCCGTGCGGCAGCCATGGGGGGCAGTTCGGTGGCCTCGCAAGGAATATGGGCCTTGCAGAATAATCCAGCCGGCATGGCCAACCTCGAGAAAATCAGCTTCGGACTCTATTACGAAAACCGTTGGATGCTACCCGAAACAGCCTACAAAAGCGGAGCGTTCGCCCTGCCCACCAAATTCGGTTGTTTAGGACTGAGTTTCACCCAGTTCGGCTCATCAAAATACAACGAAAACAAAATCGGACTCGCATACGCCAAAGACTTCGGTCGCTACCTGCAAATCGGACTGCAACTCGATTACCTCTTACTGAAAATCGGTAACGATTACGGCACTTTCAACGCGGTCACGTTTGAGTTGGGCCTACAGTCGCACGTCACCGACAAACTGACCCTTGGCACCTACATCTTCAACCCCATCAATTTCAGTTTCAAGCAGACGCTCAACCACGAGAAAATCCCCATCGTGTTTCGTTTCGGCTTGGCTTACCAATTCACGAAAGACTTTCTCGGTCAATGTGAAATAGAGAAAAACACTGAACGTGAAGGCGTCAGCCTACGAGGGGGATTGGAGTACGAAGCCTTCAAGCGCTTCTATATCCGTGCAGGTGTGCAGACCAACCCAGGTATTTTGAGTTTCGGTCTCGGCTATTCCATCAGCTTTGCCAGAATCGACGTGGCAGGACAACTGCATAATGAATTAGGGGCATCAGTTCAAGTCGGTTTGGTTTTCAGCATCGGTAAATGAATATGAAACGACTGGCTTTCATCATATTATCCCTGTTTGCCGTCACGTTTGCGAAAGCGCAAATCGCCATCGACACGCTGAGCACTGAAGCCTTGAACGAGCTGCTCATCGAACAAGTGGAACGATTGGCCGAAGACGTTGACGCTGAAATTGATTTTGAAGACCTTTTGGACAACTACATCTTTTTCAGCGAAAACCCCATCAACATCAACAGCGATAAGGTCATGCAATTGGTGGAGTTGCATCTGCTCAGCATGTTTCAATATCAAGCCTTGCAGCAATACCGCCGCTCGTTTGGCGATTTCCTTTTCATGGATGAATTGGAGATGGTGGACAGCTTTGACGAGCAAACCTTGGCCATCATTCGGCCCGTGGTCTGCCTCATGAAGGACAACAGCAAGGACAAGGTGACCCTCAAAAAGATGGCGCGTTACGGCAAGCATCAGATCGTGGGACGTTACGAGCAAATCCTTGAGCGTCAACAAGGATATGAGCCTATCGACGACTCGTCGCTATTGGCCAAGCCCAACTCGCGCTACCTGGGCAGCCCACAGAAATACCAGCTCAGATACACCTATAACTACAGGAACAAAATCAGGGCAGGATTTGTATTGGAAAAAGACCCCGGCGAGCTGTTTTTCACCGATAAGGTCAGCGACACGATCCGTTCTTTGCTTGGCAAAAACTACCGCAGAGGCTTCGATTTCTTCGGCTTTCACCTCTATGCCAAGGATTTAGGCATTGTGAAGGCTGCCGCATTGGGCGATTATCAGTTGGCTTTCGGCCAAGGTTTGACGCTGTGGTCGGGGTTGAGCTTCGGCAAAGCGAGTGCGGGCAGCAGCGTGATGAAACAGGGTCGCGGTGTCACGCCCAAAGCCTCGGCCAGCGAATTTGCCTTCATGCGCGGTGCAGGGGTCACCCTTGGCGGAGGGCCTTTTAGCGGCACAGTGTTTTACTCCAATCGTCTGATTGACGCCAACGTAAGCGTGGCCGACAGCCTCGAAGGAGCCGAACTCGTCAGCAGTCTGCAAGAGACGGGGTATCATCGCACTATAGGAGAGCTGCAAGACCGTCATGCTATCAGGCAGCAGGTCGTTGGAGGACATTTGGCCTACGCCGTTGCCCATTTCGAAGTAGGCTACACTGCCCATCACACTTGGCTTAACGTGCCGCTCCAGCTCAAGCCCAGCCATTACAACCAATTCTACTTCCAAGGCCAAAAACTGACCAACCAAGGCATTGATTTCAAGTATGTGAAAGGCAAATTCGCCGTCTTTGGCGAGGCTTCGATGAGTTATAACAATAATGCTAAGGTTGTTGAGCCTGTCGAAACGCCGACTCAGATTCAAACGGCCCTTCGACAAGCTCAGGGACCGTGGGCTTTTGCAGGTTTGGTTGGCTTAACTGTTAAACCAGCAGGATACCTTAATTTCACCTTGTTATATCGCGACTACGGCAAGACCTACCAAAACCTGCTGAGCAACGCCTTCGGCGAAGGCAGTCGCAACCAAGGTCAACGAGGTGTCTATCTCGGCGTTGAGGTGGCCCCTGCGCCCTATTGGAACATCCTCGCATACGCCGACCAGTTCCAGTTCACCTGGTTGACCTCGCAAGTCAACGCGCCAAGCAACGGCCACGACTATTACCTGCGCGTCAGCCATAGCTTCAACCGCCGCACCAACGCCTACCTGCAATTCCGCTCCAAG
>Ga0310694_10005072_pt1 | contig 12650 bp, 10 predicted proteins | sample 174DNAGHGhighgp2_FD_203884 | JGI IMG/M metagenome (GOLD analysis project Ga0310694, IMG submission 203884) | Sheep rumen microbial communities from Palmerston North, Manawatu-Wanganui, New Zealand - 1742 DNA GHGhigh gp2 (v2) (version 2) | ecosystem: Host-associated > Mammals > Digestive system...
GCGTTGGAAGCTTTGAATGCCCAACTGGAAAAAGGTGAAATTGACCGTATGGCTTACGACAAACAGGCCAAGAAGTTGACTTCCGACACTACCCGTCAGGCTAAGCTCATCGTCAACTACCGCAAAACGTTGGTGAAGATCAACAATGCTGTGACGCCTTACGCTTCTTGCGAAGTTTTGGAGATGCTCTACACCAAGAAGTTCGAAGAAATCAAGGGTGATTTGGCCGCTGTCAGCAAAATGGTGAACACCATGTTCAAGGGCGGTTGCACCAACAGCCAGGTCTTCCAGGACGGTCTGTCCATTCTGCATAAAGCCAGCCCGAGCCGCAACACGGCCTTCATGATGGGTAACCTCATGCTCAAGAATTATGCTACGAACAAGACGGATGAGAACTTCACCGCTACTGTTGACTACTTCAAAGAGGCTGTGAAATTGAGTGAGACGCACGAACAGAAAGCTGACGCCAACTACATGCTGGCTCTCGCATATCAGCTGAGAGGTGCCAACTCCGAAGCCCGTGCCGCCGCTTACGAAGCCCTCAAGTCAAAACCCGATATGGGCAAGGCATACATCTTGATTGGAGACCTCTACTCTCGTGGATGCTCTGGCGACAATGAGGTTCCTGGTGCATACGCTTGGGCTGCTGCCGATAAATATGCCAAGGCTGTCGCTGTTGATCCTTCTTGCGCCAACGATGCCAACAACCATCGTTCCAAACTGAGATTCCCCAGCAAGGATGAACTGTTCAAACGCGGTCTGAAGAGCGGTGATGTCGTTCACGTGGGCTGCTGGATCCAAGAGAATACGACTGTGAGATAATCTCATGTCTTTCAGACTAAAATACGCATTCAAAAGCATCATAATCGCCTCGTGCATTATGATGCTTTTTGCTGCTTGTAAATCTTCGGAAAAAAAATCCGAACTTTTTGAATATAATGGCAAATATCCTGACGAATCGGCTCAGAATATGACGATCACCGTCAGCGATTCCGGGCGCACGAGTTTCATTGTCACCACGCCGATGTTCAACCGCTACAACGGGGACACTTCTTACGTGGATTGTCCGGAAGGGATCACCATTACCTCTTTCAACGATTTTGGGCGCAAGCAGGCCATCATTACGGCGAATTACGCGTGCCAGATCAATAACAATCTGTTCAAGGCCACGGACAATGTGGTCATTTACGATATTATCAATGGGGATTCTGTGATTACCGATGAGGTAATTTGGGACCAGCGCCGGCGCAGCATCTACTCCACGAAGTCGGTGAAGCAGGTGAAGCGGGACGGATCGGTGAATTACGGTGACGGTTTTGATGCGGACGAGCGGTTTACGAAATATACGATCATCCACCCGCACGGGGAGATGGTGGGGTATGATTTCTGACGATGAAATGCGATGAAAAACGATGAAATGCGATGAAAAACGATGAAATGCGATGAAAAACGATGAAATGCGATGAGGCAATGAATGTAGAGACGCAAAATTTTGCGTCTCTACGTAGTAGTCCCGAGGGGAATCGAACCCCTATCAAAAGTTTAGGAAACTTCCATTCTATCCATTGAACTACAGGACCAAATCGGGGCGCAAAAATATAATTTTTTTGGGTATCCCATCCCTACAAAAATGGCGCGAATGTTACGTTCGCGCCATTTGTTTTATTTGCTTGTTAATTAGCATTTTGAGATGTTAATAATCACTTCAGTGGCTTTCACCATGGATTCCAGCGGCACATATTCGTACTTGCCGTGGAAGTTGTGGCCGCCGGCGAAGATGTTGGGGCAGGGGAGGTTGCGGAACGAAAGGTTGGCGCCGTCGGTGCCGCCGCGGATGGGCACGATGACGGGCTCTACGTCAGCTTCTTTCATCGCCTTCACGGCGCGTTCCACCACGTAATAGACGGGTTCCACTTTCTCGCGCATGTTGTAGTATTGGTCCTTGATTTCGCAGGTGATGCAATTGTTATACTTGATGTTCAGGAAGTTGACAATCTCCTGCATGAATTTTTTCTGCGTTTCGAAAGTTTCGCGGTTGTGGTTGCGGATGATGTACGACATCTTGGTCTCCTCCACCGTACCGTCGATGCGGGTGAGGAGGTAAAATCCTTCATAGTCCTGCGTGTGTTCGGGACGTTGCGCAGCGGGCAGCAAGTTGTTGAGTTCCATGGCGATAAGTTGCGAGTTCACCATCTTGTTCTTGGCATAGCCGGGATGGATGTTCTTGCCTTGTATGCGGATGTTGGCACCGGCAGCGTTGAAGTTTTCGAACTCCAGTTCCCCGATGGCGCCACCGTCCATGGTGTAGGCGAAATCGCAGCCAAAAGCCTCTACGTCAAAGAATTTCACGCCGTTGCCGACCTCTTCGTCATGGGAGAAGGCCACTTTGATGTCGCCGTGCTTGATTTCAGGATGTTGGATGAGGTATTCCATTGCGCAAACGATTTCGGCCACGCCGGCTTTGTCATCGGCACCGAGAAGGTGTTTACCATCGGTGGTAAGGATGGTTAATCCCTTGTAATCTAGCAGTTCCGGGAATTCTTCAGGGGAGAGTACGGTGTTGGTTTCTTTGTCCAGCACGATGGTGCTACCGTCATAGTTCGGCACGATGACGGGTGCGGCGATGCCGGGCATGTCGGGTGCGGTGTCCAGGTGCGCCATAAAACCGATTACGGGCTGTTTTTCTGTTGTATTGGCGGGCAGCAGAGCGGTCACATAGCCATGTTGGTCTTTTGTAACATTTTGCATACCAATATTTTTCAGTTCTTCCACCATGACATCGGCGAAATCGAGAAGTGCCTGGGTGCTCGGATAGGTTTCCGATTCAGGGTCGGCGGTGGTCGCGTAGGAGATATACTTGCTGAAACGTTTTAACAGAAGGTCTTTCATATTTTTAATTATTTGGTTATTAAATACTTGAATAGACAAAAGAGTCGTAAAATGACCGAAGGCAAAGGTACAACTTTTTTTATAAATTTTTTCTAAAAAAAACACTTGACAAACGCTTAAAAATATTGTATCTTTGCGCGCCAAAATTATAGTTGATGAAATTATCCGAATTTAAGTATTATTTGCCTCAAGAATTGATCGCTTTGCACCCTGTTGAAGAGCGTGACGAGGCGCGTATGATGGTGCTCAATAGAAAGACAAAAACTATTGAGCATAAGCTATTTAAAGATATTATAGACTACTTTGACGAAGGGGATTTGTTCGTGATGAACAACACCCGCGTCTTCCCTGCTTTGATGTTCGGGGAGAAGGAGCAGACCCGCGCCCAAATCCGTGTTTTTCTGTTGAGAGAGCTGGACGAGGAAAGTCGTTTGTGGGATGTCTTGGTCGATCCCGCCCGCAAGATTCGTATCGGTAACAAGCTGTCGTTCACCGAGGATGACAGTCTGGTGGCTGAGGTCATTGACAATACCACTTCTCGTGGTCGTACGTTGCGTTTCCTTTTCGACGGTGACCACGATGCTTTCAAGAAAAAGCTCATGGAAATCGGCACTACGCCGCTGCCTAACGATATTCAGCGTTTGCGTGACATCGAGCCGGAGGATGAACAGGACTATCAGACCATCTACGCTACTGAGGAGGGCGCAGTAGTGGCACCGGCTGCCGGATTCCACTTCAGCCGCTTCCTGCTTTCCAAAATGGAGATCAAGGGCATTGAGCGTACCTATATCACGCTGCATGCCGGATTAAGTAATTTTAACGATATTGATGTGGAGGATTTGTCGAAGCACAAACCCGATTCCGAGCGTATGATCATCCGCACAGATGTGGCAAACAAGATCAACGAGACGAAGGAAGAGGGTCACAAAATTGTGGTGGTCGGTACCACCACGATGAAGGCTTTGGAGTCTTCCGTATATGATAACGGCATGGTGAAGACCACCGAGATGAACGGCAAGGAGGATATGTGGACCAACAAGTTCATCTACCCGCCGTACCGTTTCAAAGTGGCCAATGCGATGGTTACCAACTTCCACGCTCCGCAAAGTTCCATGTTGATGATGGTGGCGGCGTTCGGTGGTTACGACTTCGTGATGAAGGCCTATAAGGAGGCTGTGGCGGAGAAATACCGCTTCCTCACCTACGGAGATGCAATGTTGATTATTTAACGTTTTTTAATACGATATAACTATGTCAAAAGCATATCAAGCAGCGGGCGTACAGCTGGAAGCAGGCTATGAATCCGTGCGCCTCATCAAAAAACATATTTCCCGCACCAACCGTCCCGGCATGATGGGCAACATCGGCAGCTTCGGCGGTATGTTCGATTTGGCCTCCCTTGGCTACAAGGAACCCGTTTTGGTCAGCGGTACCGACGGTGTGGGCACCAAGCTCAAACTGGCGTTCATGATGGACCGTCACGACACGATCGGTCAGGATGCCGTGGCCATGTGCGTCAACGACGTACTCGCCCAGGGTGCAGCTCCTCTGTTCTTCCTGGACTACATCGCTGTGGGCAAGAACCATCCTGCCAAAATCGAGGCGATTGTGAAGGGCGTGGCTGACGGCTGTGTGCTGTCCAACTGTGCGCTTATCGGGGGCGAGACGGCTGAGATGCCTGACATGTACGATGAGGACGAATACGACATCGCCGGTTTCACCGTTGGTGCGGTGGAGAAATCCAAACTCATTGACGGTTCGAAGGTTAACGTCGGCGATGTGCTCATCGGTTTGGCCTCTTCTGGCGTGCATTCCAATGGATTCTCCCTCGTCCGCAAGATTGTCTTCAAAGACAACCAGCTGGATTTGAACAAGAAATACGACACGCTGCCCGACACGCTTGGCAACGTGCTGCTCACCCCCACGCGCATCTATGTGAAGCCCGTGTTAAAGGTGTTAAAAAGTGTTGATATTCACGCTATCTGTCACATCACCGGTGGTGGTTTCGACGAAAATATTCCGCGTGCTTTGCGTCCCGGACAAGGCATCTTCGTGGACGAACACAATTGGGAAATGCCCGCCATCTTCCCGTTCCTTGAAAAGTACGGCAAGGTCGATCACCGTGAGATGTTCAATGTCTTCAACATGGGTATCGGCATGGTCCTGATGGTGGACCCGAAGGATGCTGACCGCACTGTAAAGATGTTCAACGAGCTGGGTGAGAAGGCGTTCGTTATCGGTAATGTTACCGATAAGGAGGGTGTTGTGGATATTAAGTTAGTTTAGGTGATAGTTGTAAAGTTGCTATAGCATGGCAACATACGAATGTGTTTAAGGTATGAAGTACATTGGTCCTCATGTGAGTGCGAGTGGTGGGGTGGAGAATGCCCCGTTGAATGCCATGCAGGTGGGTGCAACGGCTTTTGCTTTGTTCACCAAAAACCAGCGGCAGTGGTTTTCGGCGCCGTTGAGTGAGAAGTCCATCACGGCTTTCAAGGAAAATCTTGAAAAATCGGGTATTTCTGCAGATTATGTGCTTCCGCACGACAGTTACCTCATCAATCTTGGCAGTCCCGATGCGGAAGGGTTGGAGAAGTCTCGCAACTCCTTCTTGGAAGAGATGCAGCGTTGCGAGCAACTAGGGTTAAAAATGCTTAATTTCCACCCGGGCAGCCATCTGAAGCAGATTTCGTTGGAGGCTTGTCTCACCTTGGTTGCGGAGAGCATCAACATCGCGTTGGACAAGACGCAGGGTGTGACGGCTGTGATTGAAAATACTGCCGGACAGGGTTCCAATGTGGGTTTTAGTTTCCAACATTTGGCGTATATTATTGACAAAGTGGAAGATAAGAGTAGGGTAGGGGTGTGCTTGGATACCTGCCACACCTATTCTGCCGGTTATGATCTGAAGACAGAGAACGGCTACAAAGCCGCTTTTGAAGAATTTGAGGAGACGGTTGGTTTTCGCTATTTGCGGGCCATCCACCTCAATGATACGAAAAAGGATCTCGGCAGTCGTGTCGATCGTCACGACAGCATTGGCAAGGGACTTTTGGGTATGGAATTTTTCGAACGGTTCATGAACGATCCGCGCTTTGACAACATCCCGCTCATTTTGGAAACGCCGGATGAGACGTTGTGGGCGGAGGAAATCAAATTGTTGCAAGGTCTTGTGAAATCATTGTAGAGACATGCTGTTGTAGAGACGTGCTGCAGCGCGTCTCTACAACAGCATCAAAGAAAAATTTTGCCACAACCCGTTGCTGTATTAAAAAAAAGTGTATTTTTGCCGCCGATTTCAACTGCTGCGTTCTTCTAACGGTTAGGAATCAAGATTCTCAATCTTGCAATACGAGTTCGATTCTCGTACGCAGTACAAAACAAGGCCATCTGTCACACCAACAGATGGTTTTTTTGTATAATGAAAATTTGAAATGAAAAAAATCATCTATTGGATCCAGAACGCGCGGGCGTATGCGTTGCCGCAGAGCGTGTTGCCGGCACTGGTGGCCGTGTTTATGGCTGTCGGGAACGAAAATTTTTCCATCGGATTGAGCATTGTCGCGGTTTTTGGGGTGATGCTGGCGCACTTGTCGGTGAACCTCTTTGACGACTATTTTGACTACCAGTTCAAGAGTGAGGAGGTTCGTGAGCAGACGGCGGCAGAGGGACAGCGTGCCCGTATCGCCAAAAGTCCGTATCTGACCTCCGGTGAGGTGACCCCGCGTCAACTTTTTGTGGTGGCCTCCCTTTTCGGACTTGCCGCGTTGTTATTGGGCTGTATTGTCTTCGTGAAACGCGGACTTGTACCGCTTTATATTGCCCTTGCCGCCGGATTTCTCGGCTTCTTCTATTCGGGAAAGCCTATCCGTTTTTGTTATCACGGTCTCGGTGAACTCGTTACGGGTCTCATTTTCGGTCCCCTGCTTATGACAGGCGTGCACTATGCGGCTTGTGGAAGCCTTAATGCCGGTGTATGGGTGGCCTCCGTTGCGGTGGGTCTGTGGGTCGTCAACATCTTGTTCACGCATTCCATCATGGAAACGAACACGGATCGGAAGGTGGGTAAGAAAACGTTGGCTGAGGTGTTGAAAACCCGTCCGTTGCAGTTGGTTGCCTCCGCCATCTTCAATTTCTCCCCGTACATCATCTTGTTGATAGCCATCCTACTTGGCCATTTACATTTTGTTTTTGCCGCCATTTTCTTGGTTTTGCCGAGATCCATCGCTTTGTTTTATCTGCTGTACCAATTCTGTTACCATCCGGAACGCGAGTTCCAACGGAAATGGTGGTATGGTCCTATCGAGCACTGGGATCTCATTTGCGAGAATCATTTGGAGTGGTTTGCCATCCGTTGGTTCCTGGCTCGCAACATTTTACAGGCCGCCAGCCTGATCTTTATTATCTGCTCTTTTATAAAATAAACTGTTTGTAAATTCCGTTGTGAACGGTACAAAAAAAACTGTACTTTTGCCACCGTGAAAAAATTTTTGCTCATAATCGGAATTTTGGGCTGTCTGATAGCGGCACAGGCGCAGCAGAAGAGGTATTCGGCGCGCGTGTTTGACGGCATCACCTACCAGCCTCTGTCAGGAGCCAGTGTCTATAATGTGAACACCAAAAAATTCGCTTTCACTGATAAAAATGGTCGTTTCGAGATCAATTTGTCCCTAAACGACACCCTGATTATCACCAAATCCACTTATCGGCAGTTGGTCGCTCCCATTGACAAGAAGTTGTTCAGTGGCTATGAGGACTTTTTCCTCTACTATAAAGCTACCATGTTGAAGGAGGTGACCATTATCGGTATCAATCCGTCATACGAAGGGTTCAAAAAGGACATTGTGACGTTGAAACTGCCTGATTACTACAAACGTGCGGAGGAAGTGCATCTTTCGGAATGGCAACGGGCCAACGCATCTTATGATGAAAAAGGTGGCAATATTCTGTCGTTGGGCGGCACCGTGACGATGTCGCCGATTTCCTTCCTGTACGACAAGTACAGTCGGAGGAGCAAGATGAACCGATTGTACAATGAGATGGTCTCCTATGAAGACGAAGTGGAGCGCATCCAGCAGAAATACAACCGGGAAATCGTTTCGGAACTTACGGGTTTGGAGGGTGAGGAGCTTCTTAACTTTATGATGTACTGCCGGTTCAGCTATTACGACCTTGTGCGATGGAGTGATGAGCAAATCAAGGAAAAGATACGGACTAACTATTTTAATTACCAATACGATAAGATTTCCCATGAGCAAGAGTAACGATTTTTGGAAGAAAAATCTCACATGGATGCACTTGGCTGCGATGGCGCTGGGTATGGTGCTTGCTCTGCTATACTGGTACAAATCCGGCCAGTTTTCTGACAATATTTTGAAGAAGAGTCCCGTGCTGATGGCATTGTGGGGGGTACTGACGGGGTATATATTGATTGATTTGGTGAAATCGAGTAAAAATAGAGACGAGAAAAACGAATGAACCCCGTAGAGACGTGCTGCAACATGTTTCCACAACAGAGACGCGCTACAGCACGTCTCTACAACAACGGAAAAAAATTATTTCAAACTAAATAAAATCATTATGGAAGAAAAATTTCAAACTTTGAGAGACAACCCGGCCATGAGATGGACGGCGTTGTTGCTGCTGGCTCTGGCCATGTTCTGTTCCTACATCTTCATGGACATCCTTTCGCCTATCAAGGACCTGATGCAAACCGAGCGCGGGTGGGATAGCCTCGCTTTCGGTACCATGCAGGGTGCGGAGACGTTCCTGAATGTGTTCGTCTTCTTCCTCATCTTTGCCGGTATTATTCTGGATAAGATGGGCGTTCGTTTCACCGCCATTCTATCCGGCGCAGTGATGCTGGTAGGCGGTCTTATCAAGTACTACGCTGTGACCGATGCTTTTATCGATTCAAGTTTGGCACAGTGGTTCACCACCCATTTCCTCTATGTTCCTGGTTTTGACGAACTGGGCGTGGCTCCGTTCTACGGTGAGCGTTGGGAAGTGATGGTCAACGGTGTGGTTAAGGAAATCAATTCCGTCAAATTCGATCCGAACACGATGGAATTCTTGCGTATTACCTCCACCATGCCTGCTTCCGCCAAGGTGGCCGCCATCGGTTTCATGATTTTCGGTTGCGGTGTGGAAATGGCTGGTATTACGGTTTCCCGCGGTATCGTGAAATGGTTCAAGGGTCGTGAGACAGCTTTGGCTATGGGTTCTGAGATGGCTCTCGCCCGTCTGGGTGTTGCCACCTGCATGATCTTCTCACCCTTCTTCGCCAAGTTGGGCGGTGCTGTGGACGTTTCCCGTTCCGTCGCTTTCGGCGTGGTGCTGCTCTGTATTGCCTTGATGATGTTTATCGTATATTTCTTCATGGACAAGAAGTTGGATGCCCAGACTGGCGAGGCCGAAGAGAAGGATGATCCGTTCAAGGTGTCCGATATTGGCAAGATTCTCTCTTCCGGTGGTTTCTGGTTGGTGGCTCTGCTCTGCGTGCTTTACTACAGCGCTATTTTCCCGTTCCAGAAATATGCTGTGAACATGTTGCAATGTAACCTGACGCTCAATCCCGGCACTGGTTTCTGGGCAGGTGACAGCGTGACCATTATCCAATATCTGGTGATGTTGGTTGTGGCTGCTTGCTCTTTCACGAGCAACTTCTCCAAGAACAAAACCGCAAAAGTCGGTTTGATGGCTATCGCCGTTGTGGCTTTGATTGTTTACTGTTACATGGGCTTCATGCGCGGCACTGCCGAGACCATTTTCGCCGTCTTCCCGTTGCTCGCCGTGGCTATCACGCCTATTCTCGGTAACTATGTCGATCACAAGGGTAAAGCCGCTTCCATGCTGATGATTGGCTCTTTGTTGCTGATTGTCTGTCACTTGACCTTCGCTTTCATTCTGCCGCAGTTCAAGGGCAACGCCGTCGGTGGTGTCATCGTGGCTTATCTCACCATTCTGGTGCTTGGTGCTTCTTTCTCCTTGGTGCCCGCCGCTTTGTGGCCGAGCGTCCCGAAATTGGTCGATGAAAAGATCATCGGTTCTGCTTACGCCCTGATTTTCTGGATCCAGAACATCGGTTTGTGGCTCTTCCCGCTGCTCATCGGCAAGGTGCTCAACGCCACCAACGAATCTGGTACTGCCGCCCACGAACTCGACTACACATGGGCATTGGTGATGCTCGCCTGCCTCGGTGTGGCCGCCCTCGTTATCGGTGTCATCCTCAAGGCTGTCGATAAGAAACAGCATCTCGGTCTGGAAGAACCGAACATTAAATAGTTAGTAGTTAGCAGTTGTAGAGACGTGCTGTAGCGCGTCTAGACGTTTTGTAGCGCGTCTTTACAGGTAATACAAAGGCCGTCATGATTTTGGCGGCCTTTTTTCATTTTTATTAGCAGACAATAACATTAAAAAGTGTATTTTTGCTGCTTTTGAAAATTTTAACAAAAATTATTCATCAGACTCCAAATTACGAATATGAAACGCTATATTTTTGTGACGGGAGGCGTGGTCTCCTCTTTGGGCAAGGGCATTATTTCGGCCAGCATCGGGAAGTTGCTGCAGGCACGCGGATATTCCATCACCATCCAGAAATTCGATCCGTACATCAACATTGACCCGGGTACGTTGAATCCTTACGAGCATGGGGAGTGCTATGTGACTGTCGATGGGATGGAGACCGACCTTGATTTGGGTCATTACGAACGTTTTACGGGCATCCGCACCACCCGCGCCAACTCTTTTACCACTGGCAAGATTTACAAGGCGGTCATTGACAAGGAGCGTCGTGGCGATTATCTGGGCAAGACCATCCAGGTGGTGCCCCATATCACCGATGAGATCAAGCGCAGAATGTTGCGTGAGAACGACGAAGATGTTGATTTTGTAATTTCCGAAATTGGCGGTACGATCGGTGACATTGAGTCGGCGCCGTTTTTGGAAGCTATCCGCCAGCTGAAGTGGGAGTTGGGTAACCGCGCTGTGAGCGTGCACCTTACCTACGTGCCCTATTTGCGAGCTGCCGATGAGCTCAAGACGAAGCCCACCCAGCACTCCGTGAAGGAAATGCAAGGTGCTGGAATACAGCCCGATGTACTCGTTCTTCGTACCGAAAAGCATCTTTCTGACGGTATCCGTCAGAAGGTGGCCTCCTTCTGCAATGTCGATTTGGAGTGCGTGGTGCAGAGCGAGGACTTGCCGAGCATCTACGATGTGCCGGTCAACATGCAGAACCAGGGACTGGACTCCGCCATTTTGCGGAAGTTCGGCGTGCCTGTGGGTGAGACTCCCAAGATGGAGGGCTGGCATCGTTTCTTGGAGTTGCAACGCACTGCTAACAAGGAAGTTCGCGTAGGATTGGTGGGTAAATACGACCTGCAGGATGCCTATAAGAGCATCCGCGAGAGCCTGATTTTGGCTGGCATCTATAATCACGTGAAGGTGAAAATCGACTTCATCAACAGTGAAAACATCACCGAAGAGAATGTGTCCGAAAAACTGTCGCAAGTGGCGGGTATTTTAGTATGTCCCGGTTTCGGTCAGCGCGGCATCGAAGGAAAGATTATCGCCGTGGAGTATGCGCGCACCCACAATCTTCCGGCCTTCGGCATTTGCTTGGGTATGCAGATGATGGTGATTGAATTTGCCCGTAACGTGCTGAAATACAGCGATGCGCACTCTGCGGAGATGGATCCGGCCACCAAACATAATGTCATCGACCTGATGGAAGAGCAGAAGTCCGTCACCAACATGGGCGGCACGATGCGCTTGGGTGCGTACGACTGCACATTACGCGCTGGCAGCCGCGTGGCAGAGATTTACGGCACTTCGCAAATCAGCGAACGCCACCGTCATCGCTACGAGTTCAACAACAAGTACAAGGAGGAATACGAGAAGCACGGCATGCAATGCGTGGGCGTGAACCCCGGCAACGACTTGGTTGAGGTCGTGGAGATTCCCGACCACCGCTGGTTCATCGGCACGCAGTTCCATCCGGAGTACTCCAGCACGGTGCTGCATCCGCATCCGCTGTTTATGAGTTTTGTGCAAGAAGTGGCTAAATAATCGAAACGGCGAAAAGCATATAATCATCAAACAATGAGAAAGAATCTCACACGACTGTTCGTCGCCATCCTCGTCTGTTGTGCGATGCTCCTCTTTTCGTGCAAGCCGCACGAGGAGATGTTGCCCACCGTGCAGCGGATTCAGGAGCGTGGGGTGCTGTTAGTCGGCACCACCGGCGACTACCGTCCGCTCTCCTACCGCGAAGCCGACAGCACCTATTGGGGTTTCGAAATCGACATGGCAGAGGCGATAGCCCGACAGTTAGGGGTCAGCGTTGTATTTGTTCCCACCTCGTGGCCCACGCTGACCGCCGATGTGTTGGCGGATCCGCAGACTTTCGATCTTGCTGTCAGTGGCATCACCATCACTGAGGATCGGCTTAAGATCATGGCGATGAGTGACGGCTACTTGGCCAACGGTAAGACCATCCTTTGTCGTGTGGAGGACACCACGCGGTTCCGGTCGTTGGAAGATATTGACAAGCCCAAAGTGCGTGTGATGGTGAATCCCGGCGGGCTGAATGAGAGGTTTGCCCGCGAGCATCTCATCCACGCTACGATTATCGTTCATCCGAACAATGAGGAGATTCCCGGACTGGTGGCGCAGGGCGAAGCCGACGTGATGATTACTGAGATTACCGAGGCTCCGTGGTATGTCCAGAACGATCCTCGCCTTGCCGCACCGTTGATGGC
>Ga0310694_10005075_pt1 | contig 12643 bp, 9 predicted proteins | sample 174DNAGHGhighgp2_FD_203884 | JGI IMG/M metagenome (GOLD analysis project Ga0310694, IMG submission 203884) | Sheep rumen microbial communities from Palmerston North, Manawatu-Wanganui, New Zealand - 1742 DNA GHGhigh gp2 (v2) (version 2) | ecosystem: Host-associated > Mammals > Digestive system >...
GAAGACCCAGAAACTGGCGCCCAAACAGCAGGCGCTGCAGAAGAAGTACGCCAACGACAAGGAAAAGCTGAACGCCAAGATGGCGGAGCTCTATAAAAAAGAGCATATCAACCCGCTGAGCAGCTGTCTGCCGCTGCTGCTGACCTGGCCGATCCTGATCGCCGTGTTCGGCGCCATGCGTATGGCTGCCAACAAGGAACTGCTGATGCAGCTTGGCCAGATCCTGAACAACGAAACACCTACGCTGGAGCCCTGGCTGTGGATCAAGAACCTGTGGATGCCCGACAGCTTTTTTGCCGCGTCTCTGCCGGATCTGAATACGCTGCGGGTGATCCCCACGGAACAGTGGACGGAATGGTTCAACAAGCTGGACCAGAACAACCTGCCGATCCTGATCAAAGACCTGGGACTGACGGTGGAAAGCTTCAGCAAAGAGAACCTGGCGGTGACGATCGACCAGATTATGACGGCTATGCAGCAGAACGCCGCCTATGTGGAGGCTGTTGCGGTTAAACCCGGCTGGACGTTTAACCTGCTGATTACCAAATTCTCGCTGATCAACTCCTACAACGGCTGGCTGCTCCTGCCCATCCTGAGCGCGGCGAGTCAGATCTTCATGACCAAGATCATGGGCGGCAACCAGGCGCAGCCTGCGGCCCAGGGCCAGCCGAATACCGGGAAGTTCATGCAGTATTTCTTCCCGATCTTCTCCCTGATCATCTGTCTGAGCTACTCCGCGGCATTCGCGCTGTACTGGGTGGCCGGCAACCTGGTGAGCATGGGACAGACCTATGCGATCAACAAGTATCTGGATAAGAAAGAAGCTGCGGCCGAAAACAGCGTGGCCGGGGAAGGAAGCGTAAAATGAAGCAGTATGAATTTACCGCCAGAACTGAAAGCGAAGCCATTGAGCAGGGCCTTCAGGAGCTTGGCGTTTCCATCGCGGATGTAGATGTTCAGGTTGTGGAAGAAGGCAGCAAGGGCCTGTTCGGCCTGTTCGGCTCCCGCCCGGTGAAGGTCCGCCTGACCCTGAAGGATGCCGAAGAGGATCCGCTGGCTGACCTGCTGGAGGACAAGCCCGCGAAGAAGACGGAAAAGAAAGCCGAGAAGGCCGAGAAGAAGGTCGAAAAGAAGGCCGAGAAAGCCGAAGAAAAGGCTGAAAAGAAAACCGAAAAGAAGCCTGAGAAGAAAGCTGAAAAGGCTGAGAAGAAAGCCGAGCCCAAAGCTGAAGAGAAGACTGAAGAAGCACCCAAGGCCCCGAAGCAGGAGATCCGTCCGATGGAGAAGCCCGAAGTGACGATGATCTCCGCCGAAGAACTGACGGACGATTCTCCCGCCGGCATCGCTCACGCGTTCCTGATGGAACTGACGAAGCTGATGGGCGTTGATGTGACCATTGACATGGGCACGGACGCCGAAGGAAACGTGTTCGGCTATATCAACGGCGATACCCTGGGCATCCTGATCGGCCGCCGGGGCGAAACCCTGGACGCTGTGCAGTACCTGACCAGCCTGAAGGTGAACCGGGGCCGCGAAGGCTACACCCGGGTCACGCTGGACACCGAGAACTACCGGGCAAAGCGGGAAGACACCCTGATCCGCCTGGCCAACCGGATGGCGAACCGCGCGCTGCGTACCGGCCGGAAGGTAAGCCTGGAGCCCATGAACCCCTACGAGAGAAGGATTATCCACTACGCTCTGCAGCAGACCGACGGCGTGGATACCCACTCCGAGGGCGAAGAACCCAATCGTCACGTGGTCATTACTCAAAAGAAGTAAGCTTCGGAGGGCGAACCTCTTTCGACCGCCAGTGGGTTCGGAACGCCCGGACCAGGAACCAGTGTGCTCCTGGTCAGTGGAGAACGGGCGGCAGCCCCGGCAAGAAATTTCGAAAGAGGTGAGGTCAATCGAAAGGGAGCTGGCTCCGCTGTGCGGAGCAGCGACCATTGAGATTGCGGAATACAGTTATGGGAGGATGTCATAATGTTAGATATTAATCTGATCCGGAATGATCCGGAAAAGGTCCGGGAGAATATCCGGAAAAAGTTCCAGGACGCTAAGCTGCCGATGGTGGACGAAGTGATTGCGCTGGACCGGGAGTTCCGGGACGCGATCCAGCAGGGCGACGCCCTGCGCAATAAGCGCAAGACCATCTCCAAGGAAATCGGCGGACTGATGGGCAAGGGCCTGAAGGAAGAAGCCGAGAAGCTGAAGGCGGAAGTGGCTGCCATGGCGGATGAGCTGGCCGCGCTGGAAGCGAAGGAAGAGGAACTGAAGGGCGAGATCCGGAAACGGATGCTGGTGATCCCGAACATCATCGACGACAGCGTGCCGATCGGCAAGGACGACAGCGAAAACGTTGAGATCGAACGGTTCGGTGAGCCCGTGGTGCCGGAATGGGAGATCCCCTATCATGTGGACATCATGGAACGGCTGGCGGGTATCGACCTGGACGCCGCGCGCAAGACCAGCGGCAACGGGTTCTATTACCTGATGGGCGACGTGGCCCGGCTGCACAGCGCGATTCTGAGCTACGCCCGGGATTTCATGATTGACCGGGGCTTCACCTACGTGGTGCCGCCGTTCATGATCCACGGCAACGTGGTGACGGGCGTCATGAGCTTCGCCGAGATGGAAAACATGATGTACAAGATCGAGGGCGAGGATCTGTACCTGATCGGTACGTCCGAGCATTCGATGATCGGTAAGTTCATTGACACGATCCTGGACGAGGACCAGCTGCCCCAGACACTGACGAGCTACAGCCCCTGCTTCCGCAAGGAAGTGGGTGCCCACGGCATCGAAGAGCGGGGTGTGTACCGCATCCACCAGTTTGAAAAGCAGGAAATGATCGTGATCTGCAAGCCCGAGGAGAGTCCCATGTGGTTTGACAGGCTGTGGCAGAACACGGTGGACTTCTTCCGGACGCTGGATATTCCGGTGCGTACGCTGGAATGCTGCAGCGGCGACCTGGCTGACCTGAAGGTGAAGAGCCTGGACGTGGAAGCCTGGAGTCCCCGGCAGAAGAAGTACTTTGAGGTCGGCAGCTGCTCGAACCTGGGCGACGCTCAGGCCCGGAGACTGCAGATCCGCGTAAAGGGAGCAGACGGCAGCAAGTATCTGGCCCACACGCTGAACAATACCTGCGTCGCGCCGCCGCGGATGCTGATCGCCTTCCTGGAGAACAACCTGCGGGCAGACGGGACCGTCGCGATCCCTGAAGCGCTGCGGATGTACATGGGCGGAAAAGACCACATCGGGTAACTCGCTGCTGTCATCTCGAGCAAGGCCGGAGGCCGCGTCGAGAGATCTGACCGGCAGCAGAATGCAGCCCGTAACAGGAAGATTTCTCCGCTCCGCTTCGCTTCGGTCGAAATGACATCCAAGGTATTGCATTTCAGTATCTTGATGAATACAGTCGGGAGCAGATTATGTCAGAAGAGAAAAAGAAGGGTTTGTTTGCGAGGCTTCGTGAAGGGCTGAGCAAGACCCGTGGAAACATGACCGAAAAGGTCGACGATATGGTCCGGGAAAACCGGAAGATCGACGACGAATTTTATGAAGAGCTGGAAGATATCCTGCTCATGGCTGACTGCGGCCTGAAAGCGACCACGGAGATCGTGGACGAGCTGAAGGATAAGGTGAAGGCCGGTAAGGTCAAGGATGCGGCCGAAGCCCGGGAGATGCTCAAAGAGATCATGGTCGGGCAGATGGACATCCCGCGGCCGCCGCTGAAGTGGCCTATGGTGATGCTGATCGTCGGCGTGAACGGCGTGGGCAAGACCACGACCATCGGGAAGCTGGCGCTGCGGTTCCAGGCCATTGGCCGGCGGGTTATGCTGTGCGCGGGAGATACCTTCCGTGCCGCTGCGGCGGAACAGCTGACCGTATGGGCAGAGCGCGCCCGGGTGCCGATTGTGAAGCATGCGGAAGGCGCAGATCCGGCGGCGGTGGTGTTTGACGCCATCAAGAGCGCCAAAGCCCAGAACGCGGACCTGCTGATCATCGACACGGCCGGTCGGCTGCACAACAAAAAGAACCTGATGGACGAGCTGAGCAAGATGCGCCGGGTGATCGACCGGGAGTATCCGGAAGCGGACACCCGCTGCATCCTGGTGCTGGACGCCACCACGGGCCAGAACGGCCTGATGCAGGCCCGGGCCTTCAAGGAGGTTGCCGAGATCAACGGCATCATTCTGTCGAAGCTGGACGGCACCGCCAAGGGCGGTATCGCGCTGGCTATCCGGCAGGAGCTGGAAGTGCCGGTATGGTACATCGGGGTCGGCGAAGGCATTGATGATTTACAGCCATTCAATGCCAAAGAGTTTGTTGAAGCACTATTCTGATGGAGGAATAACAATATGGCTGAACTGACAATGGACAAGCTGGTAGCGCTGTGCAAGAACCGCGGATTTATCTTTGCGGGTTCCGAGATCTACGGCGGCCTGGCGAACACCTGGGACTACGGCCCGCTGGGCGTGGAATTCAAGAACAATGTGAAAAAGGCCTGGTGGCAGAAATTTGTGCAGGAGAGCAAGTATAACACGGGCCTCGACTGCGCGATCCTGATGAACCGGGAAGTCTGGGTGGCCAGCGGCCACGTGGGCGGCTTCAACGATCCGCTGATGGACTGCAAGGCCTGTAAGGCCCGTTTCCGCGCGGACAAACTGATCGAAGACTTCACTGAAGGCGCGGAGACCGGCGACGGCTGGAGCAATGCCGAACTGGAAAAGTTCATCGCCGAGCACGACATCGTCTGCCCGGTGTGCGGCAAGAAGGATTTCACCGGCATCCGCCAGTTCAACCTGATGTTCAAGACCTTCGCGGGCGTGAACGAAGACAGCGCGAACGAGATCTATCTGCGGCCCGAAACGGCGCAGGGTATCTTCGTGAACTTCCAGAACGCGATGCGGACCACCCGGAAAAAGCTGCCGGCGGGCATTGCCCAGATCGGCAAGAGCTTCCGGAATGAGATTACCCCCGGTAACTTCATTTTCCGCGTGCGAGAGTTCGAGCAGATGGAACTGGAGTTCTTCTGCAAGCCCGGCGAAGACCTGGAATGGTTCAACTACTGGCGCGGATTCTGCCGCGACTGGCTGCTGAGCCTGGGCATCAAGGAAGAAAGCCTGCGGCTGCGGGACCATGAGCCGGAGAAGCTGGCCTTCTATTCCAAGGCGACGACGGACTTCGAGTTCCTGTTCCCCTTCGGCTGGGGTGAACTGTGGGGCGTGGCAGACCGTACCGACTACGACCTGACCCAGCATCAGGAGCACAGCGGCAAGAGCATGGAATATCTTGATCCGGTGACGAACGAGAAGTATATCCCGTACTGCATCGAGCCCTCTCTGGGTGTGGACCGTATGGTTCTGGCCTTCCTGTGCAACGCGTATGACGAGCAGGAGCTCGAGGGCGGCGACGTCCGCACGGTACTGCACCTGCATCCCGCACTGGCGCCCTACAAGGCTGCGGTGCTGCCTCTGCAGAAGAACAAGCTGGGCGGACTGGCCAGCGAGATCCATGCGGAACTGTGCAAGTACTTCCCCGTGGAATACGACGAAACCGGGTCTATCGGCAAGCGCTACCGCCGGCAGGATGAAATCGGCACGCCGTTCAGCATCTGCGTCGACTTCGAGACCGAAGAGACCCAGACCGTGACCATCCGCGACCGGGACACTATGGAACAGGAGCGCGTTCCGATCAGCGAAGTACGCAAGTATATTGAGGACCGGATGCGGTTCTGAGTAAAAGAAAAGGCGTTCGGAGCGAACGCCTTTTCTTTTCCCGGAGGAAAGATATGCTGATTGATGAACTGACGGTGGGAATCGTCCAAACCTGCTGTTATATTCTGAGCAAAGAAGGCGGACAGGAATGCATCGTAATTGATCCGGGCGCGGAAGCGAACCGGATCCGGAAGCATGTCGGCGATCGGAAGATCGCAGCGATCCTGCTGACCCACGGGCATTTTGACCATATCGGTGCGGTTCGCGAGCTGATGGAACCCGGCACGAAACTGGTGATTCACGGGCTGGACGCGCCGATGCTGGGAGATCCGGAGCTGAACGCCAGCGCCGGACTGATCGCACGGAAGGTGACCGCGCCGGAAACTACAGATCTGGTGAAGGAAGGCGACGAGCTGGAATTTGCCGGGATGAAGGTGAAGGTGCTGCATACGCCCGGGCATACGCCGGGGAGCGTATGCTATGAGATCGGGGGCGAGCTGTTTACCGGGGACACGCTGTTTGAATACGGCTGGGGCCGGACAGACCTGCCCGGCGGCAGCGAAGCACAGATGGAAGCGTCGCTGAAGCGGCTGATGCCGATGGTCAGGACAATGCCTTTCCACGCGGGACATTGAATAATTCTGCGATCGCTGTTACCAAAGTGTCTATGACACTTTGACAGCTGTAGCATGGCAGCTGTTACCCAAATCAAAGATTTGGACAGCTGCTCAACAATTCAGAATTAAACTAAGAGAGGCCAAACCATGCGAGCTGTTGTGCAAAGAGTTACCAACGCTTCTGTTACCGTTGAAAACGAAACAGTCGGAGCCATCGGTCCCGGGATTATGGTACTGATCGGCGTAGCCGATACGGATACCGACAAGGACCTGAAGTATATCATTGATAAGGTGATGAACCTGCGGATCTTTGACGACGAGAACGGTGTCATGAACCGCTCCGTGATCGACGCAGGCGGCAGCATATTGGCTGTGTCCCAGTTCACGCTTTACGGCGACGCCCGGGGAGGCCGGCGGCCTTCCTATATCCGGGCAGCGAAGCCCGAACCGGCGGACGCGATGTATGAAAGGGCAGTAGCTGCCTGGCGGGAGAACGGGATCCATGTGGAAACCGGCCGATTCCGCACGGAAATGATGGTTTCACTGGTGAATCACGGTCCGGTAACGATTCTGTTGGACAGTGAAAAAGCGTTCTGAATGCTCAGAACGCCTTTTCTATTTCAGAAATAATTCTCTTTTCCGTTGGATCATCTCATCCGTCCGGGTGAGATAATCATGGATATTGCTGACGTTGGGGGCCCGTTCAATATGGCCTTCCTCCGGAAAGATCCGCTTGGAGATCCCGCCGGCACCCATGGCGAGGATGTGGCTGGTCTCCTCCATGATATCCACGTTATACAGGCAGGCATGCCCCGGCAGGGCGTAGCCGGTGTTTTCCAGGTTCCCGGCCATGTACTTCTGCTTATACAGGTAATAGGGCGCCATGCCCAGGGCCCGCGCGGTCTCCCGGCCGGCTTCCACCATGCGGGCGGTCATGTCTCCGTCCGGCAGGGGATGGTTCTCCAGGCTCATCCGGGAAGATCGCTTGATCGCCAGGGTATGCACGGTCAGGCTTTCCGGTTTCAGTTTCCGGGCTTCGTCCATGGTATGGGCGAAGTCTTTTTCATTCTCCCCGGGCAGGCCGGCGATGACGTCCATGTTGATATGGGGGATGGCTTCCTCCCGGGCCAGGGCGTAGGCGTCCCGGACCTGCTGCGCGGTATGCGCCCGGCCGATGATTTCCAGCGTCCGGTCGTTCATGGTCTGGGGATTGATGGAGATCCGGCTGATGCCGGCGGAACGGATGGCGCGGAGTTTTTCCCGTGTCAGGGTATCCGGCCGTCCCGCTTCCACGGTATATTCCATGGCGCCGGGGAAACAGACCACGGTTTCCGCCATCAGGCGTTCAAAAGCGTCCTGCGGCAGGGCAGTGGGCGTTCCGCCGCCCACATACAGGGCCCGGAGTTTCCGGCCGCTTTCCCGGAGGATTTCCGCGCAGGCGCGCATTTCCCGGGTCAGGGCGTCCATATAGGGCTTCACCAAGGCGCCGTCCCCGATCTCTCCGGAAGAGAAAGAGCAGTAGGCGCAGCGGGTTGTGCAGAAGGGAATACCGATATAGACGTCCATCCATTCATCCCCGGGCGGCGGCAGTTTGCCCTGTACGTCCGCAATCTCCGCCAGGAGCGCGGCCCGGTCCGGGGAAACGTCAAAATCCGAAACAAGCCGGCTGACGGCCTCCTCCGGGGTCAGGCCTTCCTTCAGGGCCTCCAGCATCAGGTGAGTCGGCCGGACCCCGGTGAGGCTGCCCCAGGGCGGACGGATCCCGGTCATGTCGCGCAGGAGATCGTAGAGCGTCTGCTTACAGAGACGCCGGGCGGCCCGGCGGCGGTGCAGGACGCGGATCCGCTCATCCGGATCATCCGGGGCGGGAACGGTACGTTCCGCGCGGTGACCGTCGGCTTCGAAGGCAATGCGGAAGAGGTTGTCCTGCTCTTCCGCAACGGGAGCGAACTTTTTGGGTTCGTCCCAGACGCTTTCCGGAAAGCCAAAAAGCCGGGTTAAGACTCTTAACTCCGGCTCGATGGTTTCCAGGTAGGCGTTCAATTCGTTGCTCATTATTTCGTCGCTCTGTAAACATCCAGGATATCGGACTTGTTGCGGAGTGCCTGGATGACCTTGTTCATCTCCTCGCGGGAATGAACGTCAAGGGTCAGGCGCAGGGTGGAAATACGGGTCTTGTCATCGGACTGGATTGAGGCGGCCCGGATGGATACACCGTTCTCCCCGATGATGGTCGCAATCTCGCCGAGCATATTGACCCGGTCATAGGCCAGGATGGTGATGGTGGCGTAGAAGGTATCCTCGCCGTCGGAGGCCCATTCCACGGGAATGCGGCGCTCTTCCTCGCCGGAGGCGGCGTTGACGCATTCCGCCTTATGGATGGTAACGCCGCGGCCGCGGGTGATATAACCTACGATCTCATCCCCAGGCACGGGGCTGCAGCATTTGGCGAAGCGGACGGGGATATCCAGGTCCTCGCTGCCGGTGAGCACGATGCCGTGATGGGCGCGGTGCTGGATGAGGCGCTTTTCCTCCGAAACCATGTCCTCCACGTTGTGGACGTTCTGACCGGGGGTTTCCTTGGCCTTCTGTTCTTCGATGCAGCGGGTGACGACGTAGACCGCGGCCATGCCGCCGTAGCCGACGGCACCGCAGATATCTTCAAAGTCCAGGAAGCCGGTACGCTTGAGGATCGGATCGTAGAATTCCGGTTTGATGATGTCGGACATGCGCACGCCGCGGCGGGTACATTCCTTTTCGATCATGGCCCGGCCCAGTTCCACGTTCTCTTCCTTGAGGGCTTTCTTGAGGAACTGGCGGATCTTGGCTTTGGCCTGGGGTGTTTTGCAGATCCGGAGCCAGTCGCTGCTGGGGCCCTTGGAGGAAGCGGAGGTCAGGATTTCCACCCGGTCGCCGGTTTCCAGTGGTGTATCGAGGGGAATGATCTTGCCGTTGACCTTGGCGCCGACGCACTGGTTGCCGACGCCGGAATGGATGCGGTAGGCGAAGTCCAGGGGCGTGGCACCCTTGGGCATGGAGATGACGTCGCCCTTGGGGGTGAAGAGGAAAACTTCCTCAGAGAAAAGGTCGGTTTTCAGGGTGTCCAGGAACTCCCGGGAGTCCCGGGTCTCCGTCTGCCAGTCCAGCATCTGGCGGACCCAGTAGAGCTTATGGTCCAGGGAATCTTCCTGGGAGGCGCCTTCTTTATACCGCCAGTGGGCCGCGATGCCGAACTCCGCGACGCGGTGCATATCCCATGTACGGATCTGCACCTCGAAGGGGAAGGGAATCCTGCGGCCGCCGACGACAGTGGTGTGGAGGGACTGGTACATGTTGGCCTTGGGGACGGAGATATAGTCCTTGAAGCGGCCGGGCACCTGGTTCCACAGAGTATGGACGATGCCCAGGACGGTGTAGCAGTCCGGAATGGTATCCACGATGACGCGGATGGCGATGAGGTCATAGATCTGGTCAAACTGCTTCTGCTGGAGGACCATCTTGCGGTAGATGGAATAGAAATGCTTGCTGCGGCCGTCGATGGTATAACGGATGCCCTGCTGGTCCAGCCGCTCGGACAACTCGTCGATGACCAGACGGATGTTCTCTTCCCGCTCCTGGCGCTTCATGCCGACGAGGTGGACGATGCGGTTGTAGGCTTCCGGATCGATATACTTCAGGGACAGATCCTCGAGCTCCTGTTTGATGGCATAGACGCCGAGGCGGTGGGCCAGGGGCGCGTAGATGTCCAGCGTTTCCCGGGCGATGGCGGCGCGGCGCTCCTCCGGCTGATGACGGAGGGTGCGCATGTTGTGCAGGCGGTCCGCCAGCTTGATAAGCACGACGCGGATGTCCTTGGACATGGCCAGGATCATCTTGCGGAGAGACTCGGCCTGGGCTTCCTCCCGGTTGGAGAAGTCCATTTTATTCAGCTTGGTGACGCCGTCCACCAGGTCCGCGACTTCCTCGCCGAACTCCTCGCGGATGGTATCGAGGGTGATATCGGGGCAGTCCTCGACTGTGTCGTGAAGGAGGCCCGCTGCGATGGTGGGCGGGTCGATCATGAGCTCGGTGAGGATGGAGGCGACGAGGGACGGGTGGGTGAAATAAGGCTCACCGGACTTGCGGAACTGGCCTTCGTGCGCCTTCTCAGCGAACTTCCAGGCTTTTTCCACGAGCTTGTAGCCGTCGCCGGGATGGTATTTGCGAATCCGGCCCAGCATCTGGTCCAGGGGCATTGCTTCGTAGGAAGTAAAAGCCATAGGTGAACCTCCTTTCATGTTAATTCACAATTCGGAATTCATAAATCAGAATTAATGGAATAGACCTGCGCTTCGATGGTGGTCCGGCCGCGGAAGTCGTTGAGGACGGGGCGGTAGAGCAGATCGAGCTTCTGCGGGGATTCGTCGGCGACGTCGCCCTGGGAGAAGGCGATGGCTTCCACGACGGAAAGGTCTTCGTCGATGACGGTGAGCTTCAGGTGGGAGCCGTCCTTGCCGACCCGGCGGATGGCCTGGACTTCGGCGCCTTCCAGGAGGAAAAGCGGGGCCGGGTTGCCGCAGCCGGTGGGTTCCAGCCGGGTGAGCCAGGCCATGGAATCCCGGGTCCAGGTGCGGAAGGGGACGGTCAGGTCGTATTCCATGGAGGGGAGGAAGGTTTCCTCCGGCGCGGCTTCTGAGATGACTTTCTCCAGACGCTCGCGGAGGAGGGGAAGATTCTCCGTCTTCACGGTGAGGCCCGCGGCCTGTTCATGGCCGCCGTAGCGGACGAGCAGATCAGCGCAGGACTGAAGCATCTTATAGATGTTGATCCCGGGGATCGACCGGCAGGATCCGACGGCGGTATCGCCGTGGACGCTGAGGGCGATGGCGGGAAGATGGAAGCGTTCGCAGAGCCGGCCGGCGGTGAGGCCGATGAGGCCGGGATTCCAGTCCTCCCCGGAAACGAGGATGACATGGGAAGCGGCGAGGGCTTCCAGGGACAGCTGGGTCAGGGCTTCGGCGGTCATCTCCCGCTCAAAGCGCTGGCGGGTGCGGTTGGCTTCCTCCAGCATGGCGGCGATGTTCTCCGCCTTGGCGGGATCCGGGGTCAGAAGCAGGTGGACGCCGAGTCTGGCGTCACCCAGGCGGCCGGCCGCATTCAGGCGGGGGCCGATCCTGAAACCCAGGTCGTCAGCGGAGAGCGGAGACTGGGTTGCCGAAACGGAAAGCAGCGCTTTCAGGCCGGGGCGGGAAGTGGTTTCGATGCGGGCGAGGCCTTCCCGGACGATGATCCGGTTCTCACCCAGCAGGGGAACGACGTCCGCGACGGTGGCGATGGCGGCCAGATCCAGGCGCTTTTCCACGCCGGCCATGCCCTGGAGGGCCTGGCAGATCTTGAGCGCGACGCCGGCGCCGCACAGGTAAGGGCAGGGATAATTTCCCAGGAAAGGATCCATGACCACGTCTGCGTCCGGAAGGACTTCCGGGGGCTGGTGGTGGTCGGTGATGATGACGGTGAGGCCGAGCTCCTTCGCCAGGGCGACTTCCTCCACATTGGAAACGCCGCAGTCCACGGTGACGAGGACCTGCGCCTTCTGCGCGATCTCCCGGACCGCTTCCGGATTGAGGCCGTAACCTTCGGTGTGGCGGGAGGGGATGCGGTAGGCGAGGGAGGCGCCGAGATCGTGGAGGGTCTCCATGAGGATGGAGGCGGCGCAGACGCCGTCGGCATCGTAGTCGCCGTAGACCAGAATCGTTCTGCCATCGGCGATGGCGGATTTCAGCAGGTCCACGGTCCGCTGCATGCCGTCCAGCAGGAAGGGGTCATGGAGGTCGGAAAGGGACGGGTTCAGGAAGCGGTCCGCTTCGTCCCGGGTTCTGATGCCGCGGGCGGCGAGCAGGGAGGAGAACCAGTCCGGCATTCCCTCATAGGAGACTGCTTCGGTGCTGCGCTGAATGAAGCGGGTATGCGTCATAGCGGCCTCCTTTGTACTCAGGATGACAAAGGGAGGGACTGCCTGAGCAGTCCCTCCCTGATGAACAGAATCAGGCCTTGGCCTTGCGGCTGCGGCGCTTTTCCTCCAGGAACGCCCAGACATAACCGTTGATCATGTTGGCGCTGTAGACACCGGAGAGGATACCGACGATGATCGGCAGAGCGAACTCGCGGATGGAGGCGACGCCCAGGATGCACAGCGCCACGATGGTGATCAGGGTGGTGACGGTGGTGCAGATGGTACGGCCCAGGCTCTCCTTGATGGAGATGTTGGTGACCTCTTCGCGGGCGACGGCCGGCATCTTCTTCGCGTTCTCACGGATCCGGTCGAAG
>Ga0310694_10005077_pt1 | contig 12641 bp, 4 predicted proteins | sample 174DNAGHGhighgp2_FD_203884 | JGI IMG/M metagenome (GOLD analysis project Ga0310694, IMG submission 203884) | Sheep rumen microbial communities from Palmerston North, Manawatu-Wanganui, New Zealand - 1742 DNA GHGhigh gp2 (v2) (version 2) | ecosystem: Host-associated > Mammals > Digestive system >...
CGAGGTGGGAAAGCCAAAGACCCCCTCTAACTCCCCCTCTATGGGGAGAAAGCCCTTCCCCATAGAGGGGGAAGGGTTGGGAAGAGGGTCAAATTGCCTCCGCATCGAGCATCGCATGGAAGATGCCATTGACGTGAAGGTCGTCACACGGAACCCGACGCTCTACTTCCTGCAAAGCAATCAGGCACAAGACTATCTGGAGCAAATGAATGAGGGGAAAGGGACCCTCTCTATCTCTCAACGCGAGATAGGGAAGCGTATGCACGAAGTCCTCAGCCGCCTCAACGATGTCAGCCAGCTCGAAGAAGTGCTCTCGCAAGCCCGCAAGGAAGGCATCATCGGCGAAGACAAAGATTGGGAAGCCATCACGGCTCACATCAGAGAAGGCTTCCTCGACCCAATCGTGGCCTCATGGTTCAAGGCAGGGAACACCGTCTATAATGAATGCAACATTGCCGGCATAAACAAGAAAGGAGAGCCTGATGTGCAGCGGCCGGACAGGGTAATAATAAATGGCAACAGCATTACCGTCATCGACTATAAGTTCGGGCATCCCAGCCGCCACTACTACGAGCAGGTTACAACATACATGAACCTTATGAGCCGAATGTACCCAAAGCATAACGTGCAAGGCTACATCTGGTACGTTATGAGGAAAAGAGCGGTAAGGGTTAGGAGCGAGGAATAATTATGAATTATGAATTGTGAATTATGAATTCTTTTCTCTCTATAATAGCAGCCGATATGCTGTCGCACTTCACTAATGATATGCGAGATGTCGTGGTTGTATTCCCTGGCAAACGTGCCGGTATGTTTCTCAACCGCGAGCTTGCCCTATTGAGCGACAAGCCTGTGTGGGCGCCAAGCTACTGCACAATGGGCGACCTCTTCCAGAGCCTTACACCTATCAAGTTGGCCGACCCTTTGGAGTGCATCTGCCAACTGTACAGCGTCATGCAGGAAGTGCTCGGGAGCGACTACACCGAGACACTCGACGACTTCTGGAGCTGGGGCGAGGTGCTTATGGCAGACTTCGACGACATCGACAAGCACCTTGCCAACGCGAAAGCCATCTTCACAAACATTGCCGACCAGGAACGCCTCAAGAGCCTTGACTACCTCGATGACAAACAGCGCGAGACACTGAAAAGCTTCTTCGGAAGTTTCTCTTTGGATATCAGCACACGGCTTCAAGAGAAGTTCCTGCACACATGGAGCCACATGTTCGAGATATACACGAAGCTTCACGAAAGGCTTCTCGCTGAAGGCAAGCTTTGGGAAGGCGCACTCCTGCGTCACGTCACGGAACAGATGCAAGCAGACGAGAGCCTCGTCCAAAAGCTTCTTGAAGGCAAGCGAGCCATCGTTTTTGCCGGCTTCAATGTGCTGAACAATGTGGAGCACAGCATGATGAACCTTGTACAACGCGAGGGCAAGGCTCGCTTCTATTGGGATTACGACCTCTACTATTGCGACCCGAAGAAAGAAGAGTTCGAAGCCGGCTACTTTATGAAGCAGAACCTCCAAGACTTCCCTTGTGCCATCAGCAACGTGGAAGCCTTCGACAACTTCCGCCACCTCAAGGACGTGACCTTCATTGCCTGCACCACAGACAATGCAGCCGCAAGGTATGTAAACACATGGAAGGGGGACGCCGTTGTTCTTTGCAACGAAGCCTTGATGCAACCCGTCCTTCATGCCATCCCGGAGGAGGCAAAGGAGGTGAACGTCACGATGGGCTTCCCGATTGCCGACACGCCGATATACGGCATCATCATGTCTTTGCTGAAGCTTCAGATAGAGGGCTACGATGCTGACCGCAAACGCTTCCGCTATCCCTTCGGGCAAACGCTACGAAGGCAGCCGCTCTTTGAATTGCTCAACGAAGAGGAGTGCTTCACCTACCAAGGCGAAAGCACAGAAAAGCTGATCGACTGGCTGCTCACCCTCGTGCGGCAGATTGCCTCGCATTACGCACAGATAGAAGAGCCGAACATCTTCGAGCAACTCTACAGCGAGACCGTCTTCCGCATCGACAGGATGCTGTGCCTGCTGAAGGACTTAATCTCTAATCCCTATTCCCTAATCCCTAATCCTTTAACGCTTCGTCGTTTGCTTCGTCAGATGATGACAAGCACAAAGATTCCCTTCCATAGCGAACCCGACAGAGGGTTGCAAGTGATGGGAATGCTCGAGACACGCTGCCTCGACTTCGAGCACATTCTCCTGCTCTCTGCCGAGGAAGGCAACCTGCCGCGAAGCACGCACGCCAACTCGTTCATCCCCGAGAGCCTTCGCGAGGCATTCGGCATGACAACCCAACGGCATCGCATCGCTGTCTATGCCTACTACTTCTATCGCCTCGTCGGGCGCTGCGAACATCTCACCTGTGTCTATAACGAAAGCTGCGGCGACGGCGTGCAGCACGAGATGTCGCGTTTCCTCCGTCAGATGCTTGCCGAGACAGACATCCCCATCCGAACCCTTTGGCTTCGCTCTGAGCCGGATGTAAAGGCAACGCTTCCCATTGAGGTCGAGAAGACACCCGAGGTGATGGAACGCCTGCGGCATCGTTATGACCAGAACCTCAAGGATGGCGAGCGCATCATGCTCAGCCCTTCAGCCATCAACACATATATGGCTTGCCCGATGAAGTTCTTTATAAATAATGTATTGCGCATCCGCCGGGAGGACGACCCGAAGGAAGGCATCTCGGCCGACATCATCGGCACCATCTTCCACGACACAGCCGAGTTCTTCTACGAGTGGCTGAAAAAGCAACGCGGCACCGACACCATCACTGCCGACATGCTTTGCGACAAGACCTTTGCCATCAAAGAAACCATCCACAGGGAACTCCAACGTATGCTTCACACCGCCTTCGATGTCTGCTGGTTCCATCCGACAGAAGACTTCGACCGCATGCCTGTCATGCGAGAGCGTTTCAAGACCCTCTCTAACTCCCCCTTAAAGGGGGAGAACAAAAAGTCTCCCTTTAAGGGAGATTTAGAGGGTCTCTACAAGGGCACCACTCTCATTGCCCACGATGTCCTGCTGCGTTACCTACAGGAACTTATCCGCTTCGACGCCCGCAACGCTCCCTTCCGCATCATCGGTGCAGAGGAGGAACGAACTCTCAACTTTCAACTTTTCACCTCTTCACCTTTTAACCTTTCCGTTAAGGTGGGCGGACGCATCGACCGCATTGACGAGACAGGCGGCCGCCTGCGCATCGTTGACTATAAGACCGGCTCATACAAGCTAAAGGACAAGGTCAAGATGGAGAACGTGGTGGGCTTGGACAAGGAGCATGTGCCGTACTACCTGCAAACGTTCCTCTATGCTTTGGCAGAGATGGAGCACATAGGCACTTCCCAAAAGGGGGAGCAGGGAGGGAGCCTTCCCATCCAACCCATACTCTTCTTCCCAATCAAGGCAGCAAGTCCTGATTACGACCCGTCGCTCAAGATTGACGGAGAAGTTGTTGATGACTTTGCCAAGCAACATGCCGCAGCCTTCCGCGAGGGCCTGCAAAACATCCTTGAAGACATCTTCAGCCCCGACAAGCCCTTCATCTGCACCACCGACACAAAGGTTTGCGAGTACTGCAAGCTCGGACTGATCTGCGGCAAGGCTCGTGCCTGACAACCCACCGTAATAACGAGATAACGTGATAACGTGATAACGTGATAACGTGATAACGGACTCTTTACAGCCATGAACCGCAAGACAATTCTTTTTCTCGCTGCAATCTGCAGTGCATGGAGATAAACGCACCGTGCCGCGACGGCCAACGCACCGTGCCGCGATGGGCAACACACCGTGGTGCGTTTTGAGACCCCCTTCGGAAAACCGACAGAGACGACGGTTCACATTATATAATTAACACTTAATCACAACAAGCTATGAACCGACTATTAAAAAGATGCCTTGGTGCCAGCGCATCCAAGAGCCACAAGACAATTCTCATCGCCCTACTCCTTTCGGGACACCTTGCCGCACAGCCGCTTTGCATCCCCACCGTCCAGGAACAGACAGCGGCACAAGGCACCATCGAGGTGTCGAGTATCACAAATGTCACCTACAACGATGCTTCGCTGCAATTTGTGGCAGAGTACTTGGGGAATGCATGGGATGCCCCAACCTCTCAGCAGAAGAAAGGCTCATCCAATGCCATCTTCCTCTCCCTTCTCCCCCTAAAGGAAGCCAAGAAGCTCCCCCTAAAGGGAGTCGGTGGATCTCTTGGCAACGAGGGCTATCGCCTGACAATCTCTCCGAAGGGCATCACCGTTCAGGCCACTACGCCCCAAGGTGCTTTGTGGGGTGCGCAGACGCTGCTCCAGATGAAGGACACGCACTTCGCGAAGAACAAAGCCGGCGTGATAACAAAGGGAACGTTTCCTTGCCTCACCATCACCGACAAGCCCGATTACGCCATCCGCGGCTTCATGCTCGACTGCGGACGCAAGTTCTATCCCTTGAGCTACCTCTATTCGCTCGTCAACGTGATGTCGTACTACAAGATGAACACCCTGCAGCTTCACCTCAACGACAATGGATTCAATGACCAGTTCGAGGGCAGTTGGGACGACACCTATGCTGCATTCCGCATGGAGAGCGACTACTTCCCAGGCCTCACCGCCATCGACGGCTCCTACTCGAAGCAGGAGATGCGCGACCTTATCCGCTATGCCGAGAAGATGGGCGTGGAGATTATCCCTGAGTTCGACGTGCCTGCCCACAGCCTTGCCTTCACACACTACCGTCCGTCGCTGGCGGCTAAGAAGTACGACGACGCTCACCTCGACCTCGAGAACCCCGATCTCATCCCCTTCCTCGACAGCCTCTATGCCGAGTATCTTGGCGGCCCCGACCCGGTCTTCACTGGTCCTCGCTTCCATATCGGAACGGACGAATACAGCAACAAGGACTCCGTCATCTGCGAACGCTTCCGCGAACTGATTGTGCATCTCTGCAATGAAGTCAAGAAATATGACAAGCAGCCCGTCTTCTGGGGCAGCCTGACCCATGCAAAGGGCGTGACGCCCGTGCCTTCCGACGGTGTGTTGATGAGCCTTTGGTACAACGGCTATGCCGACCCCGTGGAGATGCACAAGCAGGGCTTCCACATGATTTCCATTCCCGATGCCTTCATCTACATCGTGCCTGCCGCAGGCTACTACAACGACTACCTCAACACGCGTTGGCTCTTCAAGAACTGGACTCCCCCGCTCATCCGCAACCAACGCTTCGACCATCAAGACCCGCTCATCGACGGCGGCATGTTTGCACTTTGGAACGACTTCATCAAGAACGGCATCTCCGTCGGCGACTGCCACGACCGCATCCTGCCTGCCATGCAGGTCGTCAGCGAGAAGTGCTGGCACGCTCTTCGCGACACCACAGACGCAGCCTTTGCCGAGTGGACGAGTTTTGCCAGTCTGCTCAGCGACGGACCGCTCACCGACGAAATCGGACGCAAGAGCATGGTCAACCATATCGACCTGAAACCAAACACAACCATCTTCAAAGACCCACCCCTCCCCTCCCTTAAAGGGAGGGAGTCCTCCCCCTTTAAGGGGGAGTTAGAGAGGGTCCATCAGATTGGCTATCCCTATACCGTCGAGTTCACCATCGACTGGGCCGACGAGAAGCCCGGCACCGTGCTTTGCACGAGCGAGCGCAGCACGTTCTACCTCTCCGACCCCATCAAGGGCATGCTCGGCTTCAGTCGCGACGGCTACCTCTTCACGTTCAAGTACAAGGGCAAGCCCGGCAAGCACGAGACCATCCAGCTGAAGGGCGACAACAAAGGCATCAGCCTCTATGCAGACGGACGACTCGTGGAGAACCTCAAGCCCGATGTGGGACACCGCTCCGACAACAAGCACAGCACCTACAAGATCATGCGTACCCTCGTCTTCCCCCTGCAGGAGACAGGCAACTTCCGCAGCAAGATAACCAACTTCAGCGCCTGGAGATAATCATCCAACATTGGCCAGACTTTATCCTTAGACAGAGAACTGCTGTGTCTTTGTGTTAAGTTGATACACAAAAAGCAGCAGGCTTGGCACAAAACCAAGCCCGCTGCTTTTTGTCTGATGGTTGATGTTTACTACTTCCGGACAGCACGGACGGTGTGGCCTTTATAGAAGTCGTCGTCATAATTATAAGCCGAAGACCACTTATTATTAAAGCTCTCGTTTCTCATCAACATATAATTTGCTGCGTTATCATCGTATTCAGATCGAGTGCGCGACCAATATTCAACACTTGTTGCTTTGAGATAAATGCTTCCATTCCCCCAAGAGCCTGTTGTGGGCAGGAAGATGCTATTGTCATTCGTCTTGCTCGTGATTTTCAGGACTGAGGCACCGTTCAGCGTCGTTCCCTGCCGGCAGTTCCTTTACAGAGCCAACGGAGAATGTGTAGCTGTCTTCCGAATAGGAACTCTTCGGTTGTGTCTCGCCCCAGGCGAAATAGTCGCCGTACTCTTCAGGGCATGCGGCTCCGACGTTGAACGTTGCCCAAAGCGTGCCAGATGGCAGGCCGAGGTCAACATACTCTGGGGAAGCGGTGCCGTCGTCGAAGGTGACGCTCTCCACCTGTGATACTCTGTACACGAAGGTCTCGCCGTTAGCCAGGTTGACCCTCATCTTCTGTGCTCTCGTTGTCAGCACGCCCGCAAGCAATAGCAGCAGAGCTGCAAGGATAGTTTTTGTTTTCATTGTAATAGATAATTAATGTGATATCTGCGGCATAGATACACCTTATTATTTGTATATACGCAAAGCTTTTGGAAAAAAAACTTGACCAATTATGTCTTTATTTGTATCTTTGTACCCGAAACGACACAAAAGAAGCAAAATAATGAGGAAAAGATTGTTATTGACCGCCTTTGTGGTTTGCCTCGCAAGCCAAGGGGCTGAGTTTGTTTTTCAGGAAGGACTTATTGCAGACATCAAACCGAAGGGCTGGCTCCTGGAATTCCTGCAAAGGCAGAAGACAGGACTGACAGGACACCCCGAAGCTCTCTCCTACCCATACAACACATGCCTTTGGGCTGGCGAGATTCCCCGCAACGGCGACTACGGACAGGACTGGTGGCGCTACGAGCAGACAGCCTATTACACTGACGGCTTGCTGCGCTTGGGGTATCTTCTCGACGACGAGGAACTCATCACGAAGGGTGAGGCGGGCATCAAATATACGTTGGCTCATCCGCAGTCAAACGGCCGCCTCGGCTCGTCGGTCATCAGCAGTCTTTGGCCGCAAGCCGTCTATTGGCGAGCCATGAAGGCATACGCCGACGTGCATGGCAACCCGACATCGCTCAAGATGGCACTGCGAAGGAACTACAACTCGATGAACAACACCGACTTGACCAACGGCCGCCGACACATCCTCAACCTCGAAGGCTTGCTCTGGCTCTACGGCGAGACAGGCACGAGAGCCTTGCTGACAAAGGCCGAGACGGCATACAACACAGGCGGCTTCGAGTTCGACGCCACCGATGCCGGCAGCGACGAGTTCATCCACCTGCACGGCGTCACCTATTGCGAGATGCTCAAAGTGCCTCTGCTCCTTTATGCCTACACAGGAAACGAAGCGTATCTGGACATCGCGATGAACGCCGAGCGGAAACTTGAGCGCGACCATCTGCTGCCAGACGGCGTGCCGACAAGTGCCGAATACACGCAGGGACGGGACATCGACATCGCCCACGAGACCTGTGACATAACAGATTACACCTGGTCGCTCGGCTATTTCCTCACCGTCACGGGGCAGGCAGAATGGGCCGACCGCATAGAGCGGGCCATCTTCAATGCCGCACCGGGAGCCGTCACCGCCAATTTCGATGCCGTCCAATACTTTTCTTCCGTCAATCAAGTCATTTGTACAGGCAACTCGGACAACAACAAGTTCAAGCGCGGCTCGACGTGGATGGCCTATCGTCCCACACATGAGACGGAGTGCTGCGCAGGCAATATGCACCGCATGATGCCCAACTTCGCCTCACGACTCTGGATGCGAGGGACAAACGATGCCATCGTGGCAGCCATGTACGCGCCCAGCGAGATTGATTTCAAAGTGGGCGACACACAATGCCACATCACGGAAGAGACCTTCTATCCCTTTAGCGGAGACATCACTTTCCGTTTCTCTCTGCCCGAAACGAAGCACTTCCCCTTCGTCTTCCGCATTCCGGGTTGGTGCAATGAACATCGGGTTCTGATAAACGGCCTACCCATAGAGGGGGAAGTTGGGAGAGGGTCATTCCTCACTTTGGAGCGCGACTGGAACGATGGCGACGTGGTGAAGCTCTCGCTCACCATAACCCCGAAAGTTGTTGAGGCAGCAGATGGGCAGGGAAAGTATGTGGAATGTGGGCCGCTGCTCATGGCCTATCCCGTGCCAGCCACCGTCACCGAAGACACCAACACCTACAGCAACATGAACGGCAAGGAGCCGGGCGACGGCTTCAAATGCTGGAACATGAAACCCAGAGGCGCTTTCAACTATTCCCTCAACACCGATGCCGAGACTTTGACACTCAACATCGACCAGGAGAAACTCGCAAATGCCTATCCTTTCGACCTCGACGGCACACCCGTCTCTGTCAGCCTCCCCGTCCGTCCTATTACTTGGACACTGGAAAGCAACCGCTACAATCCCGTCTTGCCAGCATCGGAATATGTCGTTTTCAGCGGCACACGGCGTAACATCAACCTCGTTCCCTACGGTGCCACGAAGCTGCGTGTCACCGTCTTTCCCGATGCCCTTCGCAAAGGGAAGAAGACACTTACCGACAGCCTTATCGTCAATCCCGACTTTGAACTCACGTCTGCCGCACAGGTCAATCACGGCGGCATAGAGCAGAAGGGCGTGAGACCCTACGGATGGAGCGTGCGAGGCACCCTGAATGGCAACAGCTACGGCATCAATCACGACGCCTCCAACCACTATGGCGAAAATGTCTGCTGGTACAACACACGACCCTTCCCACTCGACTTCCAGCTCTACCAAACCGTTTCCGCCTCGAAGCTCAAGCCCGGAACGTATCGTGTCCGTTGCCTCCTCTGGTGCCAAAGCGGGGCATTCGGAACGTGTCGGCTCTTCGCAAACAATAACGTCCAATACTTCGGCAAGGAGAGCGACTATGGTCGGAACCTCGTGGAAGGCGAGAATGCAACCTTTGCAGGACACGCGGGAACCTCAGGATCGTCCTTTATCTTGCAGGAAATGGAAGTGACGGTCAGCATCGAGGAAGGTGAAGACCTTACCTTCGGCATCCGCACAAGCTGCATGAAACCCGACGGCACACAAGCCACAAGCAGCGAATCGACTGGCTGGTTCAAGGTGGACCACTTTAGCATTGAGCGTGTCGAACAGGGAGGAGGGACTTCAATCCTTATTCCGCAAACCGATATTCATCCTGATGCCGAATCTTGTTATGACCTTTATGGCCGCCTCATCAGTCCGGAAGCAAATCTTTCATCATGCACGCTTCGTTCTTCACTGCCAAAGGGCATCTATATTCAGAATGGGAGAAAAACCCTAAAGTTTTGAGGGGAAAGGAGCAGAATACAAAATAAATTATGTATCTTTGCGGACGTAAACTAATAACTCCACATTTATGACCCAAACAATCAAATGTCGTCTGACGGCATATTCCATTCTGTTCCTGCTGCTTTGTCTCGCCACAAGCGCGATGGCTGCCAACAAAAAAACGACGGTGAACAAGGTCTCTCAACCTATCACCGTAGCCGAAAACATAGATTATACGATAACCGGCACCACGCCCTTTGAAGATGAAGGACTGGTGAACATCATTGGCACAGAACACTCCGTGCTCATCTTGGCAAGAATCAAGCCGTCTGTCGCCATTAGCCAGTGGCTTTCCAAAGTGCAGATAAACGGAGAAAAAGCCGTCAACAACAGGAACTGCCAGGTGAAACTCTATGGCCGGGGATGCATCATCCTGCCCTACGAGCGGAACATCAAGCCTCTCACCGTCTATTCCGAGCAAGGGTACGAAGGCGAGAGCTGCAACAGCTTCGGTACGGAGAACTCTAACGGATACATGAACACGCTGACCATATCAAAGCTCAACAACCGCATACGCTCATTCAAACTCAAGCGAGGCTATATGGTCACCTTCTCCACACAAGCGAAGGGACGCGGCTACAGCCGTTGCTTCATTGCAGCGACAAGCGACCTTGAGGTGCCGACGCTGCCTGCCGTCCTTGACAAGAAGATTACGTCGTACCGCATTTTCAAATGGTACGACACCGGCAAACAGCAACTGGCAGCAGCTGGCGGCGACAAGACAGCCTGCAATGCCCTCAACGTCACCAGCACCTACACCTGGGGCACGACGACCGACATGTCCCCAGATGTCGAGAATGTTCCCCACCATATCTACGAGAACCAACCCTCGCCAGCATCCTTGGGAGCCTGCACCACCTCGCCTCACATGAAGACCAACAACGAGCCGATGAACACCGCCGACGACCCCAAGGGCAAAACAGAAGATGTGGATGCCGTGCTGGCGAACTGGCAAGACCTCATGGCAACGGGCATGAGGCTTTGCTCCCCTTCGTCGTGGGACGGCAGCGACTACACCAACGGCACCGGCTACATCAAGCGCTTCATCGACAGCATCGATGCCCGCGGCTGGCGTTGCGACATCATAGACCTCCACTGCTATTGGCCCGAAAGCAACTTCGGCACTATCGGGAACTGGACGAACAGCACCGGCCGTCCCGTCTGGATATCGGAATGGGTGTGGGGAGCCTCATGGAACAGCAACGGAGCCTTTGCCAGCGGCGTGACCGAATCGCAGAACGCAGAAGCCCTGAAACGCATCTGTACTGTGCTGAACAACAACGACTGCATCGAGCGCTACTACTATTGGAACTCTGAACGCGACCCGTCAAGGCTATACAAGAACGGCAGCCTTACAGAAGCAGGAGAGTACTATGCCAGCATCAACTCGGGCTTGGGATACAATGGCAAGCATGACTTTGTGCCCACAACGCCCCCCCAGCACGGTCCCTCCAAGTTCACACAAACGGTTCTGTCCACAGGAAAGACACGCCTGACGTGGTACGATGCCAATGGCGAATTCAACCAACTGATGGAATTGCAGATGAAGAATGCCTCTGGACAGTGGGTCGTGCTCGACACCATTGCGCAGAAAGAGGCGGCGGCAAATTATTCCTATGAGATTGACAATGACGACGAGAGCATCCTCTATCGCATTCATCTCATCGACCTGAACGGCAAGGAGTACTACACATCGGACGAACTGGAGCTGGGCGATGCCTTCGAGATAGACGGGCAGCTCTATTATGCAGGCGGCAACGTGTTCCCCAACGGGGAGTTCGACCTTGGTTTCACGGATTGGACAAGCGGCACGGGACAGCTCCTTGCCGAGCCGCAGTTCCAAGTTGTGGCCGATGGAGGCTATGGGGGAGGCTGCTATCTGCAGTCACACCTTACAGGCGGAGCAAGCACGGCGGCTTCCATCAAGAAGGGTGTTGACGTGATACCTGGGCAGAACTACGTCTTCCGCATCGCCTCGCGAAACGGTGGCAAATACCTGACTTTCTATCTTTCCACCGATGGAACGTCACTGAGTAAACTGACCGGCAAAGCCACGGAAGATACCGAATGGCACACAAACACCATTACCTTCAATACAGACAACTTTGCCAAAGGCATCCTTTCCTGCCGGACACTGGCGGCCAAGGCTCAGATAGACAACCTGCAATTGCGGCAACTCTTCCCCACACGGGAGGAAGCAATAGCAGACGGCATAGAGAAGGCAAGGCTCAGAGCCGAGGCACAGAAGGCATATAACACGGAATATCCTTCCTTCAACGACGACCTCGACGCTCGCCTATCTGCCATCACAGGCACCGACAAGGCTGCATTGGCAGAGGCAGAGACAGTTCTGGCAGAACATCTTTCCGCCATTCAGAAGAAAAAGGAGACACCCGTCATCCGCACCACCTTGCAAGCCATTGCAGAGCGGCCTTGCCCCGAATATGAGACAATGCTCACCCTACTCAACAACATGGAAGAGGCTCAAACGGCACAGGCAATCATTGCATCCTACGACCAGTTACGTCCTCTGATGGATGAAAACCTTGCCTTCACGCGTTCAAGCAAGCAACCCACCACTCCGTCCTTTGCCGGAGAAAAGTCCACCGGCTGGCAGGTCAAGGTGGGAACCTTCAAGGACGGCGACCAAAAGGCCACCACGAAGTTCGGCAAGACGTGCTGGAATGCATGGTGGAGCACGACGAGGCAGGATGCGACGATGGAGATACGGCAGACCGTCACCAACCTCCCGGAGGGATATTACCAATTGGAGTGCAAGGCCATGACGGAGCACTTCTGCATCTCCGACCAACACGGCTATATCCGCAGCGGCGACGTTGAGGCCGTGACACCTGTCCTGAGCAAGGCTTACTACGATCTGCCTGTAGAGAATCACTGGGAAACCCTCGTCACGACACCCGTTTACGTTGAGCCGAGCGGTTCGCTCACCATTGGTTTCGTCAGCTCAAAGCAAGGTGCGGTGGCAGGCAAATGGCACACCTTCGGCAATGCCAGCGGTACGAGCGACAACC
>Ga0310694_10005078_pt1 | contig 12640 bp, 9 predicted proteins | sample 174DNAGHGhighgp2_FD_203884 | JGI IMG/M metagenome (GOLD analysis project Ga0310694, IMG submission 203884) | Sheep rumen microbial communities from Palmerston North, Manawatu-Wanganui, New Zealand - 1742 DNA GHGhigh gp2 (v2) (version 2) | ecosystem: Host-associated > Mammals > Digestive system >...
TTATCTTCAAAAATGTCTCGTTTTGCTTCTGCGTAATCAATGAGCATATTGACAAAATCTTTTTCGCCATCGTTCAAGGAAACCGGCGAAACCTTGATTCCGAGATTAGACGCCTTAAGATAAATCAAAGGCGCATAAAGATGATTCTTGAAATCAAAGAATACCATTTTATCACCATATAGTGATTTCTGACGGACTTCCATGCCATCAAACTTATTCAGATTCGCTTTTAAATCATTGATAAGCGTTTCTAGTTCCTTGTATCCCTGATTTTGCGGATTTTCTACAGTATATGTGATGGAATAATCAGAAACGAAATTATTGTCATCAAATTCGAGTTCACCGTATTCAAGATACTGCGATTCCCAGCGTTCCCGTTCAAATTTGAAGAACTTGTCCATATAGGATTTCAAGACCATTATGGCAAAGTCCGTCATGGTATCAAGTTTCCTGAACGAATCCAATTCTAGTTGTTTTGCAGGAATCAGCAAGCCATACCAATCAGGAACAGTCAAAATATTTTTCAGATTTGACTGGACAAGGCAAATATTGAAATAGTTCTTTTCGTTTTTGAACACTTCCAGTTCATCGAACATCCTTCCGTAATCAAGTAAATCCAAAACCGCTTCGGGCAACACATTTTCACTTCCCATGGCATCAATATTACCTATGGAGCCATAGGAGTCAATGCTTTCAATTTTACTCCGACAATCGACAACAATTTTATTCCTCAGCAGATATTGTTTAAAATCTTCAGACGGGACATCTAAAATCAATCTTCTAGCCTGTTTCTTGAAATTCTTGTCTTTTTGCAGGCGAATTGTTTTCAGTTTCTTCGTTTTGGCCTTGTTGTATCTCGACAAAACAGGCATATGGAATTCTATAATCAAATCATTCGGCTTTACGCCTTCCTGTTCCAGATATTTGCGGAAATCATCCATGTAATTCGCCTTCACGCCGAATATCGTAAGCATTTCAAGACAACCGATATACTTGGGTGGATTACTTTCCTTCACCATAGAAGAACGCTTTAGGCACCCTTCATAACCTTTCAGACGGACTCCGCGACCAAACAGCTGGATAGCTTGCGAGCCTTCGCTTTTTGCAAAATTGATAAGGCCCATCGTGGAAACGCGCCAGCTGTTCCAGCCTTCGGTAAACTTGCGCGAACCAATCAGCACATTCACTGGAGAATTTTTCTCTTTGATTGTTTGGAACAGGGAATCAATGGTCATTTCATTCGAATCAACGACCATGCCTTTTTCTTCACAAGCCTTGCAAAGACCGGCTGCATCACCCACATTGATTACACCGAAATAATTATCCGAATTACCTATCTTGAGTCCGACTTCCCCAAGATTCTGCTTTAAGTTTTTAAGATGCAAGCGAGGTTCATCCGATACAGAATCCGCATTAAACATCAATTTGAGGATATCAGGAATCAATTCCTTTTCAATTCTTTCCTGATCAATAGAATGACCCCAGATATCTTTCAGATTATTAAATGTTTGAGTAAAAAGCTCATTTCCGTATTTATCCATTAATCCAGTGCTTGAATTTAGTATTGCGTAAATCCACCCTGCAGCACGAGCAGGATTGCGAACGAAGGAGTCAATAAATTCAAGAACTTTTTGGATATCCGTCAGGTCTTCTTTTGAATTTGTCGAAACAACACGGTTTCCGACAAAGACAAGAAGCGGCTTTTCTATAAAAAATTTCTTCAAATCATTTTGATTTAGGTCATATACTTTTAGCTGTTGATAGAACGAAAGCAAACAACCGGCAAGATACAGATTCTCCTGCTCAGGATTGAGGACTTTCCCCTGTTCATCTGTTTTTAGGTTGAAAATACGATAATCTTTACCATAACCATCGTTGTAGAAATATCTATAGCTATAGTCCATGATAATAGACTTGCCATAATCTTCCATCAACTGGCGTTCTTCTTTCTTTTTAGAAGACGCCTTTAAAGCCTGCTTGAATGTGGCGGAATACTCAAACGAAAACCCATCCGACGACAGCCTTGTTCTAAAATCGTACCAAATATCGCCAGCAAGGCCACGGTGACCTTCATCGACAAGGACAAGATTGTTTGATTCAAAACTACCGACAGATACCGTTTTTACCTTGCCCTCTTCTTCAAGTTTATTGATGTCTATAATCAAGACATCTTCGCTTTGCGGGGCTATTCCACCATCTTTCTGAAAAATAGCCGCAGGAATTGAAGACTGTTTAAGTTCATCCAAGTGCTGACGGCTAAGTCCTTCATTAGGCGTCAAGACAATAATCTTGTTAATATTAAGTTTTGAATTTACACGCCTTGCAGCCCTAAAATAATACATAAACTGCAAAATATGAACATGCATCAACAGTGTTTTTCCGCTACCCGTTGCACACATAAATGCAAGTTTATTCAGTTTTTCTGCCGAGAAATCCGAAAAGTCCAAATCCTTGCATTCTAGCATTCGGTCCGCTTTCTGCGCAGCAGGGAACTTGTTAAGTTTTTCGCAAAGTGAATCCTTGTCTGAAAAATAAGCATCCAAGTACATTTCCGCAAACAGTAACGACACATACTGGAAATATTTCCATACTATTCCGCCGCGTTTTTCGCCAATACGTTTGGTATGCCGCTGGATATTTTCGTCATAAAGGAAAAGTTTATCCTTCGATAACTTCATTCCACCACGATTGACGATATCCAGAAGAAACTTTGTATGGCCATCGTCAGAAATTCCTTCGTATTCCTTAGAATTCAGGTGTTTAAGCGAAGAAATATCTGCAAGCCCTAATTGGTCTAAAAAGAACTTAAACAATATCAATTGTTCGTCAAACGAAAGCTCTTTTTTGGGTGTTTTCGCCATAACTAGTTTTCCTCAAACATGCGGTTATTGAATTCCATTTCGATGAGCTGGACTTTCCAGGTTTCGGAATCCGTCTTGAGGTTTTCGAGGTTGTTGTCTCCGTTCACGTAAATGACATCGAATTCACGGTCTTGCGGATTTATTCGATATTTGGTAAAATATGCATCCAGGGCAGCATTATTTTCAAGAACATCATCACCGACATTCCTCCAAATAATCAAGGCTCTACGGCCATCTGGCAAAACGCCTTCAATTTGGCGGAAAGCAAATTTTCCATTGGAATCATTGGCCAATTCAACAGCGCCTTCGTATTCCGGAGACTTAGCTTTGGCGATGGAATAGTACTTGGTGGCACCTTGACGCACTACCGTCAAACCGACAAGGTAATTGAATGTTTCAACAACATCAACCTTGTGCAATTTACTTTCGTTCTTTTCTGTAATCTTCATCTGGTATTCAAATGGAGACTTGAACGCACCAACATTCAGCAAACTGCCTTTGGCTTCGATATCCATCATGTAGTTAATCAAATACTCGTCACCAAAAAGATTTGTAATGCTTGATTGAGGCTTTTCAAGAACGATATTGGAAAGAGCATCTTCGTAGGATTCAAGTTTTATGTACTTGATAATTTGCGAAATGCCTGTATTACGTTTTTGCGGTTTGCCATTACTCCAATTATCTGGATTTACTGCATAAGAGCTCTTTTTTATCCTTGGAAGAGTCGCAGAACTAAAATACGCACCCATTTCACCCAAAACATATTTTCTCTCTCCCCCATCTTTTTTGTTCAATGCAAGAACAGCAGAACCCGTTGTTCCGGAACCAGCAAAGAAATCTAATACAACCCCTTTTTTTTCGCCATTAAACGACGCCTCCAAACAGTCCATTACCGTAAACAAAGATTTAGGATACGTAAACGGAGGCTTTTTGAACATATTATTTAACAATTGCGTTCCATAATTATTTGCGGAATATTTTGGTGCTTGCCATACAGTTTTGTAATTAAATGTTTTTTTCAAACGTTGAATATCCCAAACACCCCTATTTCCTAAATAATTGGGAACCAACTGATCTTTTATTTTTTCTACAGTATCTCTTCCAAACCGCCATTTTCTTTCAACACCTTCAGGATCTATTGGATAAACAGCAACAACTCCATTTTCACAGACTTCATTCATACTAGGGTGGAAGTCCTCATCGCATACTTCTCCAAAACCAACAACAACACCATCTTTTACATAGATAGGATAAAAACATGTCCTTCCCGAAGCTCTTAACGAATCGTCTCCTGTCACCGCCCTTAAACCACGTTGATCCCATTCTTTGGGATCATCTCTATATTGTTCTGCGATACTTCGACCAGGTGTTTTATAAATAAAAAATGCATATTCATGTGTTGCCGAAAAATTATCGCCCTGTTGACCCGAGGGGTTATGAATGACAGTAACACACGTTTTTGACAGGTTTGGCGACGCAAATAAAGCATTAAAAAGCAGACCTAATCGTTCCTGCTCTACCTCATCTATTGCGCATATATATACAAAATCATCCTTCAACAACGATAGAGATGCAGAAATACGGTTGGACATTAATGTCAACCATGATGAATGCTTAAATGTATTCTTGTATAAGATTTCACTGGATTGAGCGTTATAGGGCGGGTCTATATAAACACTTTTTATTTGGCGATTATATTTGGTCTTAATTAAATTAATAATATGAAAATTATCTCCATTGAACATTACACCATTGCATATATCATCTAAGCCATCAATTGAAGCAACCAATTTTTCTTTAAAGTCTTCCGAGAAATTCCTGGTGTCAATCAGCAAATTCTTATTCTGACGCAAAAATTCAATACTAGGCGGATTCGTCCATGGTTCCTGATGTTCTATATCATTGACAATTTCATCAATGGCATACATTTCAATCCATTCCTGGACCTGTTCCCTGTTATTGCGAATTTCTTCGTAGAAGGATTCGTCAATCTTGTCCAGAGTAATGCACCAGTTCGTTTCGACCACAAACTTCTTCTTAAGCCACAATTTTTTCTGGAAATTTTCAATCTGCGCAAGAAAATCAATGATAATCTTGCCGACCTTCTTGATTGCCTTCACCTTGGCAAGGTACGTTTCGACACGAACTTCATTAGACGTATCCAAATCATCGAGGTGCATCACCTCGTTCTTGATAAAGAAATCAAGTTCGCGAGAAAGAAATCCACCTAAATCATTATGAATAAAATAGTCAAAAGTATTTTTGGCAACGTAACCTTTCAAATGCTTCTGAATGTAAGACAGAGGCTTATTTTTGTCATCAGATACATTATTTAACAAAACACTAATTAGTTCTTTGCGTTCCTTTGCAAGATATTCACATATTTTTGTGTAAGCATCATCATTATACGCTTCCTGGATTTTATCTTGTTTACTTTTTTTCTTCTTATCCGCAGGGATATCAAAGATAAAGCGGATAATCAGCTCTTTCTTTTCTGCATCGCATTCGAAAGTCTTTACGCCAGGGTAATTTTCCTCGTCTTCATTGAACAGCATAAAGACGCGCTTGCTGTCATCCGTTTCCTTGTTGTTATTCTGCTCAGTCGTCGCATCTACGAGATTAAAATGGACAGTCCATTCTCCTGCAGTAAAAACATAATCCTTGAAGTTTTCACTGGTCTTTATATAATATTGGTCCTGGTTAGCCCAATAAAGCTTGACCTCTTCCCCTTCGTAAGGAATCGCATAGACGCCTTCCTTGTAACGGCGTTTGCTGATAAAATCGCCATCATCGTAATAACGATTAAAGAAAGAATACAAAGCCGAATAAACATCCGTTTCCAAGGCGGAAAGGTCCGTTCCACTCGCCAATTCACGCTTTACCGATTCATACTGTTCAAGAAGTTTTGGAATGGTTGAAATTTCAACACCCAAATCGGATGCCTGTTTTTCAATATCAGCCTTCTTCTTCAGTAATTCGTCTCTCCCCTTACTAGCAAACGGTGCCAAAGTTTCTTCAACTTTCTGCGGCAAGCCTTCGTTGAGGAATTTTTCAATTTCTCCTTTACGAATATTCATGATTCGATAAATACCGAAATCAAGGTCGGATTTATCTAATTCAAAAATACCCTTAAGCAGGTTGATAAAACGGGTTAGGCGTTCATTCGTCTGTTCGTTCATTTTTTCCTCATTTGGTTTGCCATGCAATGGCGAAAATTTCGTTCGTAGTTACGTCCTTGTTACGTTTAGCGTCAAGTTCATCAATCATGCGATTGCGTTTTTCCTCGATTTCGTCTTCACGGTCTTCTAGTTCGTGTCTTTTTTTGCGTTTTGCCGATTCCAACTCTTGAATAGCCTTAGCTATCTCTCTCTGTTCATCCAGATTTGTCGCCGAGCGGGATTGTCTCTGTTTCTCGCGGATGCTATTCTTTATCGTATCCAATTCTTTTTCAATCGCCTTTGTCGCATCATCGGCCCAAGCGTCAATCTTACGTTCTTCTTCGGTGAAGTAGTTCAGGTTTCTTTCGTCAATTTCTCGAATCTTGCTCTTTGAGTGTTGCTCGGCATTTGCATCCAGTTTAACTCTTACGTTCTCTGGCAAATCAATGCCATCTAATTCAATTCCCCCGCATAAAAGCAACTTTTCAGATTCTTCTTGCGATAAAAAACGCCCATCGTTTGTAAAAGCAGTGAAGAGGCAGAATTCCTCTTCATCTACCGAAGCAACCTTCATTTTCGAAAGCGTAATGTAGCCGGACTGATTTTTCAGATAATCAGGCAGCACAATCTTTATGCCGGCATCTTTCTCGTCAAGGCTAATTGTACCCGGCTCTAGTTCAAGTGCAAGAGCCTTGTTCAAAACATACTGCGCCAAAGGATGATTCAACCTATAAGGGAATCCATCCGTTTGCTTTGAAAATAAATCATACTTCCCTAGAGCAACGCCAGGTACTACATTCTTTTCAAGGACGAAAGAATTGTCTTCGTCATTGAATTTTGCAGCATCTGCCAATACAAATTTCGTAAGTTCCCAAAAGATGTATTCGTAGCGATTAAGGAACGCACCTGTATTGTTCTTCGCCAGTTTTAATCTTTCTTGAACATTGATATCAAAATTATCAAGAACCTTACTCTTAGTATCCTTCAACTTTTCATTGATCTCTTCCTTCATTTCATTCTGAAGGTTATCGAAGGCAGCCTGAATTTCCTCTTCCGTTCTACATTCTTGATAAATCTGCCAAATGCGGCGTTCAAAATCAATCGCATCGGCCTGTCCGAGAACATCATCCGATGCGCCAAACACATCATCAAACAGGTGGAACTTGTTTTCGAGCAAGTCAAATACACGAACATCGGCAAAATTCTTTTCGTTCACAAAATTCACCACCACGACATCGCTTTTCTGCCCATAGCGGTGGCAACGACCTATTCGTTGTTCTATACGTTGCGGATTCCAAGGCAAATCATAATTGACAACGAGAGAACAGAACTGCAAATTCAATCCTTCTGCAGCAGCTTCTGTCGCAATCATAATCTCCGCCTTGTTGCGAAAATAGTCCACCAACGCCGCGCGTTTATCTGCCGAGCGGACTCCACTGATTCGGCCCGTGAATTCATTTTCCTTGAGCCACTGATCGTAAATCAGGTTTGCTTCAGGTGAGCCATTCGAGCCATTAAACAAAACAATCTTTCCGGAATACCCGTTCTTTTCTAGAAATTCCTTAAGGTATTTCTGCGTTCTCGTTGATTCAGTAAAAATCAAAGCTTTCTGGGCCGCCCCAAGGCTCGGCATTTGCGCAAAAGCCTGTTGTAAAGCCTTTAACAAAGCACCAGTCTTTGAGTCAACCGCAATTTGTTCGGCAGATTGGATAAACCCTGCCACAGTTTCTATTTCTTCCCTGAGTTTACGCGGATCCGGTTTAGATTCATCTATTTCAGTTGATTCATCTTCATAATCATCGGAGTCTTCCCAGTCTTCGTTTGCAGTTTCAACAACGTCTTCATCCGCATATTCCAACAAGTCTAATTCGTTTGCCGATGCGGTTTCCAGCATTTTCCGCAGGCGATTTTCAATTGCATTCAATGTTCCGAGCAAAGCATAAGTAGAAGATGCCAAAATTTTGCGAATAATCATCGTCGTGAGCATCCGTTGCTGCTTGGGAACGGAATAAATATCTTCGCGACGCAAGAATTCAGACACCCTATCGTACAATTGCGTTTCTTGCTCCGTCGCACAAAACTTCTGTGTCATCGGCAAACGTTTTGTGTAATTAATATATTCCTTAACATCGTTTCGCAAGGTTCGCACATAATAGGGCTGCAAGCGATCGTGCAATGCCGTCAAGTCAAGTGCACTTTGATACTGGTTTCTAAAAGCCTTCGGATCACCAAATATATTGTCGTCTATTACGCTTGTGAGCCCATACAATTCCATCAGTGAATTCTGGAAAGGCGTTGCCGTCAAAAGCAATTTTTTGGAATCGCGTAAAGATGCAGAAATAGCCTGGGCAACTTTGTTGTTCTTCTTGTAAACATTACGGAGTTTATGCGCTTCGTCTAGGACGGCCAAATCAAACATGCGTTCACGAATTGAATCAGCATGCTTCGCCGCAAAGGGATACGACGTGATGATAATCTTTTTTGACGCAAAAGGCGCCAAGCCACGATTTAAGTAGGCGTTATAATTTTTGCTATCGAGGATTTCATTTTCAAGGCCAAACTTTTCATATAGTTCTGCCGACCATTGTTTACGTAGAGACGCAGGGCAAATGACAAGCAGCTTGCGTTTGCCAATAGCCCAATACTGAGAAATTATCAAGCCCGCTTCGATGGTTTTTCCAAGCCCCACTTCGTCGGCCAGGATAACGCCCTTTGACAAAGGCGACTTAAACGCAAAAAGAGCAGCCTCAATTTGATGTGGATTGATATCGACAGATGCCGTCAAAAGTGACTGCGACAGGCAGTCAAGCCCACCGCCAATGGATTTTAGAGACAACAAGTTGGCAAAATATTTTGCCTGGTATTTGGTAATTCGGCACTTTGACCGATTATCCGCAAATGACGTTTCCATACCTTGTCAGTCTCCATTAGGTTAAATAATGGAGTCAAGCCCCAGATGCACCAACCAGGCCTTGATATGGAAATAAAAAAGGACGCGGATCGTTGCAATTTACCACATTGAGGCTCGGGAAAGGGCCCTTACACGATAAACGCAAACGACCCACGCCCCAAAAACGGGCGACAACACTGCATTTATGGTGCAGTATGCCGAAACACGCCAAAACACACCGCAAAAAGCGGTGCGACAACGCATTCGCGTGAGCGTTCGCCTTGTCCTCGTGTAAGTTGAAATTTTCCCGATTTCAATGTGAGAACAAGAGCTAAACTCTATTTGCTCGTAATTTAAATAAAAATACGGAAAAAAGATTGCTTCGACCCATAAAGTGCCTCGCAATGACGAAAAAAAGGGGATGGAGACTTTCAATCTTGGGGTTTTAGGGGCGGAGCCCCTAGGCGAAAGGGTAGCGAGCAACGAAGTGCAAGCGAGGGGAAGGCTTTCCCTTTTTTCAACAAAACCTCAGATTGTCATATTCTGACACTTGCGGTATGTATATTTGTAAGGGAGAGAATCTATGCTGGTAACTTTCCTTATCGTGCTTGGCATATTGGCCCTTCTCGGGGCTGGCGACGCAGGGGATGCCTGCGCCATCACCTTGCTGTTGAAGGTTCTGCCGTTCCTGATTTTCGTGGGGATTTTCGCATCTTTAATGTTCTGTAGCGGGTAAAATGGATAAAATTTAATACATTGCATTGCTCTTTTACTAACTTTTATATAAATTTTAGTAAAAAGGAGCACTTTATGGGAACCACAATGAATACAATCAGCGCAAGAATAGATTCCAAGCTCAAAACGCAAGCCGAAACCCTGTTCGACCAGCTCGGGATGAACATGTCCACGGCAATTACCGTTTTCTTGAAGCAGGTCGTCCGTCTCCGCAAGATCCCGTTCGAGATTGCCCTTGACACTCCCAACAACGAGACTGTCGCCGCCATGACCGAAGCAAACGAAATCGCGTCAGGAAAACGCAAGGCTAAATCCTACAAGAACGCAAACGCAATGATTAAGGACATTCTAGGCGAATGATGGAAATCAAGACCACTGCAAAGTTCAGGAAGGACCTTAAGCAGGCTAAAAAGAAAGGGTTAAACATGGCCCTCCTGCAAAAGGTCGTTGATGATTTGGCTGCAGGGAAAAAGCTAGACGAACGACACCACGACCACGCCCTAGTAGGCGAATGGGTCACGTTCCGCGAATGCCATATTCAGCCGGACTGGCTGTTAATTTACAAGATTTCGGGCGACGCGCTCATATTGACGCTGACGCGAACAGGTTCGCACAGCGATTTGTTCAAGAAATAGGAAGAAGGCGCTGCCGATGGCAACGCCTAGTTTTCGCAAAAGACTCCTAAAAAGTTATCTTTGCGGGGTCCGTTTAGTCAGATGTGAAATTTTCGCCGATTCCAGTCTGTTAAGCGGACTTTTTTTATTTGCCAGGATTGTTGTTCCCGCGCCCACCGCCGGAAGGGCCTTTGCCTCCGCCGTGTCCTGTGGGCCATCCTGCGCCATTGGGGTCGTTTTGTGGTTGTGCCATAGTGGGCCTCCTTTTACTTGGTCTTACCATTGTCTCTGATTACTCGTGATATGCCAGCCACCGCCTTCGGGGCAGCGGTAAACGTGCATCGTGATGCCCGTTGCGAACCTGCGCTCATTGGCGACCACGCCAGCTTCGTATTCGGTAAGGTAAAGGTTCTTTCTCTTACCGTCTTTACCGCAGCATGAACACATGGTTATTTACCTCCCTTCCTCGCTCTAGTTTCTTGGAGTTGGCGATTGCGGTTCGTTTGAGCATCATCCCATTGCTTGTTGGTTCCATTGGTGCCCTTGTTGTTGTTCTGCATGTTACTTTCGTTGTCCGCAGGTTTCATAGTTTTTTACCTCTTGTTTTTCATCTCAGACGGAATTGTCCTCGATGCAAAAACAAAAATACCTTGTCTCGCATTGTGAGACAAGGGAGGAAGAAAACTAAAAAAAGGGGTATGAAAAAAAATAGGGGGTATGATTATTTTTTACAAAAGGAATTTCAATGCGTTTTTTAGCAGTTCTTGATTCTTTCTTGTGTTTAATCCAGATTCGACATTCATGGAATTGATATCAAAATGAGTTAATAGTCCAACTCCAGGTTTTTTTAAAATAAATTCATTTAGCACTGCGAAGTTTGAAAATGAACATTCCGAACAGTCTTTTATTTCCATTTTTTCCACATAGTCGTTAAGTTCTCTTCTAGTCTTGTCATCTATAAGTTCTTTTAATCCCGATTTTTGAAACACGTCTTCAAAAATGACGGGTAATGCAGTTTCCATTGGAGTTTTTTCTTTTATAAATCCTTCAACCTTTGTTAAAGATAATTGTGTGATGAGATTGTTAAAATCGAACGAATCTCCTTCTTTTATTTGTTCACCGTAGGAATCCTGTTTGAGTATTTCATCTATTTCAAGGTGTTTTCCTTTTTTTCCGAATATGGGAAAATCTATAACCATGTTCGGTATGAGTTCTCTTTTTTTCTTTCGTGCCTTATCCAAATCAAATATAGGATGTATTTGGCATAAGTTAAGCCAGGTGTAGTATGCTAGGCGAGAAATTTTCTTCTGAAAGTGTATGTCGCCGTTTTTCCACTTGATATAACTAAGTGGGAGGTGGTGTATGTTGTAATATCTTCCGAGATACAGAAGATTTCTTACCTGGATGATGTATCCTTTTAGCCCTCCAGTTTTTTCTGAAGATATATTTGCAAAGGCAACAAACATTTCCTTGAAAAGTGTTGATTTTTCTTCTTCTGATAATGTTTTGAAATCTGTTGTTTCAAGCTGTTTTTTGTACCAGTCCCTAGCTTCTTTTAACTCATTTTTGTCTGCATTTTTGTCTTTCTTTATTGCGTCAAAATACTTTTGACGTTCATTTGTCCATTCTTTTTTTGCGATTGATCGTTTGTCTTCAAATGGATAGATAAACAGAAATCGTTTGAAGTAATCAATATTCTCGGCATTACCTTTTTCATGGATAAATTTGGAAAAAGCATTGATAAATTGAAATTCCTCCAGTGCGTGTACATATTTTTTTTCCCGTTTGCACTTTAATTGTAAATCTTTTATTCTGTTAAATAGTTTGAAACTGTTTTTGTCAGACAAAATACGTTCTCTTATTTTTTCTTTGTCGGAATCCTTTTCGCCAAAATGTTTCTCGTAACAATAATCAAAGATTTCTTTGTTTATGTTGAAGAAATCTTTTTGAATTGCGAATGCGCGGTAATTATCTTTAATTTCACTCCCGAGAATGTAGTTGTAAAATATACAGTTTAGTTGTTCGCAAGCGTCGTCAACGTTTGAAATACGAGAAAAACGTTCTCGTATAAAATCAAAGAATACGGAATGTGGTAGATAGTTTTTCATAAACCTATCATAACTGGAATAGAAGGCTAGACAAGACGCATCTTTGAATTTTTCGAACATAGTTACCAATATACCTAATTCGTATGTTATTGTGCGAACAATAAAAATCAAAAAAGCTTAACAAGCCCGGGCATTACGGGCGCGGCGACTGAGCGCCCGTTAGAAGGGGTAGCGGAAGACCCGACCGGGGTGGGATATAACAAAAGATCCCCGACCAAGTCGGGGATGACACTAAGGGTGGGGTCGGGGCTGAAGCGAGGGGGACGCCTCCCCC
>Ga0310694_10005080_pt1 | contig 12634 bp, 12 predicted proteins | sample 174DNAGHGhighgp2_FD_203884 | JGI IMG/M metagenome (GOLD analysis project Ga0310694, IMG submission 203884) | Sheep rumen microbial communities from Palmerston North, Manawatu-Wanganui, New Zealand - 1742 DNA GHGhigh gp2 (v2) (version 2) | ecosystem: Host-associated > Mammals > Digestive system...
CAGTGCCCGCTGGCCGAAATCCAACTGTCGGTTGGCCAGTTCCAAACTCAATTCGGCAAAACGTTTTTTCTGCTCCTCTGGCAAATTTGCGCCGCCCGACACGAAAGCGTCGTAAGTCTTGTCCAACAGAATCTTGTCCGCGCCTGTCAGGAAAACCTCCTGGTGCTGACGGTCATGCACCGCCTTGACGCGGGCAAACAATCCGGGATGCTGATACACCTCGTTCTCATATTGTACCAGCAATGGCTGCACCTCTTCCGCAACTTGGTGCATCTCATCGTCGCCGTTGCATTCCAGAATGTTGAAGAAGAGGTCGGCAATGGTGGAGAGTTGCTCTCCAGCACGGTCGAGCGCGACTATCGTATTTTCAAAATCCGGTGCGATGGGATTGTTGGCAATCTGTTCTATTTCTTGCTTGGCATTGGCAATAGCCTCCTCGAATGCAGGCAAGTAATGTTCGGTTTTAATCTCGTTGAACGGCGGGGTCTGCCGATGGGTTTTCCATTGTTGGGTTAAAGGGTTCATTGAATGGTTATGGGTTATAGGTTATGGGTTATTGAAGACGTGAGACGTGAGACGTGGGACGTAAGAGTTTGGGGTTGTTGGTTTATTCAAGAGTATCGTTACATTGTCCTATAAACAATGTAGAGACGTTTCATGAAACGTCTCTACACGATACAAATTATATTTACATATCAATTATTTGATACCCAATTCGTTTTTGACGGCGGCGGTAATATCTTCAGTGTCAGTGTGATAAGCACACATAGTGATGTCGAAGATGTAGGTGTATTTGCCTGCTTCCGCCACTTTTTTGATGGCATCCATCAGTTTGTCCTGAAAGGGTTTGAGGAGTTCTATTTGCTTGTTTTGGATGTCCATCTCGCTGGAGGAAACGAAATCCTGGATTCGGGTGTAGAGTTTCGTCAGTTCGTCTTCTTTCACTTTCAAAATGGCGGACGAGGTGGTGGTATTGGCGAGGTTGGCGTATTCCGTCTGTTTGGCCTTGAACTCGTCGGCCATCTGTTTGCCCACTGCTTCCAGTTCTTGTTGATATTCCACTAAAGCCTGTTGCGCAGTGTCGATGCCGGGCATCTCCTTCATGATGGCGCCGTAATCAACATGCCCGAATTTCGCCTTCTGGGCATATCCAGCGGTGATACAGCACACCGCAATGATGCATATTGTGAGTATTCTCTTCATGATTGTTACTGTTTAATGCCAAGTTCTTTCTTCACCAAAGGAGTGATATCATCAGATGTGCCGTAATACAGCAGCGTTTTCGTGTCGAAAATGTAGGAGTAACCGTTAGCTTTCGCCACTTTGTTAATGGCTTCCTGGATGGCATCTTGGAATGGCTTTGCCAGTTCATACTGTTTGTCTTCAAGATCCTCCTGCGCACTGGCTTGGAATTCCTGGATGCGGTTGCCTAAATCCATCAGTTCCTTTTCGCGCACTTGGCGCACGGCGGAAGACATCGTGCCCACCTCGCGGTCAAATTTCTCCTTTTTGGTCTGATATTCCGTCATCATGTTTTCATACATGGACTGTAAATCTTGTTGGAACGCTTGGAGCTTAATCTGCAGAGAGTCAATACCCGGCATCACTTCCAGAATTTCGCTTGAGTTCACATGCCCGTATTTTTGCGCATGGGCAGCTTGGACAGAAAAGAGGCCTACTACAGCCAGAATCAAAGCAATCTTTTTCATTGAATTATTCTTTATGTTCATATTTTAATATTATTCATCCATATCTCTGTTGACGGAGATGCCCATTTTTGAGAGCACCTGCTCGTTGATGTCCCATTTGGGGTCGGCGTAGATGATGGTCAGGTCGCCGGCGGTGTCGAAAACAAAGGCGTAGCCCTTCTCTTTGGCATAGTCATTCACAGCGTTGATGACACGGTCCTGGATGGGTTTCACCAGTTCCTCGCGTTTCTTGAAAAGGTCGCCGTCCTGGCCGAAACGTTTCTTTTGTAAATCCTTGGCAGCTTTTTCTTGTGCTATGATGGCTTCTTCACGGCTCCGTTTGATTTGCTCCGGCAATGTGATGGACTCCACCTGATAGCGTTTGTACATGGAGTCAATTGTGGAGAATTTCGACTCGATTTCTTTTTGCCACTGCACAGCCACACGGTCTAATTCTGCTTGGGCTTCTTTGTATTCAGGGATTTGGGAAAGAATGTATTCGGAGTTGATATACGCATATTTCTGTGCGAATCCGAAAAACATGAGCAGTGTCAATAAACCTGTTAAAAAGAGTTGTTTTTTCATTATTATTATGTTTTTTGTAAGCGATTGGATAAGACTGTTATTTTGTAATAAGTTTAATCAATGGATTGGTTGATGGAGATATGGAACTGTTTGCGCCAGTTGGTGATGCCGGGAACAGGGTCGAAACCATAACCATAGTCGAAACCGAGCAGACCGAACATCGGCAGATAGACGCGCACACCCACACCGACAGATTTGTACATCTGGAACGGGTTGTACTGGCGTTTGTCAATCCATCCCTTGCCGGCTTCCACAAAGGCCAGCACATAGACGGTTGCCGATGGGTTCAGCGTGATGGGATACCGAAGTTCCGCAGTGAATTTATGGTAGATGGAGGCGCCAACGACCGTGCCGTTTACATTGGGTGAAAGGACATCGTCCTCATAACCGCGCATACCAATGACCTCGCGCCCGTCGTAGGAGAAGTTGCTCATGCCGTCGCCGCCAAGGTAAAATCTGCCGAACGGGGATATGCCGATGGTCTGGTTGTAGCATCCCATGAAACCCATCTTCATGCGCACATTCAGCACGAGATTATCGACAATGCGCGTGAACCATGATACGTTAAGTTTCCATTTGTGGTATTCCAACAATTTATATTTTTCTTGATCTGTGGCATTGCTGTAGTCTTTGTGAGACAGGATGGAATACGGCGGAGTCAATTGCATGGAAAAGGTGATTTCAGAACCTTCACGTGGATAAATGGGGGCATTGACAGAGTTTCGGGAAATGGTTAGGATATAGCTCAAGCTGTGTGCATATCCAGTCGGGAAGATGAAAGTGCCCCATTTTTTCACGTTGTAGTATTCGTAAGACAAGGTGTGGGACATTTGGAAGTAGTCATCCGGCCATTTGAGCTTGTTGGATAATGTGACAGACGCACCCGCAATGCTGGTGTATGCATACTTGTCCTCGTCCTTTTTGTTATAGCCGTTGGTCTGCTTCTGATAATAGGCGCCAATGGTTAATGCATTGGGTTTCTTCCCGCCGAGCCAGGGTTCTGTGAACGAGAAATTGTAATATTGATAGTATTTGGTACTTACAGAAGCGTTGAGGGCGATGCGCTGCCCGTCACCTCCGGGAATGGGTGTCCAAGCATCTTTCTTGAAGAGTTTCTTGGTGGAGAAGTTGTTGAAGGCTATGCCGGCGGTGAGCATGAAACCCGTGGCGCCATAGCCTGCGGAGAGTGACAGTTGGTCGGAGGTGGTCTCCTCCACCACATAGTTGATGTCCACGGTGCCGTCGGTCTCATTCGGACGCGGCTGCACATCCATCTTCTCCTGATTGAAGTAGCCCATGGCCATCAGCACCTGTTGCGAACGGATGATGTCGGCACGGTTGAACATCTGGCCAGGGATGGTGGTGAGCTCGCGCAGAATCACGTTGTCGTTCGTCTTGGTGTTGCCCGTAATCGTAATCTCATTATATTTGGCCTTCTTGCCTTCTCTGATACGGATCTCAATGTCGATGGAATCGCCATCAATGCCAACCTCCACGGGATTGGCGCTGAAGAACAGATAACCGTTGTTCATGTAAAGGGATGCAATGTCCTCGCCGTCCTCCTTCATGGTCAGGTTCTTGGTCAGCAAACTCTGATTATAGACATCGCCCTTGTTGATGCCCAACAGCTGTTTGAGCAGAGATGTCGGATAGATGGTGTTACCCACAAACGAGATATTCCGGAAATAGTACTGCCTCCCTTCGTTGACATCAATGTCAATGTACATATTGTTTCTTTTGACATAGAAAGTGTCGTGGGTGATGACCGCGTCGCGGTAGCCGAGTTCGTTATATCGGTTGATGAGGTTCACCTTGTCTTTCTCATAGCTTTCCTTGATGAATTTGGAAGGCTTGAAAATCCTAAGTTTCACGCGATCAGAGAAGTAGTTGTCCAAATGGTCTTTGATGTCTTTGGACTGATAATAACCCTTGTGCTTGAAAAGGTAGGCGATGGCTGTATCTGCCTTATAAAGAGGCATGAAGCGCAGTTTTTCCTTGGTTTCCTTCATGGAACGGAGCAGAACAGCGTCGGTGACTCCTTTGTTGCCGTTGATAGTGATTTTGTCAATCTTGACTTTTTTGGATTTCTGAATGTCGAAGAGAAGGTTTACGGCATTTTTGATTTTTTCGTTGGGAATCTGCTGGACATCAACATAGCAAGAGAAAAAGCCTTTGTCAATGTAATAGTTACGGATGATATTCTTGCAGGTGATGATCATGTTGTCGTTCACGATGTTGCCCTGGGAGATGTTGAGTTTCTCGCGGAGGTCGTTTTCCTCGCTTTTCGTAGTTCCTTTGAATCCGAATGCGCTCAGGCGGGCGCGGTCTTCGAGGCGTATGTCCAGAAAGATGAGGTTGCCTTGCACGCGGGTGGCCGTGATTTCCACGTCCTCATACAAGCCGGTGTTCCACAAGCTTTTTACCGCTTTGGATGTTTTTTCCCCTGGTACTTCAATGATGTCGCCGACATGAAAAGGGAGGATTCTCTGATCCAGCGGGGCGGTCCCCGAAGAGGTTATGCCGCCTATTTCGTAAGTTTTCGGAGACGAATAGTCGATAATAGGGGGACCGTCGGGCGCGTCACCCCCCACCACGACTTGTGCGCGGACAGAGAAGGTGCCGAGACAGAGAGCCAACACCAAGACCATATATCGTATCAAACGCATGCTTTTCAAAAAAGGCGGCAAAGATAGTGAAAATATCAATGCGACCGAACCTGTTCGCCAGTTTTTCCGAAGCGGCGTTCACGGTGGGAGAATTGTTCAATGATTTCCGCCAAGTGTTCTCTACGGAATTCCGGCCACATCACAGGCGTGAAAAACAGTTCGGCGTAAGCAAGTTGCCACAGCAGGAAGTTGCTGATTCTCTGGTCGCCGGCAGTGCGGATCATCAGATCCACGTCGGGGATTTCCGGATGGTAGAGGTTTTGACAGATGGTTTGTTCGTCTATTTCCTCGGGGTTGAGTTTGCCTTCCGCAACTTGGCGTGCAATTTGCTTGGCCGTGTCGGCGAGTTCCGCCCGTCCGCTATAGCTGATGGCCACATTCACAGTGGTGCCGGTGCAATGGGCAGATTTTTCAATTGTGTCCAGAATGACTTTTTTGGTGGCCTCGGGAAGCGTGTCGATTCGGCCGGAGAAAACGACACGGATGTTGTCTCTGATCAGGTTCTCAATTTCCTTGAGGAACGTTTCCGCCATCAATTCAAAGAGATAATTGACCTCTTCAGTCGGGCGGTTCCAGTTTTCAGTGGAGAAGGCATACAAGGTGAGATAGGGGATGTGGAGGGCGTTGGCGCCTTTCACGACATCGCGGGCGGAATCCACACCTTTAAGATGTCCGAAAATACGTTCCTTGCCATGCTGTTGAGCCCAACGGCCGTTGCCATCCATAATGATGGCTATGTGTTTGATTTCTTTTTCCATAAAGTATTAGTATTTCTTACGTTTCTTTTTCAAATCACAGGTTCTGTCCGCGTTGCCGAATTTCACGGTCAAAGTGGCGCCGGCAAACGAGTAGATGTCGTGTGTGGTCGGATTGCCCCGTTGTTCACCTGCCTGATGTAAGGGAAGGGGAGTCCCTTCTGCCGGGTCAACAAGCTCGGGTGTCCTGTCTGCCATGTCGGCGATGATGTCGCCCCGTTGTTCCCGTAACAAGTCGTTGTCGTAGTATCTTCCGCCCACATCATCCAGGTAATCGGTGAATGTGTATCGCATGCTCCATTCAGCACCCAGACTGACATATCTCCCAATGTTGAAGCGGAATCCGATGCCAAAAGGAATGGCGAAATGTGTCAGGGAATATTTCTTTTCCGGACCACCTTCCAGTCCTTGTCCCTCAGTGCCAAGGCATTGCAGTTCGTAAACTGTCCCGTCCTTGTATTGTGCCTTTGGATTGAAGGAGAAAATCGTGGCACCGGCGAAAATGTAGGGGGCAAAGTGGTTTTTCCCGACGGAGGTGTATAACTGGAGAAAATTCAGCTCTCCAACAACGGAGAATTCAGTGATGGGCGAGGTGAAGCTGAGATTGCGTTCATAGCCGTTGTTGGTCAGTTGGTCACTTCCGGTGACTTTTCCGAACATGAAGTCCGCTTTGATGGCCCAACGGGGTGAGATGTTGTAGCGATATACCAAGCCTGCCGCCAGTTGAGGTTGGGCAAAAAGCCTTGTCGGATTCAGTTCGCCGAGGTAGAACATGGTACCTACACATGCCCCCACCTCCGAATTTTGCGCCTCCGCGGGCGCAAAGGGAACTGTCAGCAACATCATGCAAAACGCCCATATACCGATAATCGTCTTCTTCATTTCTATGATAATTATAAGGCTGCAAAAATAAAAAAAATGAGAAAACGAATCATACAATTAAAAATTGTGTATTTTTGCCGCCCAAAAATTTATAAATAAAGTTTTTACACTTAAACGAAAAGAATTTGATCATCGCTCAAAACAACCGTCCGAACAAAGGTTTCGGCCCTAAAAACAAAAAAGAAGCCCAACACCGTATCAACAACTATATCACGGCACAGGTCGTGCGTGTGGTGGGAGATAACATAGAACCCCGAATCGTGTCATTGCGCGAGGCTTTGGCTATTGCGGATGAATACGGCATGGATTTGGTGGAGATTTCCCCACAGGCCAACCCGCCCGTGTGCAAGGTGATGGACTACCAGAAATATCTCTACGAGCAAAAGAAAAAGCTGAAAGAGATTAAGGCAAACAGCGCCAAGACGGAAATCAAAGAAATCCGCCTGAGTCCGCAAATCAGTGAACATGACGTGGAGTTCAAATGCAACCACGCCATCCGTTTCCTGCAAGACGGCTACAAAGTGAAGATTATCATGACCTTCCGGGGCCGCAGCATCATCTACAAGGACAACGGCGAACTCGAGCTCCTCAAATTCGCCGAACGCCTCCAGGACTACGGCAAAGTCGATCAGATGCCGGTGCTGACAGGCCGGAACATGACCATCCTTATGGTTCCGAAGCCCAAAAAGTGAAATATGTAGCAAATACGCATATATAAACCTTAAAAATCAGAAAGAAATGCCGAAAATTAAAACGAAGTCCGCTGCCAAAAAGAGATTCACTCTGACCGGCACCGGCAAAATCAAGAGACATCATGCTTACCATAGCCACATTCTCACTAAAAAAACAAAAAAGAGAAAACGTAACCTGGCTTATAGCGCTATTGTCGAACAAAATTTGGATCGCACCGTCAAACAAATGTTGGGACAGTGCTAGTTTAATTAATTAAAAAAAATGTTTACGCGCAGTTCCCGAAGTGCTTCAAGCCACTGACGTAAACGGAAAGGAAAAAAGATTATGTCAAGATCAGTTAATCATGTTGCTTCTAGAGCAAGAAGAAAAAAGATTTTAAAACGCACCCGCGGCTATTTCGGAAAACGCAAAAACGTCTGGACCGTCGCGGTCAACTCGTGGGAGAAAGGCCAGCAGTACGCCTATCGTGACAGAAAAGCGAAAAAGAGAAATTTCAGAAGCTTGTGGATCACCCGTATCAACGCCGGTGCCCGTGAATATGGAATGTCTTACTCTGTCCTGATGGGTAGCTTAGCAAAGAAGAACGTTGCGCTCAACCGCAAAGCTCTCGCCGACCTCGCGATGAATAATCCTGAGGCATTCAAGGCCATCGTCGATTTGGTAAAATAAACCGACAAACAGCCATCATTTTTTAGTTCATTTGTATTTGCTATATACGAAGAGGGAGGTGAAAGCCTCCCTTTTTGTTTGACAATAATTATGGTATAGAATAACGAATAACCCCAAAGTCTTACGTCTTACGTCTCACGTCTTACGTCTCACGTCAGCTTATCACACTCCAATTCGTATCCCGCTGCATCTGCTTCTCCAACGTTTCGGCGAGGCGTTTGTGCTCGGGGAGCGTCAAATCCGGGTCTTTTTCGAGAATCTGTTGCGCGTAGTTGCGGGTGTAGGCCACTAACTTCTCGTCTTTGGTGAGGTCGGCGATCTTGAAGTCCAACATGCCGCTCTGGCGCGTGCCCTGCAGGTCGCCGGGACCGCGCAGCTGCAGGTCGAAGTTGGCGATTTCGAAACCGTCGTTGGTTTCCACCATGGCTTTCAACCGTTTACGGCCCTCCGTGGAAAGCTCGTACTTGGACATGAGGATGCAGTAGGACTGGTTGCCGCCGCGCCCCACGCGCCCGCGCAACTGGTGCAGCTGCGACAGTCCGAACCTTTCAGCATTCTCAATCACCATCACCGTGGCGTTCGGCACATCAATGCCCACTTCAATGACGGTGGTGGAGAGCAAAATCTGGATCTGTCCCTTCTTGAAGCAGCTCATGGTGTAGTCCTTCTCCTCGGCTTTCATCTTGCCATGCACCACTCCGATGCTGTATTCCGGCGGTGGGAAACTGCGTTCGAAAGCTTCGTAACCCGCCTGCAAGTCCAGCAAATCCAAAGCCTCGGATTCCTGAATCAACGGATACACGACATATACCTGTCGGCCTTCCGCAATCTGTTTTTTCAGGAAACCGAACATTTTGAGGCGGTCTTTCTCGTAAAAATGGCTCGTGACGATGGGTTTTCGTCCCGCCGGCAGCTCGTCGATTACGGAAACGTCCAAATCGCCGTAAAGCGTCATGGCGAGGGTGCGCGGGATAGGCGTGGCCGTCATCACGAGAATATGCGGCGGAACGGCACCGCTCTTGCGCCACAGCTTCGCCCGCTGTTCCACCCCAAAACGATGTTGCTCGTCAATCACCACAATACCTAACTTATTGAAAATCACGTTGTCTTCAATCAGTGCATGGGTACCGATGAGGATATCGACCTGTCCGTTCTGCAAGTCGGTGAGCAACTGCTTGCGTTTCGCCGTTTTGGTGGAACCCGACAAGAACTCTACGCGCAAGTTCAACGGTTCCAGCTGTTTGCTGAGTTTCTCATAGTGCTGGGTGGCCAGTATTTCGGTGGGTGCCATCATGCATGCCTGGTAGCCGTTATCGATAGCTAACAACATGCTGAACAACGCGATAATGGTCTTGCCGCTGCCTACATCGCCCTGCAGCAGCCGGTTCATCTGGTGACCGCTGCCCACGTCGCCCCGGATTTCCCTGAGCACCCGCTTCTGCGCATTGGTCAGGTCAAAAGGCAGGCACTCTTTGTAAAACCTGTTGAAATTTTCTCCCACGTGCTCAAACACATATCCCTCGAAACGATTTGTGTTGATCAGCTTGAGTTTCAGTAGTTTGAGCTGTGTAAAGAACAATTCGTCAAACTTCAGCCGGAGCGTGGCCTGCGAAAGTTTCTGGTTGTCTTCAGGATAATGGATATTGACAAGGGCATCGCGAAGCGACATCAGGTGCAGCTCCTCCACCATCTCTTTGGGCATCGTCTCCGGAATGATGTCCTTGACCTGGGTTAGCAGGTTGGCGGTCAGTTTCGACATAGCCTTGGAGTCCAACGACTTCTTCTTGGCGGTTTCGGAAGTGTTGTACAGTGGCTGGAACCGCAGCGAGATGGGCGAACTCTCCTGCTGAGCCGGGTCGATAAGCTCCGGGTGGGTGATGTTCCACTTTCCGTTGAAGAGCGTGGGCTTGCCGAAGATGACGAACTCGTTGCGCGACTTCAGCACGTCCTGCACCCATCGGATGCCGTTGAACCACACCAATTCTATAGAACCGGTCTCGTCGGTGAAGACCGCCGTGAGCCGTTGCGCCCGCATCTGCCCGACAATGCGCACGTTGCGGATAGTGCCGCGCAGCAAGATATAACCTCCGTCGTTCACAATGTCGCTGACGTGATAGACGTGCGATTTGTCAATGTGCCGGTACGGAAAATAATAGAGTAAATCGTTGAATGTCTGGATGTTGAACTCTTTGCGGAGTACCGCACCCCGTTTTTCGCCCACTCCTTTCAGGAATTCGATGGGCGTTTGCAGCAAATCTGTCTGTTGAGTGGTCATGGTTTGAATGTTTTAGGGTTTATTCTATACTGTGTTTTCAATTCTTTAAATTTTGCCGCAAAGATACATTATTTTTAGAAATACTATGATGATAACTTTAGAGTTAGTTGTCATCAGCTAAAAGCCAAAAGCCAAAAGCTAAAAGCCAACAGCCAATAGTTAACAGCCATACACCGTTGTGTCTTCGATGCCGGCCTCGCGCAGGGCTTCGATACGTTCGCGACAGGTGCCGCATTTGCCGCAGTGATGTTTTCCTCCTTTGTAACAAGAATAGGTCTCGCTGTAGTCGAGGCCCATTTTTTTCCCGCGCAAAGCAATCTCCGTTTTTGTCAAAAGAGTGTAGGGGGCGAAAACGGAGACATTCACGTATGTGCCTGCTGACATGGCTTCGGACATGGCTTTCACGAACTCTGGGCGGCAGTCGGGATAGATGGCGTGGTCGCCGGCGTGATTGGCTATCAGCACTTTGGTCAGTCCGTTACTCTCTGCAATGCCGCAGGCGACGGACAGCATGATGCCGTTGCGGAAAGGCACCACCGTGGATTTCATGTTCTCGTCATCATAATTCCCTTCCGGGATGTTCTCAGGGGATTCCAACAGCGCACTTTTGAAATATTGACGCATGAAATCCAACGGGATGATCAAGTGCTTTATACCCAACCGTTTGCAATGCAAAACGGCGCACTCGCGCTCGCGGGCATTCTGCGTGGAACCATAATCGAACGTGATGGCCATCGCTATCTGGTCCTTAAACTCATACAGCAGCGTGGTGGAATCCATGCCACCGGAGTAAATGATAACGGAATCTTTTCCCATGGCTTCTATTTTTGATTGAAAACGGCCAACATACGCTGTTTTACCATATCCTGATGTGCGTCGTCACCGTAATTGGCGAACGGGATGATGGAAATTCCCCCGCGCGGGTTGAAAAAGCCTTGAACCTCAAGGTATTTCGGATCCATAAGACGCACCAGATCCTTCATGATGATGTTGACACAATCCTCGTGGAAGTCGCCATGGTTGCGGAAACTGAACAGATAGAGTTTCAGACTCTTGCTCTCCACCATGCGTGTCCGCGGGATGTAACGAATCACGATGTGCCCGAAATCGGGTTGCCCCGTTTTAGGGCACAGCGAAGTGAACTCGGGGCAATCAAGTGTCACAATATACTCATTTTCAGGATGCTTGTTTTCAAATGTTTCCAGAACATCCGGCGTATAGTCGTAGTTGTACTGCGTATTCTGGTTGCCTAAAAAGGTCACACCTTCCAATTCTTTTTCATTTCTTGCCATAAGAAGATAATTTGCTGCAAAAATACACTTTTTCGGTGAGACAATAAAGCGATGAGGCGACGAATTATAAAAAAGTAGAGACGTTTCATGAAACGTCTCTACAATAATAGTCAATAAAGATCTAATCGATTAAAACCGGACTCTCACGCCACCGAGGAAATTGATACCCGCCTGCGGGAAATAGTACGGATCATACGAAATCTCGCCGCCATAGTAACCCTCATACAGAGCAGCATTGGTCTCATACTTCGTGTTGAAGAGGTTGTTGACGTTCAGGAACAGTTCCAAATCCTTCAACGCTTTGAAGTGGAACGTGTAGGAGAGGCGAAGATTGGTGTAGGTGTAAGGTTTCAGGGTGTAAGTAGCGTCGCCGGAGTTGTCGAGATACTGTTTGCTGACAAACTTGGTGATGAGGCTGATGTTGAAGTCCTTGAGCGGGGTGAAGGTGAAGTCGTTGCCCAGCACGATGTTCGGGGAATAAGCGATAGGCGTGTTACCGATCTGCTGCTCCACATAGCCGCCGTTCTCCCAATCTTCGACATAGTGTGTGTAGTTGAGGATGCGGTTGAGGCTGAAGCCACCGTTGATGTGCCACGTGAAGAAACGCACAGGTTTGTAGGCAGCAGACAACTCAATGCCCACGCGGTAGCTCTTATCAACATTCGTCATGAGCGGGTCACCGGTCTGGTCGAGTTCGCCCGTGCGCACCAGCTGGTTCTTATAGTACATTCCGTACAATGTGGTGTTAAAGAAGTACTTGTCATTGTAGTTCATATAGCTGAACTCCAAGTCGTAGAGGGTTTCCGGCACGGGCTTGCGGTCGTCGGGGGCACCCACGAGGTCGTTACGGGTGGGTTCGCGGTTGGCCGTGGCAAAGGAGAGATCGAAGCTGTGTTTCACCTTAGGACGTTGCAGGAAATAGTGTAACGCGACTTTCGGATTCACGAAGTTCCAGTGGTACTCCTGCGGAATAGGAGCCAGTTCGTCGTTAACGCCGTCAATGGTGTAATCCACCCGACGGTACTGCAATTCACCCGTCACACTGAAGTTCTTGATAAAGTAACGCAAGTTACCGAACACCTTAGACTGCAACTTGTTGCCAATGCCGCGATACCACTCATACATCGGC
>Ga0310694_10005081_pt1 | contig 12630 bp, 15 predicted proteins | sample 174DNAGHGhighgp2_FD_203884 | JGI IMG/M metagenome (GOLD analysis project Ga0310694, IMG submission 203884) | Sheep rumen microbial communities from Palmerston North, Manawatu-Wanganui, New Zealand - 1742 DNA GHGhigh gp2 (v2) (version 2) | ecosystem: Host-associated > Mammals > Digestive system...
TACGTTTCTAAAGGGCCACTCTACGATTCTAAAGCGCCACTCTACGACGCTAAAGTGGCACTCTACAAACGTAAAGCGCCGCTCTATAAGCGATGTTCGAGGAGCGAGGAACGAAGTGGTTAAAGGCGTAAAACGCGCGACGATTGCTGCCGGCGTGCCTGACGCGACGGTGTCCGTCGTGTGCGTCTGAGGCAACGCCTCTGGGACGACGAGTTACTTCGCCGGCGTGATGACGCGGTAGTTGCCGCTCAGATGCATGAAGGCGAAGAGACGGAGCAGACCGTCGTAGTAGGCGTCGAAGTATCCGTCGTCGAAGGGCTCGTGCTTCATGTTCCACAGGTGGTCGACGAACTCGCGGCTCTTGTCGTGGCTGCACAGCAGCGAGGCGGCGGCGGTGGTGGCAACGAGGCCGATGCTGTGGCGCAGCTTACGGAAGCCGCCGGCGCCGAGAATCTCGTTGCCCTCGGGCAGGGTACCGTCCTTGCGATACTGGTCGACGAACTTGTCGACGCCCTGACTGTAGAAGAAGTTCTGGATCTTCTCGCCGTACTGGCGCTGCCACTCGCCGTCGGCACAGCTCCACTCGTAGTCGAGCGCGATGTTCATGGGTACGCGCCAGGAGTCGTAGCGGAAGTTGTTGTTGCCGTTGCGGGGAGGCGTCTGGGGTGCCTGCTGCTGGCTACCGGGCCGGCCGGGGAAGCGCATGGCAGCCATCTCGGAGCCGTCGTACTGACATTGGTCGCCGTTGAGTCCGGTCTTTTCGTCGATGCACTTATGCAGGAACTCGCGGCTCTTGCGGGCGCACTCCATCCAGTAGTCGGCGCGTCCGTCGTCGCCCCACTTAGCCCACACCTCGTAGAAGGCGGGGATGTGGTAGCTGGGGTCGGTGAAACGCTGGCCGAAGCCGTCGGGGGTGAAGGTGATGAGTTGGCTTTCGGGGTCGATGAGGTACATCTTCTGAGGGCCTTGCTGCTGCTGACCACCACCAAAGCCGCCAAAGCCACCGAAACCGCCTTGGCGGGGCTCAGGGGTGTACTCCTTGGGCTGTATGCAGTTGAGAATATTCTGGGCCTCGGCCTTGTAGTTGATGCCGGTATTGTCGCCCCAGCGGTTCGAGGCGAAGATGAGGGCGGTGATGAAGTAGAGCTCGCCGTCGCTGGCGGCTCCCTCGGCGTTGTGTGTGCCGTCGGTGCGGCAGCTCCAGGCGAAGTAACCCTTGCGCGTGCCATCCTGATGCTGCATATACTTCTTGCTCCAGCGCCACAGGCGGTCGAAGATGTCCTTCTCGCCGAACTGCACGGCGACCATCAGCCCGTAGGACATACCCTCGGTGCGGGCATCGTGGTTCTTCACGTCGGAGACGTAGCCCATCGAGTCGCCTACCTCGAAGTAGACCTTGTTGGGCCCGCGGAACACGTCGTTGAACACTTCCTTCAGTTTGGCGTCGACATCGGCCTGCTTGTAGCCCATTTCGACAAAGAGGTTACGGTACTGGCCCGTCTCGAAGGCACCCTTCTTCCAGGGTGTCGCTGCCATGACACTTGCGCTAATCATTAGAGCGGCTAAGATAGTTAAAGTTTTCATTTGTTGTTTGTTATTGGTTGGTTTGTAGGTTTCTATAGTCTCTATAATTTTTACATTTTTACATTTTTCAATTTTTACATTTTTACATTTTTACATTTTTCAATTTTTACATTTCATCTTACACCCGGCTCTCGCCCTCGATGTACTGCGACATGTGGAGGTGCTCGCCATCCCAGACGACGTAGGAGAACTGGCTGATCCAGTCGCCGAGGATAATCATGCGGGCTTTCTTCGTCAGTTGCAGGTCGACCTCGATGTGGCGATGACCGTAGATAAAGTAGTCGACGTTGGAGTGATACTGGATATAGCTCTTGGTGTAGCGCACCAGATGTTCGCGCTCCTCGCCCATATAGGGCGGCTCCTCGCCGTCGGGTCGCTTCATGCGCGAGTGCTTGGCCCACGTCAGGCCGAACCACATGCCCCAGCGGGGATGTACGTTCGAGAAGAGCCACTGGCACGTGCGGTTATGGAACATCCAACGGATGAACTTGAACTTAGGGTCGGGGTCGCCCAGTCCGTCGCCGTGGGCCAGGACGAATATCTTGCCGTAGAGCTCGGTGGTCAGCGGCTGCTTGTGCAAGATGACGCCGCACTCGCGCTCCAGGTAGTCGTAGGCCCAGATGTCGTGGTTGCCCGTGAAGTAGTGCACCTCGACGCCCATGTCCGTCAGCTCCGACAGCTTGCCGAGGAACCGTGTGAAGCCCTTCGGCACTACATACTTGTATTCGTACCAGAAGTCGAACATATCGCCCAGCAGATACACGGCTGCCGCCTTCTCCTTGATCGAGTCAAGGAAGCGCACCAGCCGCCGCTCCTGCATCCGGCCATGAGGAATGGCCCAGGAGCCTAAATGGGCATCGGATAAAAAATAGATATTCTTCATAGTTGAGAACTGAGAATTGAGAACTGAGAGGTATGATTAGTTTTGCAGCTTCTTTTTGAGCGTATTGATAGAACTGACCAATATCTTGACCAATTCTTCGGCATCATTATATATGGATTCATACTCTTTTTCATTTAAATAGTCTCCTTTGTATAAACTTTTCAGCCAAAATAATGTTTCATCGGATTCTTTGAGGGCGATATTTAGTTTGTGTATGAAATCTGCGGTGCTTTGGGCATTCCTGCTTTCAGCAATATTTGCTCCTATACTCGTACCACTTCGTAATACTTGCTTTGACATTACGAGTTCCTTCTTTTGAGATGTAAGGTATTGGTACATCTTGACGATTCTGCCTGAAAAGGCTTCAGATTTTTCCAGCAAGATGCTTCTTTCCCGTTTCATGTCCATAGTTCCACAGGTCTAATCATACCTCTCAGTTCTCAATTCTCAGTTCTCAGTTCACTCAAAGCCGAGTTCCACTCGGGCTTCTTCTGACATCATACTTTGGTCCCATGCCGGTTCGAAGACGAGGTTGACGTTAGCGGCGGTGATGCCATCGACGCTCTCCACCTTCGTGCGCACATCCTCGAGGATGAAGTCGGCGGCAGGACAGTTGGGGGCGGTAAAAGTCATGTCGAGATTAACGGTGGCGTCGTCTTGCACGTCAATCTTGTAAATCATTCCCAGGTCATAGATGTTGACGGGAATCTCGGGGTCGTAGACGGTCTTCAGCACGTCCACAATCCGCTCTTCAAGTTTTGTCTTTTCTTGCTGTGTCATAATTGCTGCAAAGATACGAAAAAAAAGAGAATAATGGCGTTATATTCGAATAATTTGTGTATTTTTGCATCATGAAGATGAAAAGATTACTCGTTTGCCTGTTGGGCATGTCGCTTGCCGCCAGTATGGCATTGGCAGCCGACCATCCGATTGTGAAGACCCGCTCGGGTCAGGTTCTTGGTACCGTGCAGGAAGGCTCGATGGCCTTTCTGGGCATTCCCTACGCTCATGTGGAGCGGTTCATGCCGCCCAAACCCGTGAAGTGGAAGGGTGTGCGCGAATGTACCAAGTGGGGACCGATGACCATGCAGCCGTCGGGTCGCGAAGACGAGATGTCGGAGCAGTGCTGCGTGCTCAACGTGTGGACCACCGATCTCAAGGCCAAGAAGCCCGTCATGTTCTGGCTCCATGGCGGCGGCTTCGACAGCGGCACCTCGGCCTGGGACCCTGGTATGTGTCTGGCCCGGAAGGACGTCGTGGTGGTGAGCATCAACCACCGTCTGAACATCCTCGGCTTCCTCGACCTCTCCACCTGCGGCAAGAAGTACAAGTATAGCGGCAACGTCGGTATGCTCGACGCCGTGGCCGCCCTGGAGTGGGTGCGCGACAACATTGCCCAGTTTGGCGGCGACCCCACGAACGTCACCATTTTCGGTGAGTCGGGCGGTGGCGGTAAGGTGGGCACGCTGATGTGTATGCCGAAGGCCAGAGGCTTGTTCCACAAGGCTATCATCATGAGCGGCACCATCCTCAACGTCAACACCAAGGCCATGACCGAAAAGCTGGGCGAGGCCGTACTGAAGGAGCTGGGACTCACGAAGAAGACCGTCGACAAGATTCGTGATGTGAGCTATAAGGACCTCTATGCTGCCGGCCAGCGCGCCATGGCCGCCAGTATCGGTACGCGCCGGCCAGGCACCCCGATGATGTGGGGTTTCGGACCGACGCCCGATGGTGAGGTGCTCCTGCAGCAGCCCTTCCAGCCCGCCTTTGCCGCCATCAGCGACGACATACCCCTGATGATAGGCTCGACATTCAACGAGCTGCAGCGTCAGCGCTATAACGCGCCGCTGACGCTGGAGCAGGCCCGTGTGGAGCTGCAGCGCACCTTCGGCGACGAGACCGATGCCTATATTAGCGCTTTCTGCGAAGCCTATCCGCAGAAGATCGTTGGGCAGCTGCCGCAGGACCTGCTGAGCATTGACTGGCTCTTCCGTCCGAAGACCATCATCACCGCCGATGCTGTTGGTGGGAAGCGCAAGGCCGACACCTACGTTTATATGTTCACCGTTGGCGAGTCGGACAACCGCGGCTACAAAGGCTCTTCGCATGGCGCCGAACTGAAATACTGCTTCGACGTGCTACATCACTACGAGAACCAGCTGTCGCAGGAGTGTTACAAGACTAACCGTCTCTGGGCCGATATTATGAGCACCGTATGGGCGCAGTTCGCTCATACGGGCAATCCTCATTGCGACGGACTGCCCGACTGGCATCCGTACACGAAGGAGAACGGCGAGCTGCTGGAGTTTGGAGGATCCAAGGTCAGCATCCACCATAACCACGACCGCAAGTTGGAGGAGATTATCGACCGCCACTGCTTCAGGCAGCTGGACGAGTTCAGGAAGAAACAAGGGAAATAAAAAACACGAAGAGGGGCGGAATGGTTTTTACATCCGCCCCTCTTCGTGGTAGCTATAGTAGGCGCCATCGGTAATGATGACGTGATCCATAAACTTGATGCGCATGACATCGCACGCCCGTCGGATGCTCTGCGTCAGGTCGTTGTCGGCCTGGCTGGGGCGGAGACTGCCCGAGGGATGGTTGTGGCAGACGGCGAGTATGGTGGCGTTGCAGAGCAGGGCCTCCTTGATGAGCAGGCGTATGTCGACAGCCACCTCGCTGATGCCGCCATGTGCAATCTTCTGCTCGCGGATGAGCCGGAAGTTCTGGTTCATCAGCAGGAGCCAAAATTCCTCGGTGTCCAGATCCTGCATCATGGGATGCATGTGGTTGTAGATGCGGGTGGCGGTGCTCAGGTCGGGCCGTTCCTCCGGACGCTCCATCTGCCGGCGCTTGCCCAGTTCGCAGGCGGCAAGGATGGAGATGGCCTTGGCTGGTCCCACGCCGTTATACCGGCAGAGGTCGCGGATGGAGAGTTTGCCGAGGGTGTTCAGGTTGTTCTTGCAGTCATTGAGGATGCGCTTCATCAGCGACACGGCGTCTTCCTTCGTCGAGCCACTGCCAACCAGTATGGCCAGCAACTCAGCGTCGCTGAGTGCCGACGGGCCGAGGCGCATGAGCTTCTCGCGCGGCCGGTCCTCGGCAGCCCACTGGTTGATGTTCAGCTTATCCACGTTTCGTGATGCAGTTCGTCCACCACGACTCCAGGAAGCCTACGCCGTAGCCAAAGAGCTGGATAAAGGCGGCAGGGATGGAGAGCCAGCCCACCTTCAGACTCTTGTTGCGAATGCTGGAGTCGATGAAGATGAGGGCACAAAACAGCAGGAGAGGCAGCAGCGAACAGATGCTCATCCAAAGACCAACCTCCTTGTTGACGCCAGTAAGGAACAGCGTCTCGCCTGCAATCCAGCAAAGGAGCAGGACGATGACGCCGACGGTAAAGATGGCGGGCAGGACGTGAACGGGCTTCATGGCCTCAGGGTACTTGCGCCACAGGTTGATGCGGGCATAGCCGCTGTTGTAGATCTGTCGCCAGAACTTCTTGAAGTCGGTGCGGCGCTTGTGCCACAGCCAGGCCTCAGGGAAGAGACGGCAACTATAGCCACCCCTGTAGATACGAAGGGAGAAGTCGAGATCCTCGCCATAGAGCGACATCTTGGAGAAGCGCTCCTTCGAGAAGCCGCCAAGAGCCTGATAGACCTCGCGACGGCAGCCCAGATTGAACGAGCGGGGGTAGAACTTCTTGTCTAACTGCTTCTTGCCGCCGCGGATACCACCGGTGGTGAAGAACGAGGTCATGGCATAGGAGATGGCCTTCTGAATGTCGGTGAACGACTCGTGGGCGGCATCGGGACCACCCCAGGCGTCGCTGGGCTGGCGCTGCAGCTCGTCGTCGATGGCCTGCATGAAGCCTGGAGGCGTCACGGCATCGGAGTCGATGATGAGCACATACTCGCCATTGGCACGGTCGACGCCGTAGTTACGGCTCTGGCCGGGACCGCTGTTCTCCTTGTAGTAATAATGCAAGTCAAGGATGCCGGCGTACTTGTCGCAGACATCCTTGCAGGTTACTTGTGATCCGTCTTCAACAATGACGACCTCAAAGTCTTTCAAGGTCTGGGAACTGAGGCTCTCCAGCAACTCGTCGACCTCGTCGGGACGGTTGAAGACAGGAACGATGATTGAGTATTTCAATTGTCAATTATCAATTATCAATTGTCAATGTGCGCGAAGCGCTTACTCCTTTACGCGGTTCAGGTAAGAGCCGTCGCGAGTGTCAACCTGGATGAGGTCGCCCTCGTTGATGAACAGGGGAACGCGCACCTCAACACCAGTCTCCAGCGTAGCGGGCTTCAGCGTGTTCGTGGCGGTGTCGCCCTTGATACCCGGCTCAGAGTGGATGACGCGCAGGTTGGTCTTCACAGGCATCTCAGCATAGAGGATGGTGCCGTCGGTGGTGTCGCTGACCACTTCCACGATGTCGCTCTCCTTCATATACTCATGACCGATAACGAGCTCATTGTCGATGGGAATCTGCTCGAAGGTCTCCTGGTTCATGAAGATGCGGCCCGACTGATCCTCGTAGAGGTACTGGTAGGGACGACGCTCGATGATAACGTCCTCGAGCTTCTCGCCGATGTTGAAGCGACGCTCCAGTACGCGACCGTCGGAGACGTTCTTAACCTTGATAATCATGATGGTGTTACCCTTACCCGGCTTGCGGTGCTGGAAGTCGATGCAAACCCAGATGCTACCGTCCATGCGAATGGCGGTGCCTTTCTTAATGTCTTGTGAGTTAATCATAAAAAATGTGATATAATAATATGTAATATGTCGATTTGCGGGTGCAAAGGTACAAAAAAAATGAGAAATGAGGAATGAGAAATGAGAATTTTTTGGGAAAAACTTGCGTAATTCGAAAAAAAGTCATACCTTTGCACCCCCAAATCTGTTGAAATATAACAAATAATAATACGAAATAGCAATGAAAAGAACATTTCAGCCGCACAATCGCCGCCGCGTGAACAAGCATGGTTTCCGCGAGCGCATGGCCACCAAGAATGGCCGCCGCGTCCTGGCTTCACGCCGTGCCAAGGGCCGCAAGAAGTTGACAGTTTCTGACGAGCACCACGGTAAGTAAACGGTCGCGTCCGATAGAAAATCAAGGTTAAAACAGAAAGAAGTAGGGAAATCCTTGCTTCTTTCTGTTTTTATTTATATCTTTGCACGAGGAAAAAAGAAGAGTGAAGAATGAAGACAAGGGATTTCTTTGGAAAGTTCCTGAGCAGATACCTTTGGGGCAATCTGCTGGCCATGGTTCTGTTCGTCGTGGCCTTGGTTGTCGGCGTGAAATACGGACTGGAACTATATACCCACCACGGTGAGGGCATCAAGGTGCCTGACTTGTCGAAAATGACTTACGAAGGTGCACGGCGGCTCCTCGAGAGCGACGGTTTAACCATCATGGTAAGCGACTCTGGCTACAACAAGCGCTTGCCCGCCGACTGCATCCTGGCGCAGACACCGGGGCCGGGGATGGAGGTGAAACAGGGACACGTGGTTTACGTGACGGTCAACTCGCCGGCATCCCCCTCCCTTGCCATCCCCGATATTGTTGACAACAGCAGCTTCCGTGAAGCGGAGGCGAAGCTGACGGCCATGGGCTTCCGCCTGCTTCCGCCCAAATATGTCGTCGGAGAGAAGGACTGGGTCTACGGTATCATGAGCCGTGGACGCCGCATCGGCACGGGTGACATGGTCTCCATCAACAATCCGCTGACGCTGCTGGTGGGTAACGGCCACTATGGTGACGACGAGGATATCAGTTTTACGGAGCCCGACTACCAGGTGGATGTCCATGAAGACATCCCGATAGGAGATGAGCAGCCTTTGGAAGTACCGGAAGAATCGGTGAACTATGAATGAGGACGTGTTGACAGATCAGGATCTGCTTGACGAGGAGCAGCAACAGCTCTACGAGCATATACGCCTGGAGGTCGATGCCGGTCAGGAGCCATTGCGCGTGGATAAGTTCATGATGGAGCATCTGCGCCACACCACGCGTAACCGCATACAGCAGGCTGCCAGCGCCGGCTTCGTAAGGTGCGGCCGGGCGATGTCATCACGCTGATGCTTGACCGTCCCCATTACGACACCACCATCGAGCCCGAGGACATCCCGCTTGACGTCGTCTACGAGGACGACCAACTGATGGTCGTCAACAAGCCAGCAGGACTGGTGGTGCACCCCGGTGTGGGCAACTTCCACGGCACGCTGGTGAACGCGATCGCCTGGCATCTGCGCGACCTCCCTTCCTATGACCCTAACGACCCAGGTGTCGGACTGGTACACCGCATAGACAAGGACACCAGCGGACTGTTGGTGGTGGCCAAGACACCCGAGGCGAAGAGTCATCTGGGGAAACAGTTCTTCGACCACAACACCCACCGCTCCTATAACGCCTTGGTGTGGGGACACTTCACCGAGGACGAGGGGCGCATAGAGGGTAATATCGGCCGCGATCCGCGCGACCGCCAGCGCATGGCCGTCTTCCCGCCCGACAGTGACACAGGTAAGCCCGCCGTCACCCACTGGCGCGTCATCGAGCACTTCGGCTACACCACGTTGGTGGAGTGCCGCCTGGAGACGGGACGTACGCACCAGATACGTGCCCACATGAAGCATATAGGCCACCCGCTGTTCTGCGATGAGCGCTACGGCGGCACCGAGATACTGCGTGGCGAGCGGTCGTCGACCTACAAGGCCTTCATCCAGAACTGCTTCCAGCTCTGTCCGCGGCAGGCGTTGCACGCCCGCACCCTCGGCTTCGTCCATCCCGTGACGGGCCAGCAGATGGACTTTACATCAGAACTGCCGTCGGACATGGCAGCGCTGATAGACAAGTGGAGGAAATTTATCCGGCATAATGTAACAACGTAATAACGATATAACGTAATAACAAAAAAACGAAATAAAAGAATGAAACAACTTAAACGCAACATCGCCATCGTCTGTGGTGGCGACTCTTCAGAGCACGACGTCTCGCTGCGCTCGGCACAGGGACTCTTCTCCTTCTTCGACAAAGAGCGCTATAACGTCTACATCGTAGACATTAAGGGACAGGACTGGCATGTGGAACTGCCCGGAGGCGAGGTGGCCAAGATTGACCGTAACGACTTCTCGTTCATCGAGGACGGTAAGGCCCGCCTGTTTGACTACGCTTATATCACCATCCACGGTACGCCGGGTGAGAACGGTATCCTGCAAGGCTATTTCGACCTCATCGGGCTGCCATACTCCACCAGCGGTGTGCTGGTCGAGGCCATGACGTTCGACAAGTTCGTGCTGAACCAGTACCTCAAGAGCTATGGCGTGTCCGTTGCCGACTCGCTGCTCATCCGCAAGGGCTACGAAGAACTGGTCAGCGATGACGAGATAGATGAGCGCATCGGTATGCCGTGTTTCGTCAAGCCGGCCAGCGACGGCTCGTCGTTTGGCGTGACGAAGGTGAAGAACAAGGACCAACTGGCCCCGGCCATCCGTAAGGCCATGATGGAGAGCCCTGAGGTGATGGTGGAGAGCTTCCTCGAAGGTACGGAGATTACGCAAGGGTGCTACAAGACGCGCCAGAAGACTGTCCTGTTCCCCATTACGGAGGTGGTCACCTCGAACGAGTTCTTCGACTACGATGCGAAGTATAACGGACAGGTACAGGAGATAACGCCGGCACGTATCCCTGCCGAGGTGGCTGAGCGTGTCGGGAAAATCACCAGTCATATCTACGACATCCTGCACTGTAACGGCATTATCCGCATCGACTACATCATCTCGCCTGAGGGCAAAATCTCTATGCTTGAGGTGAACACCACGCCCGGCATGACCGCCACCAGCTTTATTCCGCAGCAGGTCAAGGCGGCCGGTCTGGAGATGAAGGACGTGCTGGCAGATATCGTTGAGAACCAGTTCTGAAAGATGATAGATGATGAATGAGAGATATGATTACTGAGAGGAACGAGTTCGACGAGATACGGCCGTACGAGGCGGGGGAAATGAAGCAGGCCTTTGAAGACCTGTTGAACGACCGTCAGTTCAATGTCGTGATGAAAGGCTTCGCACCGTGGCTGCCGAAGTCGCTGCGCAACGGACTGCTGCGCCTGGCCTTCACGGGCATAAAGACACCCCTTGACTTCCAAAAGCGGTTCATGAAACCTGTGGTGAAGTGGATTATGCGCCGTCATACCGACGGCTGCTCGTTCGATGACTCTTCTTTGTCGAGGAACGAGGAGCGAGGAGCGAGTAAGGAGAATAGTTCTGAAGACGAGAAGTCTAATCTCGTTTCTCGTTCCTCGTTCCTCGTTCCTCGGTATACTTTTGTCAGTAATCATCGCGACATCGTGCTCGACTCGGCCTTCCTTGATGTACTGCTCGTCGATGCCGGCTACCCAACGACCGTCGAGATAGGTATTGGCGACAACCTGCTCATCTATCCTTGGATTAAGCGACTGGTGCGGATGAACAAGGCCTTTACGGTGCGCCGCGGACTGACGGCCCACGAGATGATGCGCTCGTCGCAGCTGATGAGCCGCTACATACACTACGCCGTCACGCAGAAGAAGGAGAACATCTGGATAGCACAGCGCGAGGGACGCGCCAAGGACTCCAGCGACCAGACACAGGAGGCCGTGCTGAAGATGCTGGCCATGGGGTATGAACGAGGAACGGGGAACGAGGAACGAGGAACGAATGCCGACAGTCTTCGTGAACTCAACATTGTGCCGCTGACCATCAGCTACGAGTACGACCCCTGCGACTACCTGAAGGCTCAGGAGTTCCAGCAGAAGCGTGACAATCCGTCGTTCAAGAAGAGCAAGCAGGACGACCTCGACAATATGAAGACGGGTATCTTCGGCTACAAGGGTCGTGTGCACTACTGTTGCAGCGCGCCCGCCAACAGCTGGATAGACGAGCTGGACGGGCTGCCCCGCAACGAGTTCTTTGCGGAGCTCAGTCGGCGCATGGACCGTGAGATACACCGTGGCTACCAGCTTTTCCCCTGCAACTATATTGCTGCCGACCTGCTCGACGGAAGCCACCAGTTTGCCGACCATTATACCGAGAAAGACGTTGCGCGCTTCGAAAGCTATCTGCAAGGTCAGTTGGCCAAGATTAAGCTGCCGCAGAAGGACGAGCCTTTCCTCCGCGAGCGGATGCTCACCATGTATGCTAACCCCGTCCGTAACAAACTCGCTGCCCAATGAAGAATACAATCCGTTTATTGGTAATCATATCTTTCATCTCTCATTTTTCATCTCTTCTCTCATCGTGCACTACGGATGCTTACGACAAAGGTGAGGGTGAATACTCGTTGCTGCGTGCCGACTTTGTTGAGGCGCATGTAGGCAGTGACAAGCGCGTGGACTATGTCCTGACGGATGACGGTGACTCGCTGCGCACCAATCCGCCGTTCAGAGCCAACTGGATTACAAAACCCGACACTACCTGTCGTGCACTTTTTTACTATAAACTGCAGCAGGGTGAGGCAGTGTCCTACAACCTGTCCCAGATTCTCATGCCGTCCATCAAGTCTGTTGATCAGATCAAGGAGGGCGTCATCATGGATCCCGTACACTTGGAGAGCATTTGGCGGGCGCGTAGTGGTCGCTACCTGAACCTGCGCCTGCGGGTGATGACGGGTGAGGCCGAAGCAGGGAAAACATCGCATCAGGTGTTCGGCTGTGCCAGTGACACACTCGTCACCTATGCTGACGGTAGCCGTGCCCTCTACCTGCGCCTGTATCACAACCAGAATGGCCAGCCCGAGTACTACTCGCACGAGGTCTATCTAAGCATCCCCCTCGCAGGTGTACAGGCTGATACGGTTATCATGCGCCTGCAAACCTACGAGGGGGAATATTCAAAGGCTTTTACTATATGAGGGGCAAGGGGTAAGGAGCATGGAGCAGGAGGTTAGCCCCTTACCTTTTCCTTATTTCGGAGCGGTGTTGTAAATGGTCTCCAGCGTGTAGCTGGTGTCGTCGGATGTTGCAGCTCGAATCATGGTCTTCACCATTTCGCCCATGTTGTTAATGAACGTGCCGTTGCTGTGGTCGAAGTAACCATGGTGTTCGTCACCGCCGCCAATGCTGTTGTTGTCCCAGATGATGACGGGCATGTTGTATGTGTGGGCAGCACGGCAGACA
>Ga0310694_10005082_pt1 | contig 12628 bp, 29 predicted proteins | sample 174DNAGHGhighgp2_FD_203884 | JGI IMG/M metagenome (GOLD analysis project Ga0310694, IMG submission 203884) | Sheep rumen microbial communities from Palmerston North, Manawatu-Wanganui, New Zealand - 1742 DNA GHGhigh gp2 (v2) (version 2) | ecosystem: Host-associated > Mammals > Digestive system...
TTTCTCTCAACTTTCTTCATATACATACTAAGATAATCAAACTCATTAAGATAATCTTTGAATATTACTTTGAAATAAGATAAATCATCATATCCTAACATATCAATAATACCTTCTTTTTTATCGAAGTTATCATATACAGTTATATTGTATTTATAACCAAGAAAATTAATATCAACATAATATTTACCATAAGTATATACTGATTGTTGTTTATTTTGATTTTGATAAAGTCCAGTAAGTGTACAATAAACAAATTGCCCTAAATCTTTTTTATTTTCTATTGTAACCTGACGACTTACAAAATTAAAAATTTTATCTGATATTGTTATTCCTTTAACAAAATTTTCATAATAATCTTTTAGGTTCTTTTGTAAACAATTAAATGGAAATTCACCATCAAATATTATAAAATATTTTAATAAACAATAATTAAGTTTCTTTATAGAATTATTTTTGCACTCACCTGCGAAAAATTTATCTACAAATTTTTTATAGAGGTTCATATAAATTCCTCGACCAGTAATATTATTTTTCTCTATTACCAACTTTCTTGTATCATAAGCAGTGCTACCAACGAAACAAGAACAAAATGGAGTAAAAATAATATCATCTGGAATACGACCATACAATTTACTGTATTCAATAAATTTTTGAACTCGTTCTTTATAATATGTTTCTCTATCACAAAATGAGTTCATTATTTCTATTAAATGGTCAAAATCAATATATTTGTCTGCTTTGCCCATTATAATTCACCTTCTATATTATTTTTAATTGTTTCAATTGTTTCTTCAGTTACTTCTTTAGATTGATTAACGTTTAAATATATACAAACTCTAATATAACTAGCGTTTTTATCTTTAGGTCCGTCTACAATCATGAAATTAACATTTTTAATTTCAAAATCTTCATATAAATAAAGTTCATCAATTCCTGTTTCTTCTTGAGAAATTAATTTCTTTTCCTCTGCGTCGTATAAACCTATAGACTTAAATCCTTTTGTTAGAATTAAAAATTCTTTTAATGTCATTTATTTTTCCTCCTTATATCTATAAGGTTCATATTCGAAATTATTTGCTTTTCTAACATAAACATTATAGTCTATTTTCTTATCATTTTCAATTTGAAGATTAAGTTCTTTATTGCACTTAGGACAGTTGTGAATACCACTAACAGTCATCATGTCCCCATATAAAGCCTCAGCCCCACAATGAGGACAGATGCATTTTGAAAGAAATTCATCTTCATTTTCTAAAATAACTTTAATTCTTCCATAATGTAACATAATTTTCCTCCTTTTCAATACCAATTTTATAATATAAGATTTATTTCTTTTTATTATACAAAGTATATATTCTTCCTGGGATTACAAATTTTATGTCACATTCATCACAACATCTGTCGTCATCTTTAAATTCTGGTTCAATTAATCCATCAGAAGTTGGTATTAATGCTCCTCGAGGATTATTTCCAAAATAATTTTCTAAACCCTCTTTTTTAATAGGTTTCTTACAAATACAACAGATTAATTCTTTCATATAATCACCTCTGGTTGAATCCTTTTAAATTCCACTTCCATTTAGTAACTTTTTGACAATGTCTTCCATTTTCATCAGTATAAGGTTCGTAAACAGGATGCAATTCTAATTCAAGTGGATTTGCTTCTGATGATGTTTCACTATATATTTTAGCTTGACAATTATAAAGTATCTTATTATCAACAGTAACTTCATCTAAATATGCACGACCAAAATATTCAGTTCCGCATTCTTCGCTATGATAAATCCCACAGTAACCATCAACAACATATGCAGTATCACCATATTTAATCTTTTCACCACAGCAATCACATTTAATAAATAATTTTGTTTTGTCAATACTCATATTTTCCCTCCAATTTTTATTTAGTGATTCTTTCTATTATTCCTGCCTCAATTAAATCAAATATTAGTTCTATAAATTCATCATCAACACGACAATAATCATATTGATTTTCATGTGCTTTATTAATATCTAAACCCAACCAAGGAGTATCTGAGTCAATTTCCATAAAATAGTTTTCTCCTCTTTTAACATAAATATCTTCATGTTTTTCATGACGAGTAAAACCAAACTTTTCTAACTCCTTCAAGTCTAAATTATCTCGTACTTTAAGCATTTTATTTATTTCAACTCTTTTCCTTTTAATTTATTATTTTCTCGGATATAATGTTGATTTATACATTCAACTATTATCTCTTTTAATTTAATAAATAATTCGCCATCATTAACAGTAATTGTAATATCATTTAGTTTCTTTAGTTCAGGATATTTTTTAAATAGTTTTTCCTTCTTAACTTCTAGTGTTATTCCAACTTTTTCAATTTCATCAGGTAGTTTATCAGGACCAACTGCGCCATAATCTACAGATGCTGAACGATAATATACATAATAAAACTCTTCATCATTATATGCAATTTCTTTATATGTCTTTTCACCAAGACCAGCTTCTTTAGTTTTTGAAGAATCAAATATAAGATTAAGAATTATATTTTTATAATGTTTATCATAATTCACTTGTATATTTTCTAAGTAACCATTTATTGCATCAAGAAGTAATTTAGCAGTTTTAGTGTTTTCTTCTATTCTACATTTCTTCTTATTTGTTTCATTATTTTTTAATTTTTCATTGACTAGCTGTCTTATTTCAGTATCTTTACTCATTTAATTTCAATCCTCCTTCAGAGAATGTTGCTGCATACTTTAATCCTGTGTCAGTGTCTACTGCACCATATAATATACAAGTTGTATTTTGTTTATCATGTTCATAAACATATACAGCATCTTCATATACATGATATATAGAAAAAGTATTGCTCTCTACATATTTAATAATGAAACAATCGCATAATTCTTTTATATCATTGCTTTGTTTATATTTTTTATAATCACTGCAATTAGTTAATCTTCCGTTCATTCTTATAATTGGACTTGGAATTATGCAATCATCATCAAAATCGACTATTTCGTATATTCCACTTTTTGTTTTTATATATTTATCCATATATTTCACCTCATTCGCAATAATATTTTTTTAATAAATCAAACTCTTCTTGAGTAAGTTGTAATCTATAACCTTTACATTTACTATAATGTTCAACCTCCCAAGCATTTCGATTGTAATCTTCTAGTGTTTTACTTTCTTTAATAGCAAGAATATCAACATTCTTTTCACTAATAATTTTAAACACTTCTTTTAATTCAGCATTTTCTCTTTCAATCGTTTGTTCTTTGATAAGTGCTTGTTTGATTTCTCTATATGCTTGTGTTTCTTTGTATTGAACAACATCATCATAGATTCCATGTTCTACCCATTGTTCGCCTGTATGTTCTAACCACTTTAACGCTTCACCAGAGTTTGTGTTATCTAATGTATTTAAATTTTGTAAAATTAAATTTATTACTTCTTGACTACAATTATTTTTTATAATATCTACAATTATATAAGGTAACTCCTTAATATCTGCATTTTCTTTTAATCTTTTTATAGTATTATCTAATTCACTCATTTTCTGCTACCATTCCTTTTTGTTTTTTTTTCTTTTATTTTCTTAACTATTTCAACAACTTCATCTTTTGTTTTATTTGTTACTATAACACTATATTCATATTCTTCAAAGGTAATACCCCAAGTATTAGGTTGGAATTTTGGTTTATCTTTATTTTTCATAAATCATTCCCTACCCATTAAATTTCAGAGTCATCACATTCATCTGTATACTTACAATAAATGCAATTTCCACATTCTTCTTCTACTTGTTCTATTAATCCTGCCTGAATTAAATCAGATAATATATCAGTTTGTAGTCTATGAGTATTAGAACTATAAATATCAGTAACAATTCTTCTATTATCTTCATATACAAATACTCTATCTATAATATGGTCATTAGCTTCTTTCTTATGAGGTTTAGATTTTATATACATTTCAACACCAAAGATTGAATCATGTTTGAATCCAAACTTTTCTAATTCTTTTAGGTCTACGTCATCTTTAATTTTTAACATAGTCTATTCACCTTTTTCTTTCTTAACTGTGATTGTATAGCACCAATCACCTTTCCAATTTACGATATTTAAACCTACTCCATTATCAATAGAGGCCTTAATTTGTTCATTAAAGTTTTCTCTATCAATCATTCTTTTAAGTTGTTCTTTATCTTTACAAATATCTTTATTTATTTTAATAACTATTTTCATTTTATTCACCACACAAAACATTAAATTATTGTTTCTTTAAAAGATTCAACTCTCTATCTATTTTATGTTTAACATCTTTAATTAAATCATCATGTGATGAAATATAATCACTTAGAGCATCATCTAAAATTCCATTGTTGAAATCTTCTCTAGGAGAAATAGGTGTAGATAGTTTATTTCTATATTCATTTTTTAATTCTTTTGCTCTCTTAAGTTCTAATTCTAAGTTTTCTAAATATGAAAATAATAAATAAATATTACTTTTTGTATCACAAACTTTAACTATATTGCTATAGTCGATTAGATAACCTGATTTAATTAGAACTGAATCTTGTGTAATATATTTACATTTATGTTCATTGTATCTTGCTTGAACCACTCTGTTTATTGCATAAGTATATTCCTCATCAGGATATACACGATATCTAAAAATTATTACATTATCCTTTTCAATGTTTTCTAATGTTTCTTCTGGTAACATATTATCCCTCCTTATTAAATGTTTCCAAATCTATATATTCTGTTCTTTCATAATGATACCAACCATATTCTGGCCCACATTTTTCGCATGCTTGGTCATTTTTACAGCAGTTATCACATCTACAGCAATCTGGTTCTTCCGTATCGGCGTCAAAAATTATTTTATAAGTATCCATAATTTTTCACCATTATTTTTTAAATTATATCAATTCTATGAATACCATCACCACGAATAATATGATAGTTACCATATAATTCTTTGCAAGAAATATATATCTCATCATAAATTTCATATAAATTTGATAGTTCTATTGTTCCTGGCTTATTGATATTTCTTGCAATTTCTTTCATAGTTTTTTCATATAATTTTTCAGTTTGTTCATCTTTAAAAATAAACTTAGTCATATGTTACTTCACTCTTATCCTTTCTAGTTTTCTTTGAATCTAAACACCAATCTAAAAAGATTTTGTAGCATTTATCTTCATTTCTACATCTAGCACAAGTGTCTGCATCATATTGTAATGCAACATCAAATTTTGTTTGTGGTTGGCATATATCAGCTTGATTTTTCATATTCATCACTCTTATCCTTTCAACCAAATATAACAAACTAAAAATGTTAATATAACCTGTATAAAATGAATACATTGGTCTATAATCAGATTAATTTTTAGTCTATTAGCTTTTAAATCATCCACTATAAAATGGATAATACAATTGATAGGTATTATCTGCCAAACGAAATTCCCTGTAAAAAACGTAGGTATCATAATTGATATAGCCCACATTAAACTATGACAAAATAATGCCATTAAATAATCATATTTATATAAAGGTTGTGGCGCATTTTCTTGCCAGAATTTCTTTTGTTTCATTTTAGCTAGAACGCCTTGTAAAACATAATCATCTACAAGATGGCACCACAACATCATAAACAAATATTGAATCATAATTATTCGCTCCTAACTAATTTGCCAGGCTTCATTATATATAACACAACATTTAAATTCTTCTAAGATTTGACCGGAAATATTTTTAACTTCCTCTTCTTTAGTCAATAAAACTTTATAAATCTTTTTAGTCTCTTTTGCTGTAAATTTGCCATAAGGGTCGTTTGCCCACTTTTTTAATACAAATGGAAAATTATGAGGGTATTTATATTTTAATGGCTCTTCCATAAAATATTCTACCATTGTGCATTTTTCTTTTGGTTTTCTATACATATTTAATTTTCCACCAAATAATTCAACAATTCCTTTTACCTCATCATTAAAACGTGGGTAGCTGGCACTGCCTGCAAATTGATAATCCATTCCCATTATTATTCACTCCTATCTTCTTTTAAAAAGAAACATTCTTTATATTGGCCTAAATCTATTTGAATACCACCGAAATCTCCAATTTCCATATCATGGTCTTGCCAATTGTCATCGAAAGTTATAGATTTTTCTCCTAAATCATAACTTTGGATTTTATGTAACTCTCCATTTTCATCTTCATAATAGAATGGTTTATATTCTATTAGATGAATTAATACCTCTAATGGACAGCCAACCCTTGATTCAACTTCTGAAAAATAGTTTTTTATTATGTTGAAAGGACTATCGTTAACATTTAATTGATAATTAAATTCACTGTCCTTTTTATATGAGTTAAATAAATTTTCTAAACGTTTAATAGCTTCTTCAACTGACTGTCTTTTCTCATCAAAATCAGGACGACTTGTTATGTAATCTCTTACTTCAGTTTCTATTTCTTTATATTTATCCTTATCATCTAAGCAACTTAATATAATAGTATAAGGGATAACTAGAAAGACGGTTTCTACAGCAAATACAGCTCCAAGAGCAATAAATGCAGAAAATCCATCTATTCTATTTTCTAAAACTAGTCCTATAATTGTACATAAAAATAATATGTTAAAAACTATGAACATACATATTCCAATTAAAATATATTTTTTCATTTTTTCACATCTCCTTTTGCAATTGGGACTTCAACATGTAAAGTTAAATAATCTTCCATAGAATAAGTAACTACTTTATAAATTCCTAAAACAACACTATGCTCATCTTCACCATGTTTATCCATAAAATATTTTATTGCATCTTTTTTATTATGAGCAAGAACTACATAATAATATTTATCATCTGTTTCTGGTTTTCCGAAAACAGTTTCTTCTCTATGTTTGAAAGCCCAAGTATAAAATATTTGATAAACTTTATTTACTTTCATATTTTATCTCCTAATTATTTTTATTCTTTTTCTTTGACCACAACTCTTTATAGAATTCATTAAATTCTTTTGAAAGTTTACGATATTTTTTTATTTCTCGTATTTTCTTTCTAATTTCTGTTTTGCTTCCTCTTGGCAATGCCATATTTTGTAGAACATCTCTACAAATTTTTTCTAATTCATTTAAATAATAATCACTTGCAAAACCAAAATGATATTTATCTAAAGCATTATGATATACCAAATATCCATCCTTCTTGGCATCTTTCTTAACGAAATTCGGACCAACCCCTCCAAAATGCCATCTGTAAGTGTCCTCATTCCATAATGGACAGCATCTGATAACATCATCGTCTAAATATTCTCTTGCTTCTTCATCATCAACTAGATTATAGTTATGCAAATCTCCTATTAATTCCCATTCTGACTCATCTAATTCATCAGAAGGTAAATCTTTAACATTACGATAATAATAGTTGCTGCAGCCATAAAATATTCTACTAGAAGTTTCTCCTCCGTTTGCTTGTTCTAAAAACCATAATCTTTTTGCCATAGATTTATCAGACCAACAAGTATTTTCAATCATATAAGTGTCAACCATTCTATAACGTTTATTTCCATCTTTGTCTACATGCATTACTGGAATATAATAGCCATATTGTTGGTTGTTTAATGAATCAGTCTTATAGTTCAATCTATAATAGACTGCACCAAAAATCATTTTCATAATATTATCCTCCTTCTAATGGGCATTCGATAATTTACCAAGAAATTCGAATTCCTCTTTTGTTAATTCTTCTCTTTTATAGGTTTTAGCCCAAGTGTTATATGCTTCAACACTTGGGTATGCCCACTTTACTGTTTTAATATCAACATCTTTCTTGTTGATTAATTCAAATGCATCTTTTTTATCTGCACTTTCATCTTTCTTATTTATAGCGGTTTCAACAACCTTATAGAACTCTTTATGTTCTCTTTCTGTTATATAATTTCTTTCATCTATTCTTTTTAAACAACTTAATTCATAATTAGACATTTCAGATTTCCTCCTGTTTCTTTTGCCACTCTTCTAAGAAGATTGCTATATAATTCGAAACATCGTCATAAGTATGTTCTTTGATGAATGATAATGCAGTGCTTTCATCCTCTCCAAAATGATGCATAATACATCTTTTTTGTTTTGGTGATAGCTTAAAACCATCCATTGTAGTAACTTCATCTTCAACAGCTGTTATCATATGAACATCTTCGTCATTTAATACTTTAAATGGAATTGTGATAGACTGTTTTAGTGCTAATTCATTAGTCTTTGGTTCTTTAAAGCCATTAAACCCTCCAAATAATATTTTATTCACTTTTTCACCCCAATCTTATAATATACTTATAAACTTTCTATTAATTTTAGTATCTTGTTAAAATAATAGTTTCTAGTTCTTTTACTTGCCCAGGAAAATCTCTCTACATGATTATCAAAATTAACCTGAATCATAAAAGGTACACTTCCACGTTCATTATCATCTTTGCTAATACTAACGATTTTACTAATAACAATTGCAGTATCTTCACTTTTTAAAACACGACCAATATGGTCAGTTTCTTGAGATTTAATTAATAATGTTTTTTGATTCATTTTTACTCTCCAAAATGGCTTTTGCTTCATCTAATATTTTTGAAGCAAGATTTTCTTTTGTATCAAAAGGTAATTCAACAACACTGTCTTTCTTAATTAAAGTTATTAAATCAGTGTCTACTCTGAAGCCTGCACCTTTATCATTAAGAGAATTAGCACAAATCATATCAGCGTTCTTCTTTTCTAATTTCTTCTTGCTATTCTCAATTAAATTTTCTGTTTCCATTGAAAATCCAATAAGAACCTGATTATCTGATTTGTTTTCACCAACATATTTTAAGATATCAGTAGTTCTCTTTAGTGGAATACTTAAATCATCATCAGATTTTTTCATCTTATTTTCTGCAACAGTGACAGGCGTATAATCTGCAACTGCAGCTGCCATTATGATAATCTTCTTAGATGCATATTCTGACTGTACAGTATCAAACATTTCTTTAGCTGATTTAACTGATTTAACTTCAATACCTGTAACTGATAACATATCTTGTATATCTCTTTTAAGCCATTCATATAAATTTGGGTCTACTGGACCAGAAACAACTGTAACACGGGCTCCTCGTAAATATGCATTTCTAGCGATTGCAAATCCCATTTTGCCACTAGAGTGGTTTGTTATATATCTAACTGGGTCTAAAGGTTCTTGTGTTGGTCCAGCTGTAATTAAAACACTTACACCTGATAAATCCTTTGGATAAAAATAATAAAGAATCTTTTCATATAAGAAGTCAATACTTGGAAGACATCCCTTTCCTATAGAACCACAAGCTAACTGACCAACAACAGGTTCAACGATTACACAATCAGTGTATTCTTTAATCTTATCTAAATTTGCTTGAAGAATAGGATTATCATACATGTCTGTATTCATTGTCGGAACAATGATTTTGATTCCTTTGCACGCCATAAATGTTGTAGTTAACATGTCGTCGCAAATACCATTTGCCATTTTACCGATGATGTTAGCTGTTGCTGGTGCAATCATAAATAAATCAGCCTTTTTAGCTAAAGAAACGTGTTTAACATTAAATTCGAAGTTTCTATCGAATGTCTCAACTAAACATTTATGTCCAGTTAAAGTTTCAAATGTAATTGGGTTAATGAAATTAGTTGCATTTCTTGTCATTATTACATGAACATCAGCATGTGCTTTTTTTAATTTAGATACTAAATCTGCAATCTTGTAAGCGGCAATTGAACCGCATACACCTAATACTACTGTTTTTCCTTTTAACATTTTTACATATACTCCTTTGCAATCTTTGATACTAATCCCATATCACATTTACCAGCAAAATTAGCTTTGAAATGTTTCATTACAGATGGAATCTTCTTATCTTCTAATTTAGAAATTTCAGCTCTAATTTCATCTTCAGACATTTGTTTAGGTAAGTACTGCTCAACAATTTCCTTTTGAGTTTTTAATTCTTTTACCTTTTCTTCTCTTCCTGCAGTAATATTGCAGCCAATTTCCTCATCTAATTGCTTAATAAACTTTTGAATTAATGATAGAGTATCTGCATCACTTAAAGTTTCAGTTCTTAATTCAATAGTCTTTTTATTTAAGATATCGTATAAGAATTGTAAAACTGACTTCTTAACATCATCTCTATCCTTTCTAGCTTGAATAAAATCATTGTGAATATCTTGATATAACATATTTTAATCCTCCTAAATAATACTATCAAAATCAAATCTGTCAAGAAAGTCCATAATTGGTTCATGAATTCTTTCTTGAAGACGTACCCATAAAAAGCCAAGTCCAAATGATAATGGAATTGAAATAAATTCTGCTAATGCTAAAAACCACCAATAATTTGAACCGCCTGCTTCAGTAATAAATCCACTGATTAAAACTGGAGCTATAAATACAGCTAAAGTACTAATTACTTCAAATACTAATAATAGAAAGTATAATACATATAGCACTAAACCAAATAACATCATAAAAAACATTTCAATTAATTTAAATACAACTTCATAACAAAAACCAATTTTTTCTAATAATTGTGTCATACTTCCCTCCTCTACATATTATCTTCTTCTTTATTTGTGGCAGTTAAACAAACCACTAAGACAATTGCATATAATACTACATCTATCCACGCTAAAGGTGAAAATGTAAAAGCCAATAAAATACAAAGCAATCCTCCTATAATAGAAAGAATTTCTAGTGCCATATAGTTATGATTTTTACCAGATACTCTAAAACAAATAGCAATAATTAATAATATTAAATCCATAATTTTTATCTCCATTAAATTTAAATACAAATTACTTTTTCCATTGGATATTATTAGCCCAGAATGTAGCATTATCTCCTGAATCACCTGGGTCATTATAATCTAAATCGAAATCAATGATTTCTTTTCCAGTATCATATTCAATAGCCATTTTCATTAACTTCTTAATTGATTCATCGTCGCCATATAAAGATGTTAATGTATCATTTTCATAGAATACATAAGTGTTTTTATCTTCAACATCATATTCATCTAAATCAGTATCTACTTCTTCTACATCATATGTTCCACCACAGCTATTATTGTATTGTCTACATAATCTGTAAGCAGTGTCTTCATCAAAACCCTCATATATTCTATTTCCTTTAATATCATCTACATAATAAATATTCATAATGTTTTCCTCCTATTTATCCTTTTTATCTTCTTTTTTCCATTCTACTTCAGAAGTAAAATCTTCATTATCTTTATCGCCCCAAATTAAGGCTCTACATTGAATATCTTTCATATCCTTAGGTTGTTCAAATAGAACTCTTGGTACTGAAAGGTCTCCATTATAACCATTAGGAACAAATTCAACATCTATGCCAGGATAATCGGGGTCTTCACTAACAGTGGCTCTAAAATAACCACCCTCTACCTTCACTTTAAGTTCATTACTCATAATTTTATCCTCCTATAAAATTTTCTTTTTTCTCTTTTCAAAGCGTTCTTTAACAATAGCGTTAAATTCAGCTTCATGCGATGGACACCAATCGCCCATTCCATATTTAGGTATTAATTCAGTTGTTACATCTGCTTGTATAGCAAATTTTAAATTAAAATTATAGTCCATTGCAAATATTTTTGATATTTTTGTAACATCTGCTGGTTCAACCAATATTCCACCATTTTCTTTATCTGTTTTAAAATAGATATAGAAAATATCTTTATGTAAATTTCCAGTATAAGCTACAAACACATTGTTATCTTTATTATAGAAACCGTATTCAAAAAATCTATCATCGGATGAAGTAGCATAACTCCAATTGTTATCTTTTAACTCTGAATATAACTTATTTCTTTCAGATAATTCCTCATCCTCACAATCATAATGATTTAAGAATTCTTCATCTGATTTTACTATAAAATTTCCCATAAGTATCCTCCTATGAATTTTTATATAATTTTAAATTATTAAATTTTTCTATATCACTTGCATTATTTGAATTAAGAGTAACTAAGAAAGTATTAAATTCTGGTTCTCTTATTGCGATAGATTCAAATTCACCATAATCTTGATAATCTAAGATATAATTCTTTCCATTCAAGTTGACAACCATGTGTTCAAGTTTTGAAGTAAAAGAAATTTCATCCCAAGTTAATGTTTTTCTTTCTTTAAAATAATTCTCAATAGCAATTAACATTTCATTTGCTATTTCATAATGAACAGGCATTTTAAAGAAATGGCTATAATATTCAGTATAGTCTTCTATTTCCATAGCTTCAAAGAATTCATCTACACAATCAAGCCTATGACCATCTACATTATCCAATAAATATTGATTAGATTCCCATTTTTCTAAGAACTCTTGCTTTTTACTTTCTGATAAATAACTAGAATGGTCCTCTTTAGCAGTATCCATAGTTTTTGTAAATTCATCATAATCAAATTCTCTTAATTCAATTTTATGCTCTAATTTTCCTAATAAATAAAGGGAATCATTAGCATAACAATTCCCTTTTAAAATTTGTTCTACAGTATTCCATGTACACATCCAAGTAAATGATTCAATATCTCCATAACATGTAATATAA
>Ga0310694_10005084_pt1 | contig 12627 bp, 12 predicted proteins | sample 174DNAGHGhighgp2_FD_203884 | JGI IMG/M metagenome (GOLD analysis project Ga0310694, IMG submission 203884) | Sheep rumen microbial communities from Palmerston North, Manawatu-Wanganui, New Zealand - 1742 DNA GHGhigh gp2 (v2) (version 2) | ecosystem: Host-associated > Mammals > Digestive system...
AGCACAGCTTTTCGCCCCATGTCTATTGATTCAGTACGACTCCAAAACAACTGTCTACTGTTTCAGCTAATGAAGAGAAAAAGTGTCTAGTGAAATCAGGAAAAGTCAATAAAAAATGAAACTGGTTTACTTTGCCATTTAATCCAGATTAATTTGCCATTTAAATTGGATTAATTTGCCAATGAAACCGCTTTCATTTTTTTACTATACCACTTTGGCTGTCTTATCTTTCCTCATCACCACCTTTTTTAGGTCATAAACATCGTCTATGCAAGGCAGGCCTTAATGAGTAAGTTCGGGGGTAATGATTATAGCATATTATTTTACGCACATTAGATTATGCCAAAGGAGAAAAATCGCAAACCTCTACAAAGTCAGTCGTATGGATGATGAGCAAGAGGAACAATGAAATACCAGACAACTATTTCGAACCATAAATAGGTGCAAATTTCCCTTTCCTTCATTTATCGCATGGTTAAATATACCTAAAATCGTATTGAAATTACAGAAATAGGACGTCAGCACGACGTTAATTCGAATATTATTTGTATTTTTGTAGCAAAATTACAATAATCGACAAAATATTGCAGTATGATACGAGATTTTTGGGTTAAGAACTATCTTTCCATTCGCGACAAGCAGGAATTAAGCTTTGTGGCCAAGGGACCATCTTCGGAACTTGTCACCGAAGTTGCTGATGGCGTGTTCTTGTATAAGTTAGGCATCCTCTATGGTTCAAACGCTTCCGGCAAGTCAAATATGCTGATAGCCCTGAACGAGGTGTTCCGTCTGTTGGTCTTGCCAAAATCGGATGCGACTATAGGAATCGCGGGCTGCATTCCCTTTGTGCTCACCAAAGATGAGCCAACGGAAATGCATGTGTCATTCTATGCGGATGATACCAGATATGACTACGATGTCAAGTTCAACGGCAAGCACATTCTGAGTGAAGCATTGTACTATTACCCAAACAAGTCAAAAGCTTTATTCTACGAACGTTCATTCGTAGGCGAAAATGTACAGGCAAATATCAAGTTTGGTGCGAGTCTCAAACTACAAGTCAAGACGCAGGAAAGCATCCGTGAAAACACACTGAACAACCACAGCGTATTGTCCGTTTGTAGAAAAGCCGCATTAAAAGAAGATATAGCACCATTCAATCAGCTCTATAGTTGGATTATGAATAATTATCACGACGTGGATGGTGATGGAGAGAAACGTATAGTTGAAATCCTGAAGGAAGCGTATAGCGATTCGGCAAAACGTAAGTTCTTCAATCTTATGTTGCAAAAAGCCGATTTGAACATTATGGAGTTTAGGCCAGTCATAGAAGACCGTTTATTGCCAGATGAACTTCGTGAGCGCATTATAAAGCAGGATTTTCCAGAAAAGGTGAAAGAAGAACTTCTTAAACCTACGACAGAATCCATATCCTTTGTCAACCATTCCGAGGAAGGCAATTTCGAGATACCTCTCAAATGGCAGTCAAAAGGTACTATAAAGTATATCCGCATATTGGATGCCTTATATGATCTGATAACGAGTCCTCACGTGTACTATCTTGATGAACTGGGCGAGGACCTGCACAACGACCTGCTGTACTACTATCTCAATGTCTTCATCTTCAACTCAGACAAGTCGCAGCTGATTATTACGAGTCAGGAGACCACCCTCCTGTCACAGGACATGATTAACGAGAACAGAGGCGTGGTGTGGTTTGTCGAGAAGAACAAAGAGACTGCTTCTTCCGAATATGTCCGTGGCGACTCCTTCGGCTTGCACAAGAACCTGTCGCTTTACAATTCATACCGCATTGGCCGATTGGGTGCCAAGCCTGAACTGGGTAGTATCTTTATAAACTTGGAGGACTGATATGGGAAAGCTACGACAGACAGCACTCATCTTGGGCGAAGGACCAACGGAATTTTTCTATTTTAAATCCCTATGCGACGTATTCAAGCGTTTGACCATTAAGCCAGACTATCCGAAGCACACCAACATCAAGGAACTGGAAGCCAAGATAGCAGAGGGTGTAGCAATGGGTTACAGCCATATCTTCTGCATCATCGATATGGACACGAAGGACAAGGAGCCAGAGCGTTCACAATACCAGAAGCTAAAGGCAAAGTATGCTAAGCCCATCAACAAACCAAAGAAAGGCATCTATTGCGAGGTAGAGTTCTTTGAAACTCACCGCTGCACGGAACTGTTTTTTCTCTATTATTTCCGCTACACCTCACGTCCATACGACGAACAAGAGCCTTTGCTCAAAGACCTCAACCAATGTGTTGAGTATCGGAAAACAATAGAGTTCTTCATCAAGACCAAAGGTCTGCATGGTTACTTTGAACGCAATGGTGGCAGTCTTGAAAAGGCTGTAGCTAATGCCTATCAGTCTATGGATGAGAAACACGAGAGTGACAGAGACTATACTTACTCGGAGTTAGGGAGGTTAATCAATAAATTAGAGAGCCTATAAAAAACAAAGAAAAACAAGGAAGATAATAATTATGGTAATTCAACTTTCGCATGTTCGTTGTTAACGGTATTTACAGGGAGTTAACAGGCTTTTGGCCTGTGGAGATAACGGACAATAGTCTCTGTGCGTATAAAGTAATGTCTGTTAACTCCCAATAACTCCAAGCAAGCGGAGCTTGCGAAAGTTGAGTTATGGTAACATTAGAATCTCTTATAGAAGAAGGCACGAATATTCGAAAAGGCATAATAAACTGGTTTAAATTGCCAATGAAACCGCTTTCATTTTTTACTATTCCGCATGGTTATTTATTCTCAGATTCAGCTGCTATTGAATATAAATTATCTTCAAAGACATATTTCCGAACGTTCCTGCTTGAATATCTTTTGTTGAATACAAAACATCTATGGTATTCCATATAATTCATTCTTTTAGGATTAATGAAATCATGATGAAGTCTAAAACCTGATAAATAGCTTTTCAATTCACTATCTAAAACATTTGAGGCTATGATACCCCCATTTACGTCAAATGTTATATAACCTAAATCGAACAAAGAATCAAAATCTTTACTTAGCAATAATCCATTATTTACATCAAAACGTTCATCTTCATTATTCTTACAATGACTATATGGTTTTATATGACTTGCAATTAAAACAGGATGACTTAAACCTTCTATCATACATTTAGGTTTCTCACATTCAAAATGCAAACAGCTTTCTTCCTCTAATTCTGATTTATACACTCTTTGAAGATAGGGATCACGTACCTCCTTCTTAGTTTCTTCATCACCAAATAATCTTTCCGCGTCCGTTTTAAAAAAAAGAACATTATCGTGCAAAGCCATATCGTCCAATTTTGCCAAAACATTTTTTAGATGTCCTACTTGATTGTATTTCCTTTGATAAAAATCTTCCACATCAACTAGTTCATACTGCCGTTCTAAATCTTGACTATTTATATAGCCTTTAGGATAATCTTCCGTATTTATAGTCATCAAAGTTGCCAACTGCATTTCATCCAAGGATCCTATTTCCTCCAATGATTTCATGAAAAATTGCAATTGATTTGTCCGTATATCATTAGTAGTTGAATTTAAAAAATTAGCATGTAAATAAACTATTTTTGACAATATGCTTTTACGCTTTCTATCTGTAGAAGCGTTCAAGAAATCGTGTGTCTCATTGGGATATCCTCCAAGAAAAGGATATATGAACCCTAACTTTACAAGTTGGTTAATTCTCTTTCTTTGTGTAGCATCAGAACCATTACCTAATACTGGAACATTATGTTGGAGTGTTTTCTGTAACTCTTCATAAAGTCCTTTGCTATATCTTTTTTTATGTGTATCTATAAAATCCACACAAGTTTTCAATGTATCAAGGAACTTCGAACCATTAAAATCCGTAAAAGCTGCTGTATAATTCCAATACCTTTCGTATATCTGATTAACTCTATTTTTCATATGTTTCATGAATTTAGTTATTGACTTAATGAAAAAGACTTAAATAGATAGATTTTTCGCGACAAACAGATATTCAACGTCTTTTTTCTTTTTATCTTTTCCAGTCACTTGATATGCATAAGGCATTTCATGCACTGTGACGTTATCCGTATATTTATAGAGAAGTTTAATCAACTCATCTTTTGACGGTTTTGACCTGCTGTTATAACTTAACATCCAATACTTGTATTTCTTTAGTCCACGAAAAAGATTGTCAAATTGTTCTAGTATTGTATTTTTATTGATAAAATTATTGTTGAAAGGTTCCTCTATTGTTCTAGTGATATATGAATCCAGCAACCCATAGAAGCCAAAATAATCATTCATAGTACCAGCATATGGAGGATCCATATAGATAATGTCAGCCTTAATCTTACTAATCGCTTCATACACATCTAAATTATATGCTTTATTTTTCTTTCCGTTGTCAAACACAGCTTCATTATACTCTTTTAGATTATTCTCAAAATGAAATCGGAATGACTGGTTATGATAATGACGTCTTCTTTTGTAGTGCTGATAACTAAAGTCTTCATCTCGCAATTGTTTTACTTTATCCCATTTAATTGTAAACCTTGAATAAGGCATTTTGCGTATCATTGCTCTGCGCATAAGTATTAAGGCAAGTGATTTCTTGAATTGAGTACTTAGTTTCTCAATATTGTCTCTATACTGATCCAATTGCATACATTCTTCCTCAAAATAGTAATAGTCTGTATAGTTTTCAGTCATGAATCCTTTTACAGGATCTCCCTGAAAAATCAAATCAACGTCTTGTTTTGTCAATGTTTCATTAGAGTTTTCTATTAATGCTTTTGCTATATTGAAATTGATTTTCATTATGTCGTTTGCGAAAACTTGTAACCCCTTTTTCTTTGCCATATATGCAACAGAACAACCACCAGCAAAGACGTCTAAAAAAGTATTTGCATCAGTTGGAAGAAGAGAAGATATCCAATCAACTATTTTCTCTTTATTCCCTATATAATTTATTGTCGGGTATGCCATTATAACATTGTTTTTACAGCCTCAGCTATGGCCTTTGCAAGCATTGGCGGTACTGAGTTGCCTACCATTTGTTGTTGTTTGATTTTGTTTCCTAAGAAGATAAAACTGTCAGGGTAACTTTGGATTGCTGCAAGTTCTCTAACAGTTAAAGCCCTGTTTTGACTATAATGAAAAACTTTACGCATATCTCCTGTTATACAAATAGAAGGCTTAGAACTGTCGTATCTAATATATTTTCGTATGTCACCCTTTTGCGGCCTAATAGAATCTGGTATGTCATATCTGTTGCCACCATCTTTTACATATGCCATTTTTTTTAGCATTTGCGAAGAATGTACCATTGCCTCATGATTAGGTATATTTGAAACTTCGCCACTTTCCAAAGGCGGATACTTATCTATAGCATCTTTTATTGTTGGCACAGGCCCACTTACCTTTTGGGGAAATTGTATCTGACACATATCGTCTTTCGTCAATTTTCCAATGAACAATACACGATTCCTAATTTGAGGTACACCATAGTCAGCTGCACAAACGATTTCAGCTCTCACTACATAGCCAAGCGCCTCAAAGTGTTTTTTGATCTCTTCTCTTGTTTGACCTTTTAATCGGGTGTAAAGTCTTGCAACATTCTCCATTACAAAACATTTTGGACGGACTACATTTACAACCCTAACAAATTCTTTAAACAGTTGATTTCTAGGGTCGTCAGCAAATTTTCTACCAATATTGCCTGCCATACTAAACCCTTGACATGGGGGACCACCAATAATAACATCAACATCTTTTCCTGCTACTAAATCTTGTATAGTATTAGTATCTAATTTTTTAATATCACATTCAATTAAATGATGATTTGGGAAATTGTAACGATATGTTTTACAAATATCAGGATCATATTCAACTGAAAAAATATTATTGAACCCCGCTTGATCAAATCCGAGTGAAAAGCCGCCGGATCCAGCAAACAAATCAATATAATTATATTCGTTCTTTGACATGAAAAGCCCTCCTTCAGGTTTTGAAAAAAGGGCATGGAAGTGATGGTGTTCAAGCAAGGCTTAGCACTGCCTATATCAGACAACAATCTTACTGTCCACGCCCATAACGAGCGTAAACATCCAACTGTTTTTCTGACTGATATGTTCGTGAAGTGCTAATTCTGCTTGATCAGTCAATCAAGGATGTAAAAAAGACGCTTATGTTTACTTATCCTATACTCTGATTCTCATTTTAGAGTAGTCCGCAAACACCCAATGCGAACGGGTTAGTATCTTTCGTTGACTACAAAAAGAAAACGTGGGTGCTTACATCTGCTTGTTCGTCATTCGAGGTCTTAGGAAACCTATAGCAATAAACAGACAGAGAAACACCCACGTGGGATTATACTATACACCGTAAAGTGTGCTTGTGAGGACATGGTTAGCCCTCGCAGCACACTACGGAGAGTATATATTACACCCCGTGACAGTCATCTCTACATTGTCTTTGATTGCATATTCGGAATTTCCTAAGTTTCGAATGACCAAAAACAAAGCGAAATAACGCCTTCTAATATGTAGTGCTCCACCTCGCAAGCGTCTCTTCTCGTAAAGACGCAGTCAACGGGCAGATGCGATTGCAAAAGTACAAAGAAAAAAGGAAAAGGCAAAATAATCTTTGAAAAACTTACAAATCTCGGAATAAGTTCTTATCTTTGTACCCATGATATTCTATTTCACTGGAACAGGAAATACGCGGTGGGTAGCTCAGGAGCTGGCCAAGGCAACGGGTGAGGAACTGATCTTCATACCAGACGAGATGAAACATGACAGGAGGGAATACCGACTGAAGAAGGGAGAACGACTGGGGTTCTGCTTCCCTACACATGGATGGCAGCCACCCCGGATAGTCAGGGAGTTTGTAAAGGAGAGCACGTTCCACCTCTCCCCTACTACCTTCACCTATGCAGTGACGACATGTGGTGACAACATGGGTGAACTGATGACCATCTTCGAGAAAGACCTGAAGAGTCGTGGTCTGCATCTGGACTGCTCGTTTGCCGTGGTGATGCCTGAGTCGAATGTGTGTTTCTCTTTCCTGCATTTAGACACAGAGGAGAAAGCACGTGAGAAAATAAGCAAGGCACAGCAACAGCTGAAGCACATTGCAGAGGTGGTTACCAGTCAGCAGCGTGGTGTGCATGAGTTGGTGAAGGGTGGCATACCTCGTACTTACAGCTACGTCATTGGTGGTTACTACGTGAAGCATCTCATCAAGGATGATGCCTTCTGGGTGGATGAGGAGGCATGTATCAAGTGTGGACTGTGCTCAAAGCTTTGTCCTGTTGACGACATAGATGGTGCACCACCCGTATGGAAACATAACGGCCGATGCACCAACTGTCTGTCTTGTTACCACCACTGTCCTCGTCATGCCATTCACTGGGGAAAGATGAAGCGTGGTCAGTACGTGTTTAATTTGAAATGCGAGGATTGAGATTTAATCTTTAATCTTTAATTTTTCATCTTTCATCTTCAATACACTCTTGGTCCGAAAATCTTAGTACCTACACGTACCATGGTGGAGCCACACTCTATGGCTAAGGGATAGTCGTGACTCATGCCCCATGAGCGCTCACAGAAGTATGGGGCATCAGCAAAATACTGTGCCTTTACCTCGTCGAAGAAATGCTTAGCCGTAAGGAACTCCGAACGTATCTGCTCCTGATCCTCCACGTAAGAGGCCATCATCATAAGTCCACAGATGCGGACATGCTCCATCTGACGCCACTCTCCGGCAGCCAACAGCTCACGGCAGGCATCAAGGGTGAGTCCATACTTGGTCTCTTCCTCTGCGATGTGCAGTTCCAGCAACACGTTAATGACGCGGTTGTTACGCTCTGCCTGTCGGTCAATCTCCTTGAGCAGTTTGAGCGAGTCAACAGCTTCTATCATGGAGATGTATGGTGCGATATACTTCACCTTGTTGGTTTGCAGATGACCAATGAAGTGCCACTCAATGTCGCTGGGCAATGACTGTGACTTGGCTCTTAGCTCCTGCTCGTGGCTCTCGCCGAAGATGCGCTGTCCTTCCTGATAGGCTGCTTCGATGTACTCGTTAGGGTGATACTTGCTGATGGCTACCAGCCGTACCCCTTGTGGCAGGTCGTTCAAGACACTGTGTAGGTTTGTCTTTACATCGTAGTCCATGGTGTGCTTACTCCTTAAACTCCGGCTCGTCGTTCTTGGTTGTCTTGCCATTATGCTCGAAGACATCCATGAACTTGGTCTCACTGATGTTGGAGATGACATAGTCTATCATGCTGCCTTTCATCGTCTCTTCGATGTTCTTCATGGCAGTATTGAGTGTAGATGCCTGTACCAGATAGGTCACTGCTGTGCGTTTCTCCTTTTCTGTCTTCTCGTCGATGGTGATGAATGACAGTTTTGTTTTGAACCATCGGTCATCATTGTCGTTGTCGCTGAAGAATATTTCGTGGTAACTGGCAGGTGTGATGTTTTTCACCTCGAACTCTCCACTGATATACATGGACATCTCCTTTGTGATGGTTTCTTCTGCCTCTCCAAAAGTGAGGGCATCGACTACGTAATATTCATTAACTTTCTTTGTCATGCCATCCTCCTGAGTTTTGTCATAGCGGATGACAATTTCGTACCAATTTGCTGTTCTGCTTCTCATATTGATTTTACATTTATTTATCAATGCGGGGAAACCGCATTACACACTATTATTATTTCTGGACGCCGTGATACTGAAGCTTTTTCTTTTTCTGCTCCGTCAGGCTTTCAACTATCTGGGTGGCAATGAGCTGGCTACGGGCAGCACTGATGCCTGCCTCATCGCCAATGCTGACCTGTAGGCGTAACAGCTCCTCGTTGACACTGGACATGTCGGAGAGGAACGTCTTTTCACTGGAGTTCATGTGCTCATTATTATAAATCTTTGAGAGCACACGGTCAGCCTCTTCAGTGAACCGCTTACGGAATATCTGCTCAGCCTTGGCCTCATACTCTGCCTGGTTACGTCGCTCTTCCTCGGTCATGATGAGCGTGTCGCCACTGACCACTCCCAGTTCGGCAGGGTCGAAGCCATCCTCAAGGAGGTCGTCGGTAGCCTGTCTGGGGGCAGGCTTGACATACTCTACATTGGTAGGCTCTGGCATGAGCTCGAAGTAGAGTCCCACCAACAGCAGTGCCACGACGAGTGCTCCGACAAGTGTGAGCAGCGTCTTGTGGAAATCACGTTTTCTTTTCAGTGCCTTCCTCATGTCTGCCACTGTCTGGTAGCGACCTTCTGGCTTGTCATTCTGTGCACGCTTGGCTACCTTCTCGTAGGCATAGGGAATCTCTGCCATTTCAAATATCCAGTCAATGAGGCATCCCAAAGAGAAGATGTCACAACGGTTGTCAACAGTGCCGTCGTTGAGCACCTCAGGAGCAACGAATCGCTCCATGCCTTCGTACATGTCAGCAGTTTTCTTCAATCCCAGATAGAAGGAGCCATGACTGAGTAGCATGGGAGCATGGTCACCCTTTCGTATCAGGATGTTCTGCGGTGCGAAGCAGACATGCCATATCTGCTGTGAATGCAAGAACTCAGTGATATCAAGCAACTGGCTGATAAGGTCATCAATAAACCCTTTCTCTGCCACTATGGCAGGTTGCTCCTGGATGAGTTGTGCCAGTGTGATGAAGTTTCCCTGTTCCATCAGCAACATGGGATGCTGGCTGTCCTGAATGTCGAGCTCAAAATGTAGCTGGTTCTTATGTCGCAGCTTAGGGTTGGTGTCACACTCATTGTCAAGTGCCCCTCTGAACTTAATATTATCAAAGAGCTGTGGCCTCAGGTCGAGCACATTCTGATACTTCTCTCCTATGAGTCTTTTACTGAAGTTACCCAATGGCAGCCTGGCGGTCTTGGCTTTAGCAGCAGTTTTCTGTTCTATGAGTTCCTCGTAATTCATTGTCTTTGGTTTGAGAATTAATGTTTACAATACCACCTTTACCTTGACAGGTTTGCTCTCGTTGTGTATCCGGTTGAGTGCAGTAACGACATAAGTATAACGCTGCTGACCACCTTCCTGAGGCAACAGATAGAAGGTGTCGGTAGTGGTGGCTACAATATGGTCTGCACGATTGATATCTACCTTCTCACCATGCTGGAACCGGTAAATGACATACTGAATAGCCTGACGTTTCCAGTTGCTGCCCGAGGGGGGAGTCCAGAAGATGACCTGTTCAGTATCGCTCATCCATAGAGCCTTTACCTTACGTGGCTTCTTGGGTGATGTCTTGGTAATGAAAGGCATAAGAGGCTGAAGGGCTTTGACACGCCAGTAGCGCTGTTGCAGCTGTGTGGCATATCCTCCAGTATTATCTACAGCAGCCTTAGCATACCAAAGCACTGTACCCTCGACATTGGGACACTCGGCATAGAGTGCATATTTGCGTTCCTGCTGATTGAACTTGACAGTCCGCTCAATGTCCTCGCCAATGAAGAGAGGACGCTCGGAGGCATGACGGTTCCACCAATGAATGAGCTCCTGATAGTCAGCAGCCCTGTTGCCGATCTCCCAGTAAATCTGTGGCACGTTATAGTCAATCCATCCATTGTTGACCCACAAGAGTATGTCAGCATATAGGTCGTCATAATTCTGAAGTCCATTGGTCTGTGAGCCATTGGGGTCATTCTTCTTGTTACGATAGATACCAAAAGGTGACACGCCCACCTTCACCCAAGGCTTGATGTCGTGCACCGTCTCATAGAGCTGTTTGACAAAGAGGTTGACCTGATGACGTCGCCAGTCACCTCGGTCACGAATGCCATTAGGATTGGCATTATAGGCATCATCGTCTGGAATGGTCTCACCAGCCACGGGATAAGGGTAGAAATAGTCATCGTAGTGAATGCCGTCCACATCATAACGCTGTACGATGTCAGCCACCACGCTACAGATATAGTCACGATTCTCCTGCAGTCCCGGGTTCAGAATGAGCTGGTTGTCATAATGGAAGACACGCTCAGGATGCTGGTTGGCAATATGGTTCTGAGCCAATGTTGATGTGGTCTTGGTCTTGGCCCTATAGGGGTTTATCCATGCATGCAGCTCCATGCCACGTTTATGACACTCGTCAATCATCCATTGCAGAGGGTCCCAGTAAGGATTAGGTGCCTTTCCCTGCTGTCCTGTAAGGAATCGGCTCCATGGCTCGATGTTGCTGGGATAGAGTGCGTCAGCCTCTGGCCTTACCTGGAAGATGATGGCGTTGACACCTATTTGCTGTAACGTATTGAGCTGTGAGGTCAGTGTCTGCTGCATCTGTTGGGTTGACTGTCCCAGCCACTGTCCATTGACACACTGTATCCAGGCTCCTCTGAACTCACGTTTCACCTGTGCCTGTGCCACGAGAGGCATCATGGTCATCAGGAGCAAAAGCATCAAAAGGCTTATACTTCGTCGGTTTGTCTTCTTGTCAGTCTTCATATTCTTGTTGTTGTTTGTTATTATTTCAGATAATTGTCAATGGCTGTGGTCCAGTCGGCTCCATTCTCAGGGCAGAAGGTGTGAATGCCTATTTGGCTGGCAGCAGCGACGTTTCTTGGACCATCATCTACGAAGAGTGTCTCGTCAGGAGTAATGTTCTCAGAGGCAAGCACCTTCGTAAAGAACATGGGGTCAGGCTTCATCACCTTATGTTGATAGCTCAGGTAGCAGGCATCTACATAGTGAGTAATGTCGTGCCCATGACCATCGAACTCCGGGCTCATGACCCATGACATCATATAGGGGTTGGTATTAGAGAGCAGTATGACCTTATAGCCCTGAGCGCGCAGGCGCAGCAGACAGTCCAGGTTACGCTGTGGCAGTTCCTTGGCATAACCCAGCCATGCATGACGGCACTCGTCAAAAGTCACCTCACGTCCCACTTGTTTGCTGAACTCTGAGCGGAAGGTCTCTGCATCAATGAGTCCCTGTTCCAGCTGTCCAAAGATTCCTCCTTGGGTATAAGGGTCCAGCTGCTGTGGGGCATCCTTGAGTCCCAACTGCTGAAAACGTCTTACTGCCTCATCGTGACTGAGGGTTATGATGACCCCTCCTAAATCGAATATAATGTTTCTAATCATTCGTCGAAGAGTTTGAGTTTGTTATTTCTTGCTTCTTGCAGCGAGAGCAGCTGCTGCTGTTCATTCTGATAAGACTCTCGCATGCGCGCGTACCTATTATCTAATTGCTGGGCATACTGTTCACGCTCAGCCATGAGGCGTTGGGCAACAATAGCATTTTGTGATGCATCCTTCATCCAAACCACTGGTCCTGCATAGACTGGTGCTATCTTCAGTGCAACATGTAGCTCTGACGTTGTTGCACCACCTATCATGATGGGAATGTGAAGATGAGCTTTCTCCAGTTCCAGCGCCACATTGACCATTTCCTCGAGCGACGGTGTAATCAGTCCCGACAGACCTATCATATCCACCTGCTGCTCCTTGGCAACACGGACTATTTGTTCAGCCGGGACCATAACCCCCATGTCAATGACCTCGTAGTTATTGCAGGCCATGACCACACTGACAATGTTCTTGCCAATGTCGTGGACATCACCCTTAACAGTAGCCAGCAGCACCTTGCCTG
>Ga0310694_10005085_pt1 | contig 12626 bp, 19 predicted proteins | sample 174DNAGHGhighgp2_FD_203884 | JGI IMG/M metagenome (GOLD analysis project Ga0310694, IMG submission 203884) | Sheep rumen microbial communities from Palmerston North, Manawatu-Wanganui, New Zealand - 1742 DNA GHGhigh gp2 (v2) (version 2) | ecosystem: Host-associated > Mammals > Digestive system...
GTCAAATACTTTTCCTCCATGTGCAACTTGTCCAAGAATGTTGTAGTACATTCCATCATCAGCTTCAGTTACTTTAGCTTTTACTAATTGTCTTACATAGTTGTAAGATTTAGCTCTGAAAGCATAGATGTATGCAGCAGGAGCTCCTTGTCCTGTTGGAGTAATTAAGTTAGATTCATAGATAGAGAATCCAGCGAATTTACCTAACCATCCTTCTACAGCAGCATCAGCAGCTACTTCAGTTCCAGCTAAGATTCCAGCTTGTGCTATAATAGCAGATACTTCAGGAGATACAACTAAGATTCTATCTTCCATAGGTACTTCTTTCTTAGAAAGCATAGTTCTAAGTCCCATAATGTCTTTAGCAACTGTACTTACTGACATACTAGCAATAGTAGTAGTCTGAGTAGCAGTAGCAGCGAAGAAAGCATCCAACATAGTGATAATTGAAGTTTCTACAGCTGTGTCAATTCCATTTACCAAATCTCTAATACGATTTCCTTTGATAGAGTATAGAGTTTGGATTTCTTCTAGATCAGAGAATTTTTCTCTGTAATTATGTAATTTGTTAATTACCAAATCTGATTTAGTAATAGTTCTATCAGATGCAGTAATAGCAGCCAAAGAATTAGCTCTAATTGTAGCTGGCTGTCCATTTCCAGAAGCATCTGTTAAAGTGATTTTTGGAGATACAGGTACTGAAATAGTATCTCATCCAGCTTTTAATTGTCCCTCAAATTCGTAGTTAGCGAATCTCATAAAAGGTTTTTTAGGAGTATCTGATAATTTTCTGCGAAGTTCTGCCTCCAAAATACTTCTAACTTGATCTACTTGTGCCATGTTTAATATTGGTTAAAGAGTTAAATTAAATTTAGCTCTTCTTCCTTGTAGTTTAGTCTAGTCTTCAAATCTTTGCTTTACTGTAGCTTTACCATTTCTGATGTCAGCTTCTACCTTTTGAAATTCCTCTCTAGGTAGTACAGCAAGCTCTTCTTCAGTCCAGACTTTTCATCCAGACTTTTTTTCTATTTTAGCAGTTTCTACTTCTTCAGCTTCCACTTCTTCAGTTTCTACTGCATCTATAGAAATTTCTTCTTTCTTTTTAGCCATGCTAAATTAAATTAAAGAATTAAATCTGTTTGATAGCTCAGCTTTCTATCCCTTTTGCAATTTCATCATACTTTGCTGGATTTTTCTCAGCTAGCTCTGCTAATTCTGCATAAGAGATTTCTTTCTTCTCTATCTCTCATATCCTTTCTCTTCATGGATTAGGATTTGAGTCGCTTACTTCATGATAGTCAGCTACTCTATAAGCCTGTTCCCATGATAAGTTAGGATTGTCTTCACGGATTTTTAGAATTTCTGCAGGGATTTCTTCAAATCCATGTTTAGCTTTGAAACTTACTTTCTCCTCAATAGTTTTTTCTAATTCAGCTTTATCTACTTCTGACTGTTGCTTTTCAGCTAAGTCTTTCTGCTTAAAAGCCTCTTTAGCTTGTTTCTTCTTTTTGTCATACAGTTCTTTAGTGACATAGTTTTCTGCTACATCATCCTTAGAAATGTAATTTTCAGAAAGCTCTTCTCTTGAGATAAAGTCAGCCTCATTGAAGTCTTCTTCTCTTCCATCATCATACACGATTTTGGTCATGTTGTTTAGTTTACCAAATAAAAAGATGTTGATTAGTGGTCATCCTCCACCGATATATCAGTTTCATTACTGATCCTTGTTAGGAGATACTGTGGAATTGTCAGAATGTCATCTATTACCTCTAATTCTTTCAAATCCATGTCTCTCTTGTTGTAGATGGTCTTACTCCTATCCTCACTTACTCATGATAGAATGCCAGCTTGTAGTTCTTCTTTTCTATCCTTTAGATAGTCATTGATAAGTCTCCAAAAGTCTGATGTCATTCAGTCTTTTATCTTTCACTCATCTGTCTTATTCAATTGTAGGTATGTCATTTCATGCTGTAGGTCATAAAGCTTCAGGTTGACTATTTGCTTGATTCTCTTGTGAGATATAATTACTTACAAGCTGATTCGTGCTTGCACTTTGTCATTGTCCCACTCATTGCATCATAGCCATCTGATTTTGTTGTCCACTCAATATCAAAGCCTGCTTTCTCTTCATTATTGCTCTTGCTTTTGCTTTCGTATCTAATGCTTGTTGATATACTTGGATATATATCTTATGATTTTCATTCATGTCAGTTATTTCTGCCACATCTTCATCATTATTTAGGAGTTCTAGGTCTAGCATAGCTTTATCATATTCAGGTGGATAATCATATATTGAATTTACCAGCTCTTCATCCATTCACATTACCTTAGCAAAGTCTCTAGTAAGCTGAATCTTTCCAAACTCATTAGCACTCTGCATTAAAGGCTGATAGCTTGCCATGAATGCACTCTTATTAGCTTCCTCTTGTTCTCTTCTATCTATCTCAGTTATTAGAGCCATGTGTAAGTCTCTTTTTGTATCCAAGTCTTTTCACATGATAGTATATGTTACATTTCATAGTCAGTTATTTAGTACGATATTCTTTTCACTAGACATCTTGAAGTTCTTTTGATAGCTTCTATACCAAAGTACATCCCAATATCTTTTCTCTCATCGTAGGAATACCTTAAAGATAGTTGAAAGTCTGACATTCTGATTAGCTTGGAGTAGTTGACTCTGTGTAGCTGTGATAGTTCTTGCATATACTCAGATACTCTGCTCATCAAATCAGATTTCTTTTGTAGCTTTTTGGTCTATCATATTCTTTAGATTATATCAGTCTCATGTTCATGAAGTCTGAGTCTGAATATTCTCTATTACTTTTCTATTCTCTAGATTTCATTTAGCTGGTACATATTTTCTTTTTCATAATTTTCTGTGTGCTAGTTCTTTACCATCTACTACATCAGAGTTATATACAGTAATTCAGCTAAATGTTTCTTCATGCACCTTATCTATTAGTAAGTTCATAATCTTTTCTTCTGAGTCTTGATTATCTTTAGCCAAATCTCATACACATAATCCATAAGGATCTCATTTCTTTGGTAGTAGCCAACTATGTACTACAGGACATGGAATAAGTGATGGATCTTTTTTCTCTTCAGCTCTTACTGCTTCTATCTCTTCACATCTGATTAGTAAAGTTCTATCATTAGCCCACTCAGTAAGATACCATCTTCAGTTGAATTTAGTAAAGTGTCTATAAACTGAGTAGCATTTAAGAGGAGATTTTACAGTAGGGAAGAAATCTGATATACCATATCAGTCAGCCCATGCACTAAGTTTAGCATCATAATCATTCTTTAGTTGTTCTTTTAGTTTTTTAAGCTCTGCATCTGTTAGCATAAGCTCAGTATTTTTATATAAGTCTGATAATTCATTCTCTGTTAGTGTTAGTTCAAATCCATGAAAGTTGAATCATTTTACTATATCAAAGTATGGATCAGGAATCCAACATAGAGGAGAGTATAGTTTTTTTCTAGGAGACTGAGTTACTTTATCCCATCATTCATCTACTGCTAGATAAATTCAGTAATCTACTTCATCCTCTATTTTCTTATAAGAGATAGTATCTTCATCTAGTTCTTCATAATCAAACTCTAATAAGTGATTCCATGTTTTAGCATATTCTGCATCTCATCTCTTTCTTCATTGAAATCTTACTAAAGGTTTATTCTTGTATAGACTAGAAACAAAAAGATTCCTATAAGTATATAGGGATTTACTCTTGACTGTCTGTCAGTCTTCTACTCTTTCTCAGTCCACATTATAAGATTTTAGATAGCTTATAAGGAGTGGCCTTTTTTTGATAGCAACTTCAGCTCATGCATCATACTCTTGAGCTACTTTTTGCTGGATTTCATCATAAGTCCATCCTTTGATTTTCTGCACCATCTTTTGAGTTGTACTGTTTACCATCTCTATTATGTTATATAAATTACCATGAATCTATTATTTTTCACTTCTGGCTTGTTCAGTCATATAGCTCATTCACTACTGCTAAGTATCTAAACGAATCAGCACCATGTGAGCTTCGGTCATGTTCAGGTCATTTGAAAGCCTGTCTTTTCTCATCTAGTTCTTTGTGATAATTCTTTAAGCATTTCCATCATCGTTCAGTCTTTTCTCTATCAAACCAGCAATAAGGTAATACAGCTCTTACTGAGTTGATTCAGTCTAATACTGATAGCTTAGGAACTATTTGAATATCTGTAAATCAGTATTCATACATTTTCTCTTCTACTGTCTTTCAGGTCTGTAAACTTCTAGCTTGAGCATCATGAGGAAGTCGCATAGTTCAGTATCTATATCATTTCTCTTTTAGGATAGATACATAGTGAGATAATCATTCTCAGTTATTCTCATAATAATCTATCACTCTGATTTCCTTTCAGATTCTCTGCCGAAATCGTATAGCAGTAGAGTCATTTATTCCTAAGTCCCAAACGGTAAAGACATCCAAAGCTGAATCGTAAGGTAATGTTGTTCTTCTTCCTGCATTCTCTAATTGAGTAAGTATTTCTGCATAATATGATCCATTTATTCATGCATCAAAGCTACAGTAATACTCTTGTTGGAAGATAGCATCACTACCATTTTTCTGAATAATCTCTTGCCTTTCAGATTCTAATACTTCCTTACTTATTGCTTTTGTATCATCTACTGTCTGAATTGATACCATCCAATCTTTATTCTCTTTAGCCATATCTAATAACTCTTTAGCATGATTATCTCATCTAGGAGTGAAATTAAATATTGCCCATCATCCATTCTCTGCTAATATAGGTCTTAGGAAGTCCCATACAGCAGGAGACTGTAATGAATACTCAGAGAACACAATACCGATAGGATTAGTTCAGACAATGGAGTCCACATTATCAGATCATATAATCTGAATAATACTTCCATTGATTAGTTCTACTTTCATTTCTGTATCATTCTTCCTTTTGATTATCTCTTTAGGAATATGATTTATTGTCTTCCATCCATCTTTATCTATTCAGTCCCATGCAGCTTTCTTTCATTGAGAATAAGTAGGAAAGACATAGTAGTAGATTCAGACTTCTTCCATTGCTTTTTTTACAATGATATTGAAGCAAGCCTTATCTTTTCATGCTCTACGATGTCGTACCATAATTATTCTCTTTACTCAGTTATCTATAGCTTCAAATATAGGTAGCTGATAATCTCTAGGAATAAAATGATAAGGGATAGTTAGTTCTGTCATTTCTTGTAGGATACAATGTTAATACTTAAATCTCCACTTTGCTCTACTTTGTCAGTAAATAGCTTGTTGTACTTTCAGAGTTTCTCATAAGCTGAATTTGCATTAGATAGGTCTAGAATGTATTGCTCTTTTCAGTTCTTCATGACTTTTTGTTTTCACATTCAGATTAATGCGATTTCTTTTAGTCATGAGAGAACAAAATCTACTCATACATCTAATTTGTCCATCTTCTTTTCTACTTTACTTCATAAGAACTCTTGAATATGGACATTTGTCAACAGCCTTGATGCTTGTCTTCTAGCAGAATCGCTAGTTCATCAATAGGCTTTTTGATAAGCTCTAGTTCAGTTAAAATCTTTTAGGTACTCTAGACAGAACATCTTTTGTTTTTCGTTTAGTTCTTTCTTCATGATGATGTAGTCTCTATATAAACGATGTGCATTATACACAGTTTTTGAAAGTTGGTGGATTTTTCTCTAAAAAAAGAAAAAAGAAATCTGACTTTAGTCTAATTTAGTATTAAATGTCATGTTCTTACTTGGTATTTGATTCTCTCTAATGTTCTATCTACAGTTGTGTGGTCGCATCAGAGTAAATAAGAGATTTGTCTTGCAGATAGGACTTGTCAATGGTACTCAAATTCTCGGAATAAATATCGTAGGAGATCATAAACTTTTTTTTCTTCTCCATCCTTAAAGTATTGCTCCATAGATATTACTCCTTGGATTTGATAGCTTAGGATAGTACCAAAAAATGCTTTCCTTTCAGATAGCTTTCAGATTTTGAATAGCTTTCTTGCATTAGTTCCTACAAGCATTTTATTTTATTTTGTAAATACCATTCCCATTTTCATCTTCTCATACAAATTCTACTAGATTATTCTCAGGTAAATCTGATTCTTCTTGTTCTTCTCGTTCTTCTAGCATTGCTTGGAATTTGTCTAGTTTAACTAGGAGAATTGTTTGATTTATAGCTAGCCATAATAATGGAGTAGCTATTATAATACAGCATAGTAGTGTCATGATTATTTGAATAATAAAATAAATCTGATTAGTTCTTCTGTCTAGCTTTCCTTAATGCTGCTTGAGATTCTTTGTATTTTTGGTTGGTACATCTGATGCAGAGAGTCCTACCCATTTTCTTCTCTATTAGCTTTCAGCATTTTTCACATTGGATTTGTTCGTATTCTCTCATTGTTTATTCTTACGAGGTAAATATCAGTAGTGGTCGGTTAGTAGGATTTTTGCTATCTCTACCATCCTTTCCTTGTTCTTCTCAAAATTGCTAGATAAGTCGTTGAGTTCATCTATTAGTTTCCTAGCTTTTTCTTTATCCATTCTCTTACTTTCTGAAGTAAAGTCTTTCTAGGTTTTGGCATCTTAATTTGATTCATCTCTAATTTTCGTAAATTATCTAAATCTAAAATCTGAATATTCTCTGATTTGTTTATCTGTCTTCTCCTTATTGCATCTTGAATAAGGTTTCTATTCTCAAATCGGTGCTTTACATTATATTCTACTCTTGGCATATAGATGGCATCATGGAGATTCATTTTCTTTAATCTCCTTGTAAATGATGCATAGTTTACAGGTGTATTACCTTTTGCTTTTTGCTTTTGGCAATGAATTTGATAGTAATACTTTAGGTCTCATCGTTGGAAGTTAGGCATGACTATTTTGTTTAGAAACTAAATATTTTACTTGTGCTGCTAGCATTTTATTGGCGTCTTTTAACTCAGTGATATACTGAGTCTGTGCTTTTAGCTGTCTTGTAAATTGCTCAATAGTTTCTTTAGCTTGTTTTAGTTCGGTTTCTGTTCTGTTAAGTTTAGCTATTACTAATCTCTCTGAGTCGCTGATAGTTCTTGTCATGGGTTTTTGTTTTAAGAAAATAAAAAAGTCTGATTATGTAATCAGGTTGGCTTTCTTTTGTTGTATAAATTTATATCGGTTTAGGATATTTGCTTCATATCGTGCTTGGTTGTAATCCACAAGCTCTTTATCATTCCATAGTTTTTCTTCCACTTCTTCTCAATATTCTGCTATCATGTTTTTATGATAGTCTCTGTAATTTCATGATAGAAGTACATTGTCTTTTTGACTTTGTGGGTGGCAATTCCTTATATCAAATCTGTATTTCAGATAATCTCTTGATCTATAATGTCAGCATTGTGCTTCTGTTCGGAATAATCTTACTCAGCTAGTAAAACATCTGACATATCAGTAATCATCAGCATAAAAAAGTCTGACATATTCACTAAATACTCTATCTGCAAGGTCTTTTCGGCTTACCTTTCAGACTTTCTTCCCTGTGCTTTTCGCTGCTTTAGGGATATATTCTCAGAAAATTGCATATCGTGTATCTAGTTGATCTTCATAAGTCTCTAAAAAATAATCTAATGCTTTTTTTGTTTTGAATATATTTGTGTATTTTTCTAATTTTATCATAACGCAAAATGCCTTACTGTTATAAAGTAAGGCTCTACTTTTAATGTTCTCCAATAACTAATTATACTCCTGAATCTCCCTATTTCAAGCGATTTTTATGATGATAATTTTTAGTTATCATAAAATCAGGACTTTACCTTGCTTTTAGATATTGACTTATTTATAAAATAAATAAATTATTTGGAGAAAAAGTGGAGTCTATTATAAAGATTTTACTTTTTTATTTAATCTGAAATGAAAGAAAATTATATAAACTATGTAACATATACTAGACAGCTTGCTAATGATACGATTACTAATTATAAAAAATCTCTAAAATATCTAGATAAGTATTTAACAACTATCAAAAAATCTGTAGATGATCCAGAGAATATAAAATTAGTGGATATATACAATTTTATTGAAGATTTATCTAAAAACTGATTATCAGCAAAGACTATTGAATGAATAATAAACTGAGTGAGGGCTTATCTGAAATACTGTAAGAATATTATAGAGCTTGATGTAATAGATTATCATAAAATTAAACCTCCTAAAGTACCAGATAGAGAAATCTGATTCTTTTCTAAGGAAGAAAAACAAGCTATACTAAAGTTAGTCAATAAATGATTTTGATGTAGAGAAGAAACTAGACTGAGGAATAAAGTTATGGTATATCTATTTTTACATTCATGATTAAGATGTTCAGAATTAGCAAAGATAAAAGTACATGAAATCTGAGAGAGCTTACAGGTAATAGGTAAATGATGAAAGAGAAGATTTGTATATCTCAGACCTGAAGTATTAGACTTGATTTATCTATATTTAGGTAAAAGAAAAAGAAAATCTGATTATTTATTCCCTTGATACAAAAAGGATCATATACAGAGAGATCAGATTAACCACATATTTGTAAAGATGAGTAAAGAAATCTGAATCCATATTCATGCTCACAAGTTTAGACATACATTTTGTACTGATTTACTCCATGTACCATGAGCTAATATCTATTCAGTAAGTAAATTGATGGGGCATAGTAGGATAACTACAACACAGATTTATCTATGAACTGACAGCACAGAATTAAAAAAGCTACAATTCTGACTAAAATATTGCTAGGTATTAACTATATTTTAAAAATCTATAAAAAAATGTATAAAAAAATTTGCATTTTAAAATTTTTTATGTATAATTGAATCAGTTGAATGGTTGACACATGGTGCTATCCAGCACTTAACCGATTAAGATGTGGATCACAAAAAATCCGAGCAAGAAATACAAGCTAGATTTTAACTGATAGACACTTAGTTGAAGCCACCCATTCACTATCTCTAAACCTTATGTTCTCCAAATAATATAAGGCTCTACCAATTAAGGTAATAGAGATTCAATGGGTTGGACAGCAAATATAGAACTTATTTATATTTGCTGCAGGAATACCAACCCTCCTGTAGCATATATAAGTGAGTTCTTTTTTGTTAGAGCCTTTCATGGCAACAGGAGATACTACTTATATAACAGGTAAACTCTTTTATTTTTTATCCACCATTGCCATGAATAAACGAATTATTACCAGCAAGGGAGATGGTATAAACTACTTAGGGAAAGATCCTAATGGAGAATACCACAACATGAGAGAGTTTGAGGGGGGATTCTTTGAAATTGTGTATGAGATTTGAAAGGGACTCGTACCAAAGAATATCCTTACCAAAGACCAATTTATTTTACAGAAGTAGTGAGATGAGAAAAACTATCTCAGATGAAATTATTGAGATAGCTAAAAAGCATAAGAATCTGAATGAGAGAATAGAAATCTACTGAAAAATGATGGCTTATTACATTGAATGAGTAATTGTAGATGAGAGAATGAAGAAATACCTAGATCCAAATGTATGAAGAAGTGAAAAAATGAAAGACAAAAAAAATAGACTTGGCAGGACTAAAAATAAGACATGACAGGACTTAAATTTAAGAGATGGCAGGACTAAAAAAAATAGTCGTGGCACAACTAAAAATTCCAAGTCTAAACCTAAGAAATCAGACATATCAGAATCAGATTTGACTATATATATTAGTAATAATAAATGATTATATGATATAGTATGTAAGTATATAGATGTAGATAAAGGTAATATACAATACATTATAGATAACAAATATAATAAATCATATAACAAATATATCTATAGTCAAATGTTAGAAGCAAAAAAAATAATAAAAGAAATCTGATTAGAAAATTTTACTGCCACACTTGATTTCATTTCTAAAGATGATTTCCGAAGTCAACAGATCCTTACGATAGCTAAACTCAATAGAAAAAACAAAGACTGAATACCTTATTACTTAGTAATTAAGGACAAGATGAAACCACACACAATTAGAAACTTAGAAAGGGAGAGACAAGCTGAATTACACAGACAGAAAATAAGAGAACAGATAGAATCTTTTAAATCAGAAACTAAACAAAATGCAGAAACTTGACTTCAAAATGGATGATATAACCGAAGACAAAATATCAGACTTAGTGACATTCCTTGATAGTCCATGAACATGAGTAAATCCTAGAATGGCTTTACTATATGGAAGATTAAAGAATAGATGAAATAAGCTAGATAAAGCTGAAGAACGATTAGATAAAGACAGACAGAGAAAAAAGGAAAGCTACAAATGGAAGATTATAAACGAGATAAAACAATGACTTGAAGATATGAAAAATGAGAATTGATGATGATATAATCCATACAGATATGAGATAGCGAATATCAAAAGCCGAGTGGACTGAAAGACATTGTTAATCTGATTTAGAGATACTGATGAGAATTGAAAAACAAAACGGAGACACTCTGTGTTAATTGAAGAAAAAGAAAATCCTGACTTCTTTAAAGAGATGATGGATAAGTATATGCCACAAGAAGAAAAAAATTTAGATTCTAAACCATTCTAAACATGGAGAAAATAGAAAACAGAGATTCACAAGGCAGACTTATAGACTGAGTTATGCCTGAGGTGGATGATGATAGATACTACTACCGAGTAGTTATAAACAGAGAACAAGTTTATTATGCTTCTCATGAGGAAGAGGCTTACATGGTATTATGAGAGCTTATGCAAGCTAGAGAAGACTGAAACTTGGAAGAAAAGATTAAAGAACTTAATAACTAATTTATTTCTTACAATTTATAATCATGAAAACAGCAAAAATTACAGAAATTACAAAGGTTAATGAATGGAAATGACCTAATGGAACTATCTTCTATATCAATATGAAGTTAGATAATAACGAAGAAATCAGCTTATGAAAGAAATCTAAAGATGCTTTCAAAGTATGAGATACAGTAAACTATGAAATGGTAGAAGAAAATGGAAAGACTAAATACAAGGAAGTAAAACAAAACAACTTCCAACCTAGATCAGCTTATAACTCTTTTGAGACTAATAAGTCAGCCACTATCTGAATGGCTATGAAAATTGCTTTTGAGGTATTGTATGACAAGACAAATTACAATGAGACAATAGAACTTGCTACTAGAATATTTGAGGATGCTATGAGTATGTATGAAAATTATGGAAAGAAATCTGAATCTAAGATAGAAGACAGTACAGAAAACGATGATTTGCCCTTTTAAGTATTCACTCCTTACTCCATGAGAGATAAATCAAATGGAGATCAACGAGAAATGTAGAAGACTGAGAAGAATGTGTTTACCTCCAACCAATTCAGACTGCTCAGAGGAGTGAATAAAGAAATGGAGGAACTTATAGGTGCTCACATAACTGAAATACAGAACTGTCCTAGACATGACAAAAAACTATCTAAGTTACCACACAAAATGGGGGTACAGCATAGCGATAGTGAAGTACAAACGACAGCTAAAAAGCGATGGGGACTACTTGGAACTCCTACCTCCATTTACATTTAACTCTTAACTAAACACAATGGAAGAAATACAAACCTTTACAGTAAATCCTAGCTTCTTGCAGGAATACTGACCTCAGAATTATGATGACTTTGGATTTACATTTGAGACTGATTCAGACTGAGCTTTCAAATCATGTAGCTTTAAATGACAGGTACTAGATCCGAATATATGAGCTTGAATATTCCAAATGAGATGAGAGCTTATAAAAGCACATCGTAAGGAAAGAGACCAATATAAGAAGAAGATAAAAGCAGTAGAAGAAAGAGAAATGTATAAAGCTGAAGTACAAAGAATGATGACAAGAAACCACAGACAGAAAATGGATAATAAATATCAGACTGATACTTGCAGACTTTATAGAAAGATTTTAGAAAGGTTTGTAGAACTACCAAATGAAGAAAGATACTCCGAGCAGTAGCAAGTTATTTGAGAGATGATTATCAGACTCTCTAGCTGAATGAATATCAATGAACACAGCATTTACAAACTTCTTAGAGATAGTGATAATCTCTGTGCTAAACATAAATCCAGCTATACAGTGAACTGAAAGGCGAAAGGAAAGAGAAGAAAGATACAAGCATTTAATCAATACACGGAGAGATAAAAATATACCTATGACAATGCTATCAGATTTAATTACTTTGATGCAGGAACACCACGAAGAAAAGAAAGATATAATCTGAGAAATGTATGAAAGTTTTATTTGCCAGTGAGAGCATGGTCAATTCTTCACTCCACCACATATAGCTGATATGATGGCACAAGTGGTAGAGGTAAATAAAGCACCAAGCTGAGATACTGTAATAGATATGACTTGCTGAAGTGGAAAATTATTGATGTGAGCTTTAAAGAATAATCCACGAGTAAATCTGATATGAATGGATTTAGACCGTAGGTGTGCTATGATGGCTTGTATAAACTGTTTATTCTATGGTGGATGTGGGACATTCTTAGTCTGAAATTCACTAGCGAATGAGTTTGAAGATGGATGGAGAGTTAGTTATGGAATGCTTTACGAGATACCAAAGGAACAGCTAAAAGAAATCAAACTA